>Ga0222687_1000111_pt1 | contig 23544 bp, 19 predicted proteins | sample AntAcemetage1163_FD_179837 | JGI IMG/M metagenome (GOLD analysis project Ga0222687, IMG submission 179837) | Saline water microbial communities from Ace Lake, Antarctica - #1163 | ecosystem: Environmental > Aquatic > Non-marine Saline and Alkaline > Saline | place: Antarctica: Ace Lake...
CCATGCTGATCCACCACATCGGCAAAATGATCACCCTCGGTCACGACCATAGGGAGTGACGCCCACAGGTAATCGAGAATCCGGGTTCGAAAAGAAAATGTGGTTTCGATGTGGGAGCGGTGGGTGCTGACCCCCAGGTTGGCATCGAGCAGATAGCGGTGCCTCTGGTCGTAATCCACCCAGGAATCATTGAAGAAAACGTGTGTCCCGGCAACACCCAAATCCGCGGCAAGCGCGCGCGCGGTCGCAATAATGGGCATCTCGGGCACCCCGGGGTGGGGGTGGGCTGTGCCCATAAAAAACAATTTCACGGTGGGTTGAGTCTTTGCCAGTGTTGATACCGCCCGGATGAGTGTGAGCGGATCAAACCAGTCATAGATGCCCCCACTCCACACCATGACCGCATCGCCCTGTTCGATTCCCGGCACTATGCCGCGAAGCGCGCCCTTTTCTTTGAGCGGTGGCTGATCGGGCAACCCGAAGGGAACAACCCCAATAAGTTTTTGCAAATGCGGATCGTTCCCGTAAACACTGGGGGTCACCCGGCCAAGCGTGGTGAGTTGTCCTAAGTAAAAGTGGCGTTGCCGCTCCGAGGCGCATAAGAAAAAGTCACCCACTTCAAGTTGGTGGTGAATCGTCTCGGAAGCGTCCGCTACCTGTTTTTCCCATTCAGAAGCTGGCAAATGTCTCGCCTGCTCCAGTTGCTCTAAATGCATAGGGTCATAAATGTCGGCTATCAGATGTTTGCTGCTTGTCCCAAGCGCAGAGAACACCTCCAGGGCGTGGCCCTGGAAGATGATGACGTCAGCCCATTTTTCCCACCCAGAAAACGCTGTGTCATCCCCAGCGTCAACGTGAACGAGGCGCACATCGACGCTGAGGGATTCCTCAACATCGCTCATGCTGAGCAGTGTTACGTCGTGAGTTTGCGCGAGAGCGTGGGCCATATGCCAGGCCCGGATTCCAGGCCCCGAGAGCTTTTTCCCGATGGGGTCACCCGTGATGATAAGGACCGCTAACGCTGGTGGGTCAGCCATCACACCGAAAGCTTCCACGATTGCGTCATAGCCTCGAAGATATCTTGCATCATTGGACATTGCGGCATTGGTTTCGCCAAAAAGCTTCCACATCGCCACATCGGAGCGTTGTCGGGAGGATTGAATCCCTGTGCGCTGCAGGATGAGTCTAGGAAGAGCATCAACAAATTGGTCCATCGCAAACAATGGCACCGCTGCCGCGGGATTCATCGACAGTGACTCAACATTCCCACCACCGTGGGCTAAATCAAAAGTGGAGGTATCAAGACCCGTGTCGACCACGGAGCGCTTTACAGAGGCGAGAAGGGCTCCCGGCAGCATTCGCGCCAGGTTTGCATCATCGAGATTTTTGTACAAGCAATACAGTGCGTTTCGCTCCAAAAGGAACTGTTCCCGGTAGGGGGCTACGCCTCCCATAGAACCGTGATACCGGTGATAAGCCAGAGACAGCGGTTCATACAGATAGGTATACCCGGCAAGGTTCAGTCGCCATCCAAAATCCACATCCTCAAAAAACATAAAGAATGATTCGTCAAACCCACCGAGCTTCTCAAACACTTCTCGCCGGACAAACATGGCAGCCCCCGTGCCAAAAAGAACCGGCATCGGTTTTTGTTTCTTCTGGGGTCGAATTTTGTCCCCCGTGTGGGGTCGGTATCCCATTCCGTACCAGGTCAACCCAGCACTTTGGTAATCAATCCTGTCGCCATCCCAGTCCACAACTTGGCTGGCAATCGCGCCCACGCTGTCATTCCCAGCAAAACTGGCAAGCGCTGCGGAAACCCAATTCGTGTCCGGCTTCGCATCGCTATTGAGGAAGGCCACAATGTCACCGGTGGACTGGGAAACACCAAGATTGCAACCACCGGCAAAACCAGAGTTTTGTGGCGATTCGACCAACACAATCGAGTGGGGTGAGGACGCCAGACGCTCCATGCTGTCATCACCCGAAGCGTTATCCACCACCACAATCTCAAGCTGTGCAGGATATTCCGGAAGTGCCGCCAGAGCATCAATCGCCGTGAGCGTGTCCGCGGCACCCTTGAAGTTCACCAAGACGACACTGACGCGGGGGTGCTCCGTCATAAAAACTCCCCTTAGACCCGAATGCCGGCAACCTGCCATAATTAGCCTACGGTCTAGCGTGGACTTGGACGACGAAGGGGACTTCCTATGTTTGCTCCCCGTGGTTGGGCTAGCCGCTCGATTGCCAAGGAAATGTACCGCCTGTTTTCTGGCTCAGAGCTTTTTGACCGCCGTTTTTATCGCCAACACATGCCAGTTGTGCAGAAGTGGCAAGATCCCCTCTGGCACTACATCCACCACGGTGGGTTGGCAGGGCTTCCACCGTCTCTGAATTTTGACTCTGCCTACTACCTCGAGCGGCACGATGACGTCAGGGTGGCCAAACTCAACCCGCTCTATCATTACCTCGCCCATGGTAAAGCAGAGGGGCGCCTGCCCATACGTTCAGCGCGGGAAATGGTGAACTCTGTTATCCCAGAAGCCGCCCCTGTGCGCTCATTTCTGACCCCCCAGCTGAACCAGCCCCGAGTGTCCTTGTTGTGGGATTCCGCGAGCCCAGAAACGCATCGCAACCATTTTCTTAGCTCTGCGGTGTCGATTGTGAAAGATAAGGGAGCTACGCTCCGCATCCTGTACCGAGGAGAAACGCCCTCCCCCACTGTCATCAATGATGCCCTTCAGGATTTGGGAAAAGAGGGGCTCTGGGGCTTAGAAATCACCGAGGTCCCCGTGACTGAGACGTATTCGGATATTCCCTTTTACGCCGCAGAAATCACCCTGGCAACATCGTGGTCAAGCGCCCGGGCGTTGAGGTTTGTCGCGGAAGAAGAGAATTCGTGGGTCCTTACCCCCGCTACCCCCAGCGCTGATGGCCATGAGTCTGTTGACGTGATTGCCAACACCCCGGACACCCAGCAGCGGATGGCGTTGGAATCTGCGCCCTGGCCCTCAACAAAGCCGGTCCCCATTCCGACAGGGACAGCTGCCAAAGACCCGAAAGAGGGTGCATGGCGACTGGGAATTCTTGCAGAGCCGAAAGAATCCCCTATCGCTTTCAGTCTTGCCCTGGAGTCAGTGTCGTCCTGGTTGAGGGGTGCCAAGGGTGAGTGTGAAATTTTTCTCCTGAGCTCAGTGCTGGAGCCTTTTTCTTTTATGGAAGAAATCCAACCCCGCAGAGTGCGCGCTGGTGCACCCCTGGACGCTGTACTCGCCATGACCCAAGCTGAGCTCACAGCCTCAGATTTCACGCTCTGGGGCGAACCCCAGGTGGTACAGGTTGTCCCGGATTTTCTTGCAGCGCCTAACGACAGTGCTCAGTTCTCACCGCAGATTCAGGTGGTCAACGCTCACGTCGACACGGTTGCGCAGGAGTTGACCACGCTTCACCAGGCCCACCTCATTAAGGTCCGGGCACAATGACGGCAGTGTCCCCTCCGTGGGACCTCACACTCCGAGAACGCCTTGCACTTCTGAAAGAGGGAACCCACCGGGTTGCCTACTTCGCCCCCGCACCAGACTCCGGAAGTTTTCGCTACCGCTGCTACAACATGACTCAAGCACTCAACCACGGTTCCACCGCCGTGAGTGCTTCCTACTTCTTTCTCACCGACCTGGGGCATCTGGACAATCTCGCTGATTTTGCCGATTCGTTGGTCATTTTTCGATCCCCCTATGACACCGACGTTGATCGAGTGATTACCCGGTTTCGGCGGGCCGGTAAGAAAGTCTTTTTTGATATTGATGACCTCATATTTGATTCACGCTTCGCACCGCTTGTCACTTCGAATCTGAACTACAAACTTTTTGGCAAGGAAATTGCTCAATGGTTTAGCTTCATTTCAAACGTGGGGTCAGCCCTCTCCCTCTGTGACCATGTGATCACCACAAACGCTTACATTGCAGAACGGGTGAAGGAATTCGCCAACCTGCCCGTCTCTGTCATCCCCAACTTCCTCAACCAGGAACAGCGCGCTGTCTCAGACACGCTTTTTGAGTCACGAAAGGTTTCGCCAGGCCCGGGCCTCACCCTGGGGTATTTCAGTGGAAGCCATTCCCATGCGAAAGACTTTGCCGTTGCCGAGAAAGGGGTGGTTGATTTCTTGTTAGCATCCCCTTCTTCCACACTCACCCTGTTGGGGCACTTAGATCTCACCGACGAGCTTGAAAAAGTTCAAGCTCAAATTGTGCGGAAACCTTTTATGAACTTTGTCGAGTTACAGTCCGCCATCGCTGGTGTCGATGTGAGCTTGTCCCCTTTGCAATCGAGCCCCTTTACGTTCTCAAAGTCTGAGCTGAAATTCTTTGAAGCTGCGGTGGTCGGCACGCTCACCATCGCCACTCCCACCCCTGTGTTTGTTCACGCTATCAACCACAAAGTGACCGGCTACCTTTCTGGTGCAAGCCAATGGGGGGAACAACTCCTCACGATTGCGGCGCTCACCCCATCACAGCGCGACACAATCACCCAGCAGGCCAGAACTTCTGCTCTTGAGAATTACACGGGCGAAGCGCTGGCGCCAACGATTGAAGCCGTATTTCTCGACGCGACGTAGACTGAGCACTACTTTCCCTATATCCCACCTCCACCACCAGTGAAATCGAGGCCATGTCCACGAAGCACTCTCGGCACGCAGCGCCCTCGCAGTCCCCTTGGTGGCAGCGAGGCCTCCAAGCCACGGGAGTTGTCCTGATCGCCCTCGTTGCGTTTGGGTCTTGGGGCTTTTCCTCAGCTGTGGGAGGCGCCCCCGATGATGATTACCATCTGACAAGTATTTGGTGTTCAAGTTTTGCGGGAGATACCTGTGAGGTTGATCCCGGTGGCGAAGGTGTCTACATCCCCGAAGCCCTTCGCGAAGCAATCTATTGCTACTACCACAACCCCAACCAGAGCGCCGGGTGCCAACCGTTCCTTGATGGGACAGACCCTCGCCCGGATGTTCCTTTCGCACATAACAACCCCAGCAGGAACCTCTACCCCGACGGTTATTACCAATTCCACAATGCTTTCCAAACCGAAAATATCGAGGCAACAGCGCTACGGGTAAGGTTTATCAACCTCGGAATCTTCTTGGCCGTGGGTGTCGGATTGTTTTTTGCCCTACCCCTTCGACTTCGCACCACGTGGATGTGGATGTGGGTGCTGGGTCTAGTGCCCATGGGGATGTTCATCATCCCCTCGAGTAACCCCAGCTCCTGGGCTATCGTCGCTGTTGCTGGCGGGTGGATTGCCCTCCAGGGCTATCTTGAAACAACGCGCTGGCGCTCGTGGACACTGGGACTTATTTTCCTTGGCATGGTGGGGCTTGCAGTGAGTGCCCGGGTTGACTCCGTCCTTTACTTGGGTTTTGCCGCACTTCTCGCAGTATGGCTGACCCCCACCAGAGGTCGGGAGCTTCTCAACAAAACCTGGATTGGTCTTGCAGGAATCGCCATTGCTGTTGTTGCCCTCCTCATCAATCCGGCAAACCTGGCGCGCGTGACACAAGGAATTGGGCAACGTTCAGACTTTATTGAAGTGCCACTGCCCTGGGTGCGCGCCGGGGAAGTCGTCGATCCAAACGCTTTCGACTGGGCGCTGCTGTGGAACAACCTGTGGAATATTCCCGGCCTCTGGTTGGGAATATTTGGTGGTTTCCCCTGGGGTTCGTTGGGATGGCTTGACACCTCGCTCCCCCAAATTGTGTTAACGGGAACACTACTGGTGGTGGTCGGAGTTGCCTTCGTCGCTTTGAAAGCTGCCGACCCCAAAAAGGTCGTGGGGCTATTGCTTACCCTTGGTGCGCTGTGGCTGATGCCACTCTATATTTTGCAACTGGGTGGGTTCCAGGTGGGTGAAGCTTTCCAATCGAGGTACCTCATTCCCCTGATGATGGTTCTCCTTGGAGTGCTCGTGCTTACCCCGAGCGGTGTGCCTTTAATTACCGATCGGACCAGACTGTGGCTCGTCCTTGGTGGTCTCAGTATCGCTAACGCCATTGCGCTGCACACCAATATTCGCCGCTACACCACGGGCGTCAGGGTGCAAGGCTTCAACCTCGACTCACCCCGAGAGTGGTGGTGGCCCTTCTTCCCCAGCTTTGTAGGCCCCACCCTGTTGTGGGCGATCGGAAGTGTCGCCTTTGCCGCACTGGTGTGGGTTTTGCTCTTCAAGATCGCACCCTCAGTGGTGCGGGCCCTGGAGCTCAGAGAACAGACATCAAAAAAGCCGGAGATCGCTTCCCTCTAGGCGACACTCGCCTGATATTGATTCACAACCTCACCAGCATTACCCGTCACCATGTGGGTGCCTTGATTAATCCAGGTTGCCGTGTCACAAATGTCTTTCACCACCTGCATGGTGTGGGTCACCAAGATGATGGTCTTACCCTGGTTTTTGAACTCTAAGAACTTTTGGAAACTCTTCTTCTGGAACTCTTCGTCACCCACCGATAAGACTTCGTCGACCACCAAAATGTCCGGGTCGACATGAATTGCAATCGCGAAGCCTAAGCGCACATACATTCCGGAACTGTAGTTTTTGACCGGCTGATCCAGGAACTTTTCGATTCCTGAAAAATCAACAATAGAGTCGAAACTGTTATCAATCTCTTTTTTTGACATGCCAAGAATCGAGCCGTTCAGGTAAATATTCTCCCTCCCCGAAAGCTCAAGATGGAACCCTGAACCCACCTCCAAGAGCGACGCCATCCGGCCTCGATATTCGATGGTGCCGCTGTTGGGCCAATAAATCTTCGCCAAACATTTGAGGAGAGTCGACTTTCCAGACCCGTTTGAGCCCACCAGGGCGTGAGTTGCTCCTTCTTGAACATCGAAACTCACATTTTTGAGTGCCCAAAAGTCTTCGTGCTGGGAAGTCTTGCCCCGCAATATAGCTGACTTTAGGGACTGGTTTCTCTCGTGGTAGAGACGAAACTTCTTACTGACATCGTCAACCCGCACTGCCCACTGCGTCATAACAGCTCCGCCAATTGCTTTTCCTTCGTTGCATACATCCATATTCCTGCCCCGAAGGCGACGACCGTCCAACCGAGCGCAATCAGCATCGTGGAAAGGTCCGGCATTCGGTTGTCATAAAGAAAGTTTCTAAATATTTCGACGAACCCTTGAACAGGATTAATCGAGTACACATCAAGCAAAGTGATGGGGGTTCCGACAAGCCCGCCAAGTTGATCAGATTGGGTGACAACAAGGTCTATCGGATACAAGATTGGCGTGAGATAGAACCAGAACTGCAAGACGATGGTGAGCAAATAGGCAAGGTCGCGGAAATAAACATTGATGATAGAAAAAATCATCGCAAGCCCCACGGAAAAAAGCGCGAAGACGACCATGAACACGATGACCAGGGGTATCCAGGGTAAGACAAAGGCGCCCAGCAGGCTCAAGGCAAGGGCAAGCACCCCCATTTCAAGAATCCATGTGAACAGGGTTGCATTGGTGAGAGAGAGTGGCAGAACAATGCGGGGAAAATACACCTTCTGAATAAGGCCGGCGTTAGCGACAAGGGAATCTGTCCCCAGGGTGAGAACGCGGTTGAAAAACAGCCACGGCAATAGCCCACACACCAGCCACAACGCGTAATTGTTCAGCCCGCTAGGGTCCCCCACCTGGGCAGGAAGCCGGAAGATAAAAGAAAAAATGAAGGTGTAAATCACGATCGCAGCAATCGGATTTGCTAGGGACCATAATTGGCCGAGAGCTGTCCTGCGATACTTCCCACGAACCTCGCGATTCGTGAGGTTCTGCAGAAGCTCTCGGGAGCCCCAAATTTCGCCCAGGTAACTCATCGAGCGAGGAGGCGATCGAGATAGGTTCCGTAACCACTCTTGCGCAGGGGCTCCGCGAGTGCGACCAGCTTGGAATCGTCTATCCAACCGGCTCGCCAGGCGATTTCTTCGATGCAACCGATCTTGAGGCCCTGGCGATCCTCGATGACCCGCACATACTCAGAGGCCTGCATCATCGATTCGAAGGTTCCTGTGTCTAACCACGCCACACCCCGGTCCAATATTTGGACTTTGAGAGCGCCGCGCTGAAGATAATGATCATTGATCGCGGTGATTTCCAACTCACCTCGTGCACTGGGGGTAATGGTGTGGGCTGCAGCGACTACGGAGGAGTCATAAAAGTAGAGACCTGGGACGGCAAAATTACTTTTGGGCTTCGTGGGCTTCTCTTCAATGGACAGAGCTTTCATCTCTCCGTCAAATTCGACCACGCCATAAGCCTCGGGGTGAGACACCTGAGTGGCAAAAATGAGACCCCCCTGAATATCCGTATTCGCGCGAAGGGATTGCCCCAACCCTGCGCCGTGGAAAATGTTGTCACCCAGGACGAGAGCGACCGAATCATCACCGATGAAGTCTTCACCAATCAAAAAAGCCTGGGCAAGACCTTCTGGTTTTTCCTGAATTGCATAGGAGATGCACATCCCCAAGTGAGTTCCATCGCCGAACAGGTCCTGAAACTGAGACTGATGTTCAGGGGTTGAGATGATCAACACATCCCGAATATCCGCCATCATCAGGGTCGACAGGGGGTAATAAATCATGGGCTTGTCATAGATGGGCATCAACTGCTTAGAGATGCCCTTGGTGATAGGCCATAACCTGGTCCCTGAACCACCCGCGAGAATGATGCCTTTCATGCCTCTAACCCTGCCACGTCGGAAGCAGCCCGGTAGCCTGTGCCGCTAAGAACCCTGGTGCTGAGGTGTCTTTTTCCGAGAGCAATAATTCTCTTGCGGGAAGAGCGAACTTTAATCCGAGGTCCTCGTCCAGAGGATTGATGGCGTGTTCCGCATGCGGCTTGAACTGATCTGTCACCAAATACGTCACCGTGGTGTTGTCTTCTAAAGCGAGAAATGCGTGACCCAGGCCAACATCGAGGACGATGGCATTTCTCTCGGATGCGGAAATAATTGCTCGATCCCAAGCCCCAAAAGTCGGTGAGCCCACCCGGATATCGACGACATAGTCCTCAATAGACCCTGAGCTACACATCACATACTTGGCTTGGCCTGGGGGGACATCAGCAAAATGAATCCCCCGCAGTGTTCCCTTAGCTGACACCGAAAGGTTTGCTTGGGCGACGGAAAAATCTAGTCCCGTCGCCTTCTTTAGGAGATCCGCCCGAAACCACTCAACAAATTCACCGCGATCATCGCCGTGAATTTTTGGCGTCACCACAAACGAACCAGGGATTGCTAGAGGCCGGATATCCACCTGTGAAGCCTACCAATCGAGCCAGACGAAGAAGGGTGTCGCCTAGAGAACCTTCGCATAGGGGTGAGAGAGGGTTTGCACCCCTCGCCAGAGCCGAACGGTTTTCAACCACTCAAGCAGGTAACCCCATACCCGCTTGGCCACGGTGTTCCTCCGAGTGATGCTGGTCGTTCCCGCGTCCTCCACCAAGGTCGTTCCCACTCGAGCAAGAACGATGTCGGGCAGGTGAACCTCCTGCGACCGTTGAAGTGCGCGTTTTCGAAACAAAAAATCTTTTCCATAGACCCCGGCAAAATCCTCGTCATGCCCACCAATCTCCCAATACAGCTTCTTCGTCATCAGATAGCTGTTGGGATGGGATTCGCGCACTTCACCTCCGTGAAACTTGATCCTTCCCAGAGTGTAGAAAGATCGTTCCGACCACTCCCCTCCAAGAATCGCAGTGACGCTTGAAGCCGGAACAACATGGTCAATATCGGTCAAAAGAAGCCATGACGCCCGAGCTTCATGCGCTCCTATGTTTCGCGCTGCGTCTTGATTCCAACGAATGTCTTCGGTAATCCGATAGATGGCAACCTGTGGCAAGCCTTGTGGCCTGGGAACTTCCTTTGCTGGAAAGGTAGGTGAACCATCGTCCACGACCACCACTTCGAGTGCCAATTTAATATCTTCTGGATACGCAGCGATTTCTTTCCACTGAAACTCCAGCATCTGAGGGTTCTCGTAGTAGGCAAAAACAATCGTGAGCCTCACAGCGGCAGTGTTTTCTACTCCGCGCGTGGCTGTTTCCGGCATTCCCACAATCTACTAGCAGGGCAGTAACTGCTCAGGGCTAAAGCCGGTCAAAGTAGACTTTGAGCGCAGTAACCGGAAGAGTCAGAACGAGGAGATGGTCGTGAAGCTATTTGTCACCGGCGGAGCAGGATTCATTGGCTCCAATTTCACCCGCATGGCGCTCAATGGTGCACTTCCTGGTCTTGAAGACGCAGAGGTCACAGTCTTTGATGCTCTGACATATTCCGGAACGCTCTCCAACCTCGAATCTGTCGCAGGGTCCGATCGCTTTAGCTTTGTTGAGGGAGATATCAGGGACACCGCTGCGGTGCTAGCGGCATTGCCTGGCCACGACGCGATTATTCACTTTGCCGCCGAAAGCCACGTGGATCGGTCTGTCACGGATTCCCGGATTTTTGTTGAGACCAATGTTCTAGGAACCCAAACCCTTCTCGATGCAGTGCTGAAGCTCGAAATACCCCGCTTCGTGCACGTTTCCACCGATGAGGTGTACGGCAGCATCGACGAAGGCGCGTGGGATGAAGAACAGCCTCTGTTGCCGAATTCTCCGTATGCCGCAAGCAAGGCAGCTAGTGACCTTCTCGTGCGTAGCTATCATGTGACTCATGGCCTTAACGCTTCCATAACGCGCTGCAGCAACAACTATGGAACCCACCACTTCCCTGAAAAAGTGATTCCCCTTTTCGTCACCAACCTTCTTGATGGAATCTCAGTACCCCTGTATGGAGATGGCAAGAACATCCGCGATTGGCTCCATGTTGACGACCACTGTCGAGGCATTGCTCTTGTTCTTCAGGGAGGAAAGCCGGGTGAGATTTATAACATCGGCGGTGGTACCGAGCTTTCCAACACTGAGCTGACGCATGTCCTCCTGGAGGCGGTAGGTCGCGATGAATCCTTCATCACGAAAGTTGCCGACCGATTAGGCCATGACCGTCGATATAGCGTCGATATTGCCAAAATCTCTCGTGGGTTGGGGTACTCGCCTCAAGTAGAGTTTGCGGCCGGTCTAAGTGATGTTGTCGACTGGTATCGGAATAATCGGACATGGTGGGAACCCCTGAAAGCACGCGCCTCACTGTGAAAAAAGTGCTCGTTGTGGGCGCCGCAGGCATGCTGGGGCATGACCTCTTGAACGGGTTTCAGGGCTACTCGGTCATGGGCCTTAGTCGGAAAGAGTTGGACATTACCGATGCTGAAGAAACAGCACACGCACTCAGTGCTGCTGACATCGTCATCAATGCAGCCGCGTACACCGCGGTCGATGACGCAGAGACCAACCGAGAGTCCGCATTTGCCGTAAATTCCACAGGTGCTTGTAACGTGGCTATCGCGTGCCGGCGCGCGGGGGCCAGCCTGATTCATGTTTCGACGGACTACGTGTTCGATGGCGAGTCCTTTCTGCCGTACTCAGAAAATTCACCTACCAACCCCGCCACGGTTTATGGTGAATCGAAGCTCGCGGGGGAAAAGGCAGTTGCGGAAGAACACGGCGACCACTCCATCATTCTGAGGACGTCGTGGCTTTATGGAATCAATGGCAACAGTTTTCCAAGAACGATCTTGCAGGCGGGACTCAAGAGAGAAACCCTTGATGTTGTGAATGACCAATGGGGCCAACCCACCTGGACGAGAGATGTCGTGACAATGACGGAGCAATTAGTTAATAGCGGCACCCGCAGTGGCATCTTTCACGGAACAAATTCAGGCCATACGACGTGGCACCATTTCGCTACGGTGCTTTTTGACTTAGCCGGATGGGACTCTGCGCGAGTCAAACCCACCTCAAGCGAAGCTTTTTCGAGACCCGCTCCACGGCCGCCATGGTCTGTTCTTAGCCATCGCGCGTGGGCTGATTGCGGCCTTCCCACTCCCCGCCCCTGGGAGGAAGCGCTGCGTGAAGCATGGACTGCTGGTCTTCACACCTATGCCGATGGCGAAATATGACGCCTAATTTTGGTCTCGTTGTTGTGGGCTATGAGTCAGATGCAGAATGGCCGGACTTCTTTAGGTGTCTTGCGGCATCCGCTCAGTTGCCCCGCTCCATCGTCGTCGTCGACAACTCCCCCACCTGCCGAATTGAACCTCACGTTGGCAAAGAACTTTCCGTAACGATCCGACATGAGCCGGGAAACCTGGGATACGGCGGTGCCGCGAATCGCGGAGTCGCGCAACTACCAGAAGACCTTGAGTGGGTTGTCATCTGCAACCCCGATACTCGGGTTGAGCCAGACACTTTCGACGAGTTGATGGCGCATCTCGAGGTTCTACCTCGCACTGCGGTTGTGGGCCCAGCCATCATCACCCCCAACAACGAGGTGTACCCCTCTGCTCGGGCAATCCCGGGAATTCGAATAGGAATCGGTCACGCCTTGTTAGGCGACCTCTGGCCTAATAATCCCTGGTCACTCGCCTATCTTGGCAACCGCACCTCGGGTGAGGCTCGATCTGCGGGTTGGCTCTCTGGTGCGTTCCTGATGATCAACCGTGCCGCCTTTGACAGTGTGGGAGGTTTTGACGAGCAATACTTTATGTTCTTTGAAGACGTGGACCTTGGGTTTCGCATGAAGAAAGCTGGTTTGCGAAACGTCTATGTCCCCTCCGCTCGTGTGCACCACTCTGGTGCACACGCGACAGCCTCGCGCGAGAAAGACATGCTTGTGGCTCACCATCGAAGTGCTGAAATATTCCTGGCAAAGCTTTACCCTCGATGGTTCCATGCCCCGCTCAGAGGACTCCTTCGACGTGGCCTTCGAGTCAGAGCGTGGATCCGCACCAGAGGGATGAACTAGAGCTGTAGTTCTTTTGCCAAGGAATCTTGGGTCTGTTGCGCCATCAATGCGACGACGGTTTTTTCGGCACTTGGGTCTGCAAGACCCAAGATCCGAAGCGCGAGAATTCCCGCGTTTTTTGCCTGACCAATTCCTACCGTTGCCACCGGGACTCCCGAGGGCATTTGAACAATAGAAAGAAGTGAGTCCATTCCCTCAAGGTGCTGAAGCGGGATAGGGACACCGATAACGGGCAAAGGCGTCATCGACGCGACCATCCCCGGCAAGTGGGCAGCTCCGCCAGCTCCCGCGATGATGATCTGAACTCCGTCCTCTTTCGCAGAGCCGGCGAATTCGACCATAGCGTGGGGGGTTCGGTGGGCGGAGACCACTCTTGCTGTCACCGCCACGCCCGATTCCAACAGGAAATCGTATGCGGCCTTCATGACAGGCCAATCGGAGTCAGAGCCCATAATGATGGCTACTCGGGGAGTTGTCATAACACCGATTCTATCTAGCCGCGTGAATCAGGTCCCTCACGCGCTGCGCGGTACCAAGACTCTCTTCACTGTTCTGTCCCAGGACAACCACGTGTCCCACTTTTCTACCGTCCCGCGGTGCCTTGTTATACCGGTGGATTTTCGCCTCTGGAGCTGCCTCCAGTGCAAGCATCAGGGCTTCGTCTTCCAGGGAACCGAAAATGTTGGCCATCACCCCGCTTGGCGCAACCAAACCACAGGAGCCAAGAGGGAGATCAGTAACAGCCCTCAAGTGTTGCTCAAACTGACTCGTCAGGGAAAGCTCCGTCAACACGTGGCCGGAGTTGTGAGGGCGCATCGCAAGTTCGTTCACCAGGAACGAACCGTTCGACAACTCGAAAACTTCTACAGCAAGAACACCAACAACGCCGATTTTTTCAGCAAGAGAGGCGGAAAGCTCGCGGGCCTGATGGATGTGAGCATCTTCTAGGCCCGGTGCGGGGGCAATGACCTCGGAGCAAACACCATTGTGTTGCCGCGTCTCTACCGGGGCCCATGGCTGCCATTGTCCCCCCACACGACGCGCACTGAGAAGGGCTAACTCTCTGACGAAAGAAACTTTTTCCTCGAGGAGAATGGGACCTGCCTCTAGCCAGTCCTTCACATCGGCGAGCGAGTCGATAACCCGGACACCTTTTCCGTCGTAACCCCCGACGGGTTTCTTGGCAATACAGGGAAAACCTCCCACTGTGTGAAGGGCTTCTGCGGGGTCATCGGCCCCGTCTAAGACTGCCCACAGCGGCTGGGGAGCCCCCATAGATGCCAAAGCCGTGCGCATAACAATTTTATCGTGAGTGAGCGCCAGCGCCTCCGGGGATGGGGCAACCGTAATCCCCGCATCTCTCAGCGTTTCCAACACCTGTGTCGGCACATGTTCATGATCAAAAGTAAGAACATCAACCCCTCGGGCAAATTCGCTCAGTTCCTTGATATTTCGATAATCCCCCACCTGAGTGGTTGCAAGGGCCGCCGGGGAATCCTCCACGCCTGCAAAAACTCTGATTTCTAGCCCCAGGTTGATGGCGGCCGGAATCATCATGCGGGCTAGTTGGCCGCCACCAACTACCCCCACTACCGTCATGTCTTGAGCCTATTACCTGAGGTGCAAGATATCTGAGGCGATCACCGTGCGAACGTCATTGGTCGAAGCTTCGCGAACGAGGAGATGGCCGAAATCATCAAGCCCCAGGGCACGGCCACTCCAGGACGTGTCTTCGTTCTCAAGCACTGATACCTCAGTCCCGAGTGTGCCCATCATCGGCTCAACAAACGCGCGGGCCCAGTCGGTAGCTTCCTCGGCGCCCCGGAGGTCTCGCCAGAACATTAGCCGCTGGATGACAGCGCTGAGAAGCGCATCAGGAACATCGTCGGTCATCGCACCATGACTACTCAAATCGGTTGCATGGGGAGCAGCTGGGTGCGCTGGGGAAATTACGAGGTTGACACCCAGACCCACGACGACTCGATTGTCCGGCAACACCTCGCAGAGTATTCCGGCAAGCTTTGCCGATCCCACCAAGACATCATTGGGCCACTTAAGAACGGCGGACCCCACCCCCAACTGGTGAACTGCTTCAACCAACGCAGCGCCAACAATGAGGGGAAGCCAAGAACGACCGTGGTCTGTATGCACCGGGAACAGGATGCTCGCCGCCAGAGCGCCCCCCGGTTCGCTGACCCAGGAACGTCCGAGTCGACCCCGTCCCGCTGTTTGGGAAAAAGTCACAACGACGGCCCAATCCGGGAGCTCACTCGAATGATCTCGCTGCCACGCGTTGGTTGACGGCAGATGCTCAGCGATAACCAGATTGCTGGCCAGATCGGAGGTGAGGGGGAAAGTTCGTTCTTTCTCACTCATCGGTAAAGGACATGAGTTGCACATACTCTTCGACCATCGGAACGGCTTTTCTCACGGCAGAGAAAGTCCCACTGGCGACAATTTTGCCCTCATCAACAACATAGACCTCATCCGCATCCTGAATGGTCGACAACCGGTGGGCGATGACCACTACCGTTGTTTCATCCCCCACCTCTTTTATGCTCGCCGCGACGCTAGCCTCAGTGGCCGCATCGAGTGCGCTGGTCGCTTCGTCGAGAATAACCAGGCGAGGCTCGGTATACAGGGCTCGGGCAAAACCGAGACGCTGGATCTGGCCGCCACTGAGAGAGTCAGAATGTGAGCCCAAGGAAGCATGAATGCCCTCGGGCAGAGCTTCGACAAAGCTGAGGAGTTGGGCCTTTCGCAAAGCCTCCCGCACTTGGGAATCATCGATGTCTTCCTGGGGAACTCCGAGTGCAACATTTTGAGCAATTGTTCCCGATACGAGTCCGGGTTTTTGAGGGACATAGGAAATAAGCCCGGGGGATTGTTCCCGGAGTTCTCTGGGATCCACCCCCGCAACGCGGACTGTCCCAGAATCTGGATCGTGAAGCCCCAGTAAAATGTCCACGAGAGTGGTTTTGCCTGCCCCAGAGGGGCCAACAATGGCCACATAACCCCCTGCGGAGACATTCATGGTCACCCGGTCAATCGTCGGTGTTGAATTACCGGAATGGGTAAACACCAAATCCTGGACTTCAATCGGGAGTCCGATGGTGAAATCTTTTGTGCGCACGTGTTTTTTATGGACAACCGTGTCGGAATAAATGCTGGATTCAAGAAGTTCTGGTGCATCCTTGAGCTTGACCAAAATTTCTTGCGCGTTCACCACCCAGTCCTGCATGATTCGTAATTCATTCCAAATTGCTTGCAGAGGCAATATGGCCCCCATCATTCGGAATGAACCTGCGAGGAAGATTCCTAACGCGAGGAGGCCCTCCCCCAGGCTGCCCTTGCTCAACTGCCAGACCACAAAAGCCAGCGCACCAATAATCAGGCCCGACTCCGCTATATATCGGGGCAAACTCTTGAGAATTTGGAGCGTCACACCCGTCCGAGCGGAAAGCTTTTTGGCCTCGATAAACCGTCTCAGGAAGAAGTCTTGCTTAGAGAGAACCGCAATCTCCCGGAAGCCATCCACCATTTCCAAGATGGAGCCTCCCGCATCCACCGACCCGCGCCGCATATCCTGCCCCGAGCGGAGGTAGCGTCGAGCTGTCGTCATCTGCAGACCGAAGACGAGAAGGCCGAAATATAGAGCGATGAACAGAGCCGCCACCCAATCCACAACCAAAAAGAGCGCGAAGATTGACAGGAACAAGGTGCCTTCAATCACGAGCGTCGTCATTGATCCGAGAACTCCGGAAAAAGTCGCACTGGTGGAGCTTTCCACCAGGAAGGAAATCTCTGCTCGCGAATATTTCCTCAGACGAGTCAGGGACCCGCTAAACAAATAGCGGGTGATTTTTGCGGAATTCTTGATCTCTAGCCCCGCGAGAAACACTGCAGTCCATCGCGCGAAGAGGATACCCAAACCACCTTTGAGGAAGAACAGAGCCGCCACAAGTGCAACAAGCGTAATGACATTGCGAGCATCAGGCGCCGGGACAGCGAAATCAAAGATTCGAAGGTTTTGGCCAGAAAGGCCTGTCGCCGTAATCGCGCCCAGCAACCCCATCAGAGCCACCGCAACAATGTCCAGCCCGTTCAGCGCGAAACGGAACGCTACCCGGGTGAGGAAAAACACTTTCTCTTTCTGGGTCAGAAGCGACCATGACACTCCGGCGACCTTCAGTAGGGCTCGAATGCTGCTCTCTGAATTGCTGGGTCTTGGAGCTACACCCCCTCGACTAAACAGCCGCATAGGGGCGATCAATCCACGGCGTTCCACTGACCTTCAGAGCCTCCGTGTCCGCATCCACCATAATCTTCGCAAGTTCTGGAGTCATAACCTGGGGCTCCCACTTCAGTGCTTCGCGAGCTTTTGTGGAGTCTCCAATCAGGACATCTACTTCTGCAGGCCTCAAGAAGCGCTCATCAAACTCCACATATTTCTGCCATTCCAACCCTGCATGCGAGAAAGATAATTCAAGAAAGTCTTTGACTGAATAGTCGGTGCCCGTTGCGACCACAAAATCGTCCGGGGTATCGCTTTGAAGCATGAGCCACATGGCTTCAACATATTCCGGGGCATAGCCCCAGTCGCGAATCGCGTCTAAGTTTCCCATGGTGAGCTTGTCTTGCAATCCCGCCGCAATGCGCGCGACCGCAAGAGTGATCTTCCGCGTGACAAATGTTTCCCCTCTGCGAGGTGACTCGTGATTAAACAAAATCCCGTTTGTTGCAAAGAGGTCGTAGCTTTCCCGATAATTCTTGGTCACCCAATGGGAATAGACCTTTGCTGCCCCGTAGGGGGAGCGAGGGTAAAAAGGTGTCTTCTCATCTTGGGGAGGTGGACTAGCCCCAAACATCTCAGAACTTGAGGCCTGGTAAAACCGGATCGAAGAATCAATCTCTCGAATCGCGTCGAGAAGCCTGATGGTGCCCAAGCCCGTGGTGTTGCCGGTGTGCTCTGGTTCATCAAAGCTCACCCGCACGTGAGACTGTGCTGCCAGGTTGTACACCTCGTGGGGATGTATTGAGTCGATGAGGCTGAAGAGTCTCGCGCTATCAGAAAGGTCCCCGTAGTGGAGAGTCAAGGAAGGTGAATCACCTTCTAGGTGTTGCACCAGGTGATCAATTCGACCCGTGTTGGGGAGGGAGGACCGGCGAACAAGGCCGTGGACCTCATAGCCTTTTGATAAGAGTAACTCTGCGAGGTAGCTTCCGTCCTGCCCGGTAATTCCAGTGACAAGAGCTCTCTTGGAGTTACTTTTTTCCACGTTCTTAGGTCCCCTAGCTTTGTTCGTGCAACTTAGGCAGTCGACTCAAGTTACATCAGCGCTCTACTTCCCCGCTAGTACAGTCCCTCGTTTGCCAGGTTTCCTGACACCCTCGGACTGTTCCGAGAAACCCCTCTCTGACGCAGTATCAGTGGGGTCCCTTAACAGTAGTCCAGACGTCAACCCCATCAAGAAGATGCCGATAAATTTTGGCAAGGAAGTCGCCATCATGTCGTTGAGGGAAAGATAGATGACAAGCACCGGAACGAACGAGTGACGCAGAGGAAACCCCTCAATCACGACCCGGGAAATTCCTGCATAAAAAAGAGCGACCAGAGTCGCCACCAGCAACCCTAAGCCCACGAGCCCGAGCATGAGTGCCGTGTCAATAAAGCCGTTATGCGCAGGAAAAAACTCGCTGACTTGTTGAAGCCGGTCCCTCTCGATGGGGTTCCAGCCATAAGAATTTCCCCACCCTGGTCCAATCACCGGCCGCCACATCACTGCTTCCCAGTAGTAGTCCCAAATCACGGTTCGAAGGCTCATGGTGGAGTCTTCCCCAACGAGCGCGAGAAGGGGGCCACGATTGCTCCAAAACACAGCAATCGCGCCAGTTCCGGCCAACAGATAACCGCCGATTACCGACCATCTGAATTGCTTTCTGACTCGCCTGGCGTGTAGAACTGGAACCATCGACATCAGGCCAACGACAACAGCAACCACCCCGGTCAAAATTTCAATATTCCAGACAGACCACGCCAGGTAGATCACCAGAAGCCCAGCGAACAGCTTCTGTATGGCCTTCGCCCCTATGAGAAAAACGCTCGCGATAAAGCCCACACCTAAAAGAACGCTCAGTTCGCTGGGATTGGAAAAAAGCCCCCACGAACCGCCGTCGGGCGAAACGAAGCCGTGAAGCTGAAGGAAGAGCACACCCACCACGATTCCTTGGATTGCTCTCTCGATTCCAACAATCGCACCCAGCATGAGGGCCGTCGCTCCTGTCAGAACAACTAATAGGGCGTAAGAAAGTGATTGATGAATCGCGCCGGACCATGTGACAGAGATGAATAGCCAGGCGAGAAAAAACAAGAAAAACAGCGCCGGCAGCATGAACCTGAGTTGGACCGACCACGCCGGCTTTCTCTCAATCCACAGCGAGAGCACGAGAAGGAAAATAATGAGATGAACGATGTGCTCACTCACGGGCCAGTACCACGAGGACAAGACAAATACAGCAGCGATGAGCGCGACCTCCGCGCCCCTGGCAATCAGTCCGGAAAAAAGGAGACCTCTAAGTCTGGTTGCTAAGGGAGAAATTCTCACTACCCCATCCTATCGACTTCAGCCCGTTTCGTGATGTGGCGTCATTGTTCGGACCTAGTCGCAAGTGAAGGCGTTGCAGTGCTGAAACACGAGGAAGATCGATCCGCCTCTCGGGCACCGACAGAGAGGAGCCTTGCCCGCTCTTTTCTCGTGTGACCACACTTCAAGGGGCAGCACCTGGTGAAATGGCCCGAACCCTCAGTGCGATTCTCGGTCTAAGTAGGTGTCCCCGTTGGTCAGTGCGTTATCCGCGGCTACGAAGGAACTTCCAGCAAGGCCCACTACTTTCGCAGCGATCGACTGTGGGTCAAGCAAATGGCGAGACAGTACTTCAGCAGGTTGGCCATTTGCCGGAAGCCCTTCCAGACCAAGCCGATGAATAGACACGGTTCGTGCAGACAGTTGGATTTCTATATGGAAATGCTTCGCCCGGGCGGGATTGTGATTCTCTAACACCAACACATGGTTGAAGCGTGCGAGTTGATTGAGCGCAGTTTCGTCTAGTGGGCGAGTAATCTCGGGAAGCGAAAATACTGCGGGCGTCTCGAACCCTTGTTGCTCAAGTTGGTTTCGGCACTCGAGGGCCTGCTGAGTCAGTAACGGCCCACTAGAGACGAGGGCCACACCTTTCCCTTCGGCCAGTGTGTTCAGGTGACCAACGGTAGCGCTTCCGCTTTCCACCGCAGCAACTGCTCCCACCCGGATATAGGAAGGCCCTTTGTGTCCTAGTGCCTGTTCCACGCACCACTCAAACTCCGCTAACCCGGAGGGTTCAAAGACACGCATTCCGGGAATGCTGCCCATGATGCCAACATCGGTCACGGCTTGATGAGAAAAACCAGCAGCGCTGGGAATCAAACCCGCAAGGAATCCAAGATAAATTATCTGGGATTCTTCCGATGCGTTATTAAATATCTGTTCAGTCGCACGCATCGTCAAAAATGTCGCAAAACTGTGGACAAAAGGAATGAAGCCCGACAGCGCGAGAGTCCCGGCCATCGAGACCATGTCTTGCTCCGCAATACCGGACTGAACATAGCGCTCGGGAAAACGCCCTCGCGCGAGGTGTGTTCCCGTGTCGTAGCTGAGGTCACCATCAAGGGTGATTACCGATTCGTTTTTCTCCATCACCGTCACCAGCATGTCCTGCCACACCGTCACCATGCTCTCTGGGCGAGGCTTCGGCGAATAGTGGTCGAGGGCAAGAACAGCTTCTGCATTTTCATCCAGAGTGTCGATGCCATGGCCGCCAAACCTCGGGAGAAGTGTTGCCACAGCTAGGTCATGCAAAGGTTCTTGAAGTGCGCCCGAATGAAATTGGTAGTACTGAGCATCTTCGGGGAATGATTCCATCCACGAAATACCTGAGCCTTTTATCGTTCGGGCCACAATCAAACTTGGCCGGGGGTCCCGCTGGGCCTCTTCGAGAGCTGCCACTACCTCATTAGGGTTGTTCCCCGAGCATTCCATGGCATGCCAGCCCACTGCCTCGGCCCTTGCCACAACATCACCCATGGGCAGAGTTGCGTTAGTCCAGGTGTCGGATTGAATCCCGTTCGAATCCACAATCGCGATGATTTCCCCAAAACCCTCTTTGACAGCACCGGGCATCGATTCCCATATTTGGCCTTCGTTGAGTTCCCCGTCCCCCAGGAGGACAACCACCGATTCACGTGCAGAAGGGTTGGCAAGGCGCTGAGCCTTGACAAAACCCTTTGCTTTGGAAATCCCCATGCCCAGGGATCCTGTGTTGGTCGCAACGCCTGGGGTGATGGTCTCGGGGTGGCCTGGCAAACCCCCCAGCCTTCGAAGTGAGAACAGTTGCTCATCACTCAGCTCTCCTCCGGCGTGAAGTGACGCATAGAGCGCAGGCGCGTCGTGGCCTTTTGAACTGAAGAAGATGTGGCGTAGCGAAACCCCGGTCAGAAACTCCTCGCCTTGGAGAAATCGTCGGACCGCCACGAAAATATCCATCGAACTGAAAGATGTCCCAATATGCCCGCTCCCGGCCTGATGGATCGACGACAGAACGTTGAGGCGGCAACCATCGGCAATCTCCTTCAGGTCGTGCCGACTGGCCCACGCGTCCTGGAAATGTTGCTCACCCCAATAGGGAAGGGGTTTTCCGGTTGGACTTGTCCAGTAATGGGGCTCATTCATTGCGCTAGTTCTCCATCTTCGGCAAGAGCTCGGGTTGTTGTGCCACTAAGGCTTCCATCATTGTCCAGTCCCATTCGGTGTTGATATCCCTAGATTCTTCGCCGGGCAACTCAAAGCCCAGCACTCGCTCACCCGCTATTGACCGGTATTTTTCCAAGGATGCCCGCCACACGATTTCCAAGCTTGACGCTTGTACCCACAATTTTTCCAAGGCCTGGGTCGGTCCGTTATATGCGCCACCCTGATCGAGATACGTGCTTGCTTCCCCAGAGGGCCCTAAACGCCACATTTTCCCTGGATGTTCGGTGACTGGCTTCAGGGCTCTGATTGAGTCAGCCCACGAATTGTCCTTAAGCTTCTGCAGAGCGCCCCTCACGGAGGTGCCCGAGCGCAAAGGACTGGTCGGGCGCAAAATAGCAAGGGCCTGTTCGGGTTCACGAGGACACCATTGCTCAACCGCATGAGAGACCCAGGCGTAATCATCCGCTGAATCCCCCGAAGCTTCCGCTGGGCGAAGCCCAGGAACTTCAGCCCCATAGGACCGAGCGATCTCCGCTGTCTGCGTGTCATCCGTTGAGACAATAACCCGATCGATCACCCCCGATTCATGGGCGGCCACAATGCTGTAAGCCAAGAGGGGGTGCCCGGCTAGGAACCTCATGTTCTTGCCTGGCACTCGCTTGCTGCCAGAGCGGGCAGGAATCAGCGCAATAGTTGAGATTGCCATCTAAGCCTCAAAGAATGTTGAGATAGTCCTCAGCTGCGAATACTCTTCAATCGCCTGCACTCCAGCGTCCCTGGTGCCATTTCCTGAACTTTTCATTCCCCCGAAGGGGATGTTAATTTCTGCTCCATGAGTTGGCCCGTTGATGCTCACAACCCCTGCTGGGAGGGCTCCAACCATGCGTTCAGCCCGGTTGATATCCCTCGTCCACACAGCTGCCGTCAAACCATAGGGAGAGGCCGAGACGATATCAATCGCCTGCTCGTCAGTTGAAAACGAGAAAAGGCGGGCAACAGGGGCAAATATTTCCTGTAGGCCCAAATCACTTTTCGCATCGAGGCCCTCGACTAATGCTGGTTGGACAAGTGCTGTCGAGGGTGAGCGATCATTCAGGCCTTGCCCCAGCCGATGAACCACGGCTCCACCGGCCTCGCAGGCCGTGAGATACTTCTCCACCCTCTCTGCACTCGCAGAATCAACCAGAGTCGAGACCAAAACATCATCACTGGTACCCCAGGTCCACGAATCACTCTGCTGGAGAAACTCGGAACGAAAAGCTTCGTACACCTTTTCATCAACCAAAATGCGACTGCCCGCAGCGCATCGCTGACCTGCGTTGCTGTAAGCGCTCTGCAGCGCGGTTGTCACCGCTTGTGCGATGTTTGCATCATCACAGACGATCAAGGGATTAGATCCACCAAGTTCCAAAATGATCTTCTTCAACGACCCTGCCGCAGCCTCTGAAACGGCTACTCCGGCATCATAACTGCCCGTGAAACTCACCAGGTTGACATCACCGGTGACAAGAGCCTGCGCTGTTTCGGCACCGCCTTGAGCAATCTGAAGAACACCAAGAGGCACTCCCGAACGGTGGAGGACGTCGACAAACAATTGGGCACTGAGAGGCGTGTGTGGCGATGGTTTCAAAATAGCTGAGTTACCAGCCATGAGTGCGGGGAACACTTTCCACGCATAGTTGGGGAGTGGCGTATTAAACGCCACGATCAGTGCTGCCACACCATGAGGGACACGTTCGACTCTGATTTGGCGTCCCGGAATTGCGCTAGGAAAAAGAGCCCCCGAAGCGAAGCGCCCGTAGGCGGCCATCATCTCTGCCATCTCAATGGCGGCCGCAAGCTCTCCGTGAGCCAAGGAACTTTGTTTTCCCGTTTCTTCTCTCAC
>Ga0222687_1000160_pt1 | contig 19145 bp, 17 predicted proteins | sample AntAcemetage1163_FD_179837 | JGI IMG/M metagenome (GOLD analysis project Ga0222687, IMG submission 179837) | Saline water microbial communities from Ace Lake, Antarctica - #1163 | ecosystem: Environmental > Aquatic > Non-marine Saline and Alkaline > Saline | place: Antarctica: Ace Lake...
CCGCGCAGCGCCGACAACCCCGAGGCTGGGTTAGGCAAGAACGCCTCCGAGGCTTGCAAAGCGGTGGGGCATCTCCCCCTGCGAATCTCGGCAGCCTAAGACCTGTGCTTCCAGGTCAGGATGCGCTACAAGCAGCTCAGGAATTTCTTGCACCAGTGCTCTGACAACCGCGGTTTTCTTCCACTCATCTTGGGTGGAGATCCATGTCAGAGCCACCATGGACTCGGCTTGCTCGCCCACACATTCAAAAGGCCGGTGCTCGTGTAAGCCCAGCAAGGCACGATACCCCTCCAACTGGGTGGGGTTATCTAACAGGTTGTCGGCAAACATTCGGGTGAGCGCTGCGCCAGGGATGAACGGGCTCAGAATCAGGAAAATAAAACGGCACTTATCGCAGTCGGCGCACCAGCGCGCGTCTGTAACACCTCGGCGAAACGCCCGATTGCAACTGGTGATGACGGGGTGATATTCCCGCAAAGTAGCGAAATAGCGGGCAATCTGGATTTCGCTGTAAGGGCGCAAAAGGGAGAAATACGCCCCGGGCGAGAGGCCCGCCTGCGGGCCAATCATGTCGTGGAGCAAACCCTCGGCTTCTTCGGATTTGGACCACTGGTGGTTCACCTCGTGCCCGTCCCAGACCACCGTAGCCTCAGAAGCAGACGCTTCTAAGGACATGACGACTGGACCCAGTCCGATGATGCGGGCTTGAACAAGGGAGATGAGAGAGTTAATCGCCGTGACGGGCACGTGACCATTGAGTGCGCCCTCAGCGTTCAGTTCCAAAAGTCGCTCATCGAGCTCTCTGATGGCAGCTATCACCGGGTGGCCTTTAATGCGCCCGACGCGATAAATGACTTCGTTGGGGTTGACAGCAAATTGAACCGGGTGCATCCGCGCCGCTGCCAGCAGCTCCATGGTCACCACGGAATCTTTACCGCCTCCGATGGGCACAAGTGGGTCACCATCAGGGGTCAGGTGGTCCTCGAGAGCCCAGCTCGGGGAAGGGCCGCCTTCGAGGATGATGTCGGGCTCCAGCAAGCCTTCCAACTGATTTCGATAAGCAAACTCAGCCAGTCCCTGAGTGAGAACAACGCGAAGGTAGTCAACACCCGCCTCGGTGACACCGTGGTGGCGGATGACATACCGCGATGGGGCTGCTGCTTTGTAATAACTTAACCCGATGACCGCGCCCAGAATGGCGACAAGCCCCTCAACTCTGGCCCAATCAATATCGGTCCCGCTTCGCACCGGGGTGAAGCTCAGAGCTTCCGTAAAAGTCTCGCTGTGGCCAGGGCCAGCCAGTTCAAAATCGAAATCTACCCGGGTGTTAGTCCGGTCTATGCGGGCTGCCAGGTAGCGGAACTCGGTGAAGACGTGAGGGTCAAACACCATGTCTGGCGCCACCTCCTTCGTGAAAAATGCACCGGAATTGCAGCAAATCTTCCTCTATCGTACAGGACTGTCTCATTGCGCTTGGGGGTTGAGTCACTGCAGAACCCACCAAGTAGGCTGGGAGGGTGTCCACGGCCCTGCTGACTGATCACTATGAACTCACCATGGTGAATGCTGCGCGAGCATCCAATCGCGCGGATCGCGACACCGTTTTCGAGGTGTTTTCGAGGAACCTACCGGGAGGGCGTCGGTATGGCGTCGTCGCCGGAACCGCGAGGCTTCTCGACGCTATCGGTGATTTCCGCTTTGGAGACAGCGAACTGGGCTTCCTCGCCCATCATTCGATTGTGGGCGCAGATACCCTCGAATGGCTTGCAAACTACCGCTTCCGGGGAAAAATTAGCGGCTATCGCGAGGGTGAAATCTATGTCCCTGGCTCCCCCATCCTTACCGTGGAGGCAACCTTTGCCGAAGCGGTCGTCCTAGAAACCCTCATCTTGAGCATTCTCAACTACGACTGCGCCGTTGCGACTGCCGCGTCACGGATGGTGCAGGCTGCCACTGCACGACCTCTCATCGAAATGGGGGCTCGTCGCGCCCACGAGCAGGCGGCCGTCGCAGCTGCAAGAGCCGCTTACATTGCCGGTTTTTCAGCGACAAGCAATTTGGAAGCCGGGCGGATCTATGGCATCCCCACCCGAGGAACTGCAGCCCACGCCTTTACTCTGATTCACGACAGCGAAGAAGAAGCCTTTGCCTGCCAAATACAGGCCATGGGAACGGGGACAACCCTCTTAATCGACACGTATGACATGCGCAAAGGGGTGGAACGCGCCATTGCTGTAGCGGGCACGCAGCTAGGTGCTGTTCGCATTGATTCGGGAGACCTGCCCGTGGTGGTCTCCCAGGTTCGCGCGCACCTGGATGAATTGGGCGCCAGGGAGACCAAGATTGTCGTCACCAATGATTTGAACGAGCATACAATCGCTGGGCTCCGGGGAGCTCCCGTGGATGTCTTTGGGGTGGGGACAAGCGTGGTGACCGGCTCGGGCTACCCGGCGGCCGGCCTGGTCTACAAGCTTGTTGCCCGGACCAACGATGACGGCGACTGGGTCTCTGTCGCGAAAAAAAGTTCCCACAAAGGCAACCCCGGGGGCAAGAAAACGGCGTTCCGCGCGTATGAAGGAAAGACGGCGATCGAGGAAGTGATGGTGATTGGCGAACCTCCACACCACGAACACCTCCGCCTGCTGACCACAGAATTTGTGCAAGACGGGCAAGCGATGAGCTCTGCTAGTGCCAGGGACAAGGTGGAGGCAGCTCGCGCCCACCACGCGAGTGTCCTCGAAGAGCTTCCTCATGGGGCGTTTTCTTTGAGCCCAGGAGATCCAGCGCTGCTCACACGCATCCTGGGCTAGCAATAACATAGAGCTATGGCAGGCGAAGACACAGGAAGTGGAACAGACGTTCTTGATCGAGAACTCGAAGAGCTACTCGATCAAGAAAAACTCGATGATGGCGATCACGACCGTTATTCCCACTATGTGAAAAAAGACAAAATTTTGACAAGCGCCCTCAGCGGGAAACCCGTCATTGCCTTATGTGGGAAAGTATGGACTCCCGGGCGGGACCCAGAAAAGTTTCCCGTGTGCCCCACGTGTAAAGACATCTACGAGAAGCTTCGCGACTCTTAACTAAGAGAGCTCGTCGAGCTCCACCTCCACGGTGTAGGAATTACCAGCCCTTACATACGTCAATGTTGACTGCGCACCGCCCGGGAGATTGCGCACCTGAGCGGTCAAGTCAATTCGGTTGGTGATGGGCAAACCGTTGAAGCGGGTCACCACATCGCCTGACCGCACTCCCGCACGAGCCGCCGCGCCCCCGGGTGCCACGCTCGAGACATAAGCGCCGGTCACTGTCGATCCCGCAACGGATTGCGCATCGGTCACGAGGGCGCCGAGTAATCCGTGGCTCGCAGCACCCGTAAGCATCATCTCTGTCGCGACACGAATAGCGAGGTTCACAGGAATGGCAAAGCCGAGGCCGATGCTTCCCGAGCCTTGACCTCCCGTGGAAGCAATCGCAACATTTATCCCGATTAAGTTACCTGACCGGTCAAGCAGTGCGCCACCAGAGTTGCCGGGATTGATCGAGGCATCGGTTTGCACCACCGGGATGGAAATGGTCTGACCCGACAGCGGCGAGGCGCCGGGCAAATCAAAATCAAACTGACCGTCCTCTTCCCCTGGCGCCTGGGATGCGCCCACCGTAATACTGCGGTTAATAGCGGAAACGATTCCTGATGTTACGGTGCCAGGAAGGCCCAATGGAGCTCCGATAGCGATGGTTTGATCCCCTACGTTAAGTTTGGTGGCATCTCCCAAGGGCATGACCTGGAACGGTCCTTCATTGGCAATCTTGACCACCGCAATATCGGTGATGAGGTCGCGACCAACCACCGTTCCCTCAAACAACCTGCCATCAGACATGATGATGCGGATCGCGGGTTCCTCGGAACCAATGGACACAACGTGGGCATTGGTGATGAGGTACCCATCCTCGCGAATGATGATTCCCGATCCGCTTCCCGATTCTGTCCGACCAGCAACATTAAGAGTTACCACTGAGGGCAGCGCCCCAGCCGCAACAGCCGTAATTTCGCTCGCTTGCAAAGGTGAATTAACGGTAATGGTCGCCGGTGACTGAATTCCCGGGGTCACCAGACCGCGAGAAGACAGATTCCAAATCGCTAAAGCTCCCCCAGCCGTTCCGCCAAGTAATCCTCCAACAAGGAGCGCCACAGTGACAAAGCCTCCGAGCTTTCGAGCACGTCGTGAGTCTTCGCGGAGATGTCCGGCGGTTCGGGAGGCAAAACTATCTGATACTCCCTGGTGTACCCCAGGAGCAAAAGGCGAACCCCCGTAGCGCGAAGAAGAACCTAACAGTTCGGCGGCGCTAGGGTCTGGACTGAGGTAATCCGACGTTGTCATAAAAGAATCCTTTCACAGACAAGAAGTGTCGCCCCGCTGCCTTGACGCACGCTTAGAAGAACCTTCAGAATACCTGGGGACTTGCTGAGCATCTGCCCTCCAGGAGAGCGTGGGACGCGCACCCCCTCTCCACAAGCAATGAGGTAACCCTCAACACTTCCACCTCTCGAGCCCCCGCATCCCGCCAGATCGTGCCGGTGACGGGAACGAAAGGGCCACCATCGAAGCGATAGGCCACATCAAATCCCACCTGCAGTCCAATCCGATAGGTACCAGGGTAGGAATAGACGTGGCTCGTCGCGGTGGGGAAAAACTGCCCACTCCCCCAGGAACGTCCGGCCGCCGAAAGCTGGGAGGAGGTGCCATCGCCGTAAGTAAAGCGGTATGTGGAGGGGCTAAAGCGCACCTGGATCGGCCATCCCAGAAGTTCACCTTGTTCGACACTCTCCGTGATTCGGGCAAAAATATTGGTCGGTAGGCGCGGCAAACTCCATCCGTCAGGTTCCACCTCGATGCCAGGAACACCGGGAACAAAACTTTCCAAGTCACTCGCATGCGAGGGTGGCTCGGGCGGCGTTTCTTCGAGCGAAGCGGTGGGGTTTTTGTCCGGCGAAGAAGCCCGGCAATACCCGGAAACTTTGATCTCGCATTCCGATGTTCCCACCACTGGCTCGCGGGGAGGACGAGGGCTCCACCACGATTGCGCGCTCCCCGACGAGCTCGCGGAGCTTTGCCCCGGTCCCCCAGGTGAGGAGGTAGAGGCGCCAAGAGTGATTCCTTCCTGGTCGAGTTCAGTGGTGATGCTCAGACACTGCCCGCTCGACTGGGCGGCCTGGGAGCATTCACTCGCCATCGCTGGCGGTGTTGCCACGAGCAGCAGAGCCCCCACCAGAAAAATTCCCGAGCCGGCGTGTTTCAGCATGAATACACACCCCACCAGTACTGCCAGGAATCGATGACGAGGCTCTGCAGCGAGTCTCCCGTCAACCACGCCTGAATAGCGGTGTTCTCCCCCCAGGTCACCCTTGGCTGACTGAGGTACTTCTCAAGCGCGGCCCACTGTGCAGTGTCCCCCTCAAAGTCCTCGTAGACAGGATGCCACTGGAGCACAATCTCGGGAGGATTGTCATAGTCGGCGGGAATCACAAAAAGATTAGTCCCATCCACACACATCACTACCCCCACGTCGAGAGTCCCCTCCGGCGTGATGTGCACGCTTTGCACGAGAAGAAGAGTCATCACCGTCGTGCCCACCGATCGCAAGTCTTCGGCTCTGTAGTAGTCGAACCCCGCGCGTTCTTCCGAGAACCACGACTCGCTCACTACCGACGATATATCGTGAGAATCCCGTCCACCGCCCGCTGTAATGGCATCGGTCAACTCCAAGTATTCGTCGATTACCTCTGTCGCCGCCGTACTCGCATCGTCATAAAAATCTCCGGGGAACTCGCGCGCGGGCGCAACCCAGGAAAGTGCGCTCGGCTCAGGTGCATCCTGGGGCGCTTGATCCTCCGGCGGTGTCGCGCAGCCAGAGAGAAAAACAAAAGGGACGAGAAACACCAAGCGAGTTGTAGGCATGCCACATAGGTTAGGAAAATCGGGCGCGTCACGGTGGGATTTCTCCACAGTGTCTGCGCCGCTCCATAGAGCAGTGCCCTACGGTGGGAAAGCCCGACGAAAAGAGCTCGACCCTCAAGGAGGCAGGCTGTGAGAGAAACCCACGAGCATTCTCAGGCAGTATTGGACGAGTTACTGAGTACCGCAGAAAACGTGTTCCTCGAAAACGGCGTCAAAGAGACAACCCTGGAGCGGGTATCCCACCGTTGCGAACTTCCCTTGGCGTTGATTGAGGAGCTCTACCCCAGCGCTATCGACTTGCAGGTCGCGATGCTTAATCGGGAATTTACTCGGATGTATCAGGGCATCATGGACCACGTCGAGAGAGACCCGAAGGGTGGACTACTGTCTCGGATGTACACCTACATTCTTACCCAGGTTTATGAGCGTCCCGTGGCCAGAACACTGTTCATGATCGACCGCACCGCTCTTCACGAACTCATGACGCACCAGCACGCCCGGGTCTATCTCCCCACCATCGAAATCAGGAAAGAACTGACCACAAAGCTGCAACAGGCGGGAATGATCAAGCCCGAGGTCGACCCTGGCCTCGTGTCGGCTTCGTTGGCCGTCATTTCTGGCGGCCTGGCCCTCACAGCACCCCACGCGAACCTCGATGAAATCGTGGAAACTCTGCTGGGAATGTTCGGGCGGGAATTTGACGCTGACGTCTCTGACACCCAGCCGGGCAAGGCCATCTATTACGAGTGGGCGACCTCGCTGGAATCCACCATTCGCGAAGAACGACTCGGTTAGGCTTTCCCCGCTGGCTTGGCCACCACATCAAATCGACGCATACTGCCCATCGGATTAATGGACCGCACCTGCTCCACACGCTCCAGATCGCACGCCGCCGTACCGAGGTGCTCTTCCTGGCCCAAACGCAGCGCCACATGCCCTGATGCGTCAATGACCTGACTGTGTCCAACACCGTAAGGCAACGGATGATTAACCGCGATGACACTGCACTGCAGTTCTATAGCCCTGGCCCGAAGAAGCGTGTCCCAGTGAAGCACTTTGTCCTCACCGGGAACCCACTGGGCCGGCACGACAATGGCGGTCGCACCCGCATCAACGAGCGCTCGCCCCACTTCGGGGAACCGGAGGTCGTAACAGGCCATCATCCCCACCTGAAAGCCTGCCCACTCAAAGAGGTGCGCTGGACTGGTGTTGCCAGGGCTAATCCACTGGGACTCTCCCGCCCCAAAAGCGTCGTAAAGGTGAATTTTCTCCGCCGTGGCAAGCACCCCTTCAGGCCCCACGGCCACCATGGTGTTGACAGGCTTATCGACACCTGGGTGGGCCAAAAGCGCACCGGCAACAATGGCGATGCCCTCGGCTTCGCCGGAGAGCTCTGAGAGCGACGCCACCCACGAGCCATCCAATGACTCGACGGGAACCGCACTGCGCACGCTGACGGGCTCAAACGAGAAAGAGTATTCGGGAAACACAACCAGAGTGGAACCCGCGTCGCGTGCGGCAAAGACCTGGTCGCGGAGGGCCCGAAGGTTGCTCGCCGGGTCAACACCGGGCGCGAACTGACCAAGGCTTACCTGCGGCTGAACACTCATATCTGCAAGCTTAGGTACAAAGCACAATCTCCCTCCAGCAAGAGGGCCTGTGACCCGTGATTCTCGGGGCAGGACGTAACGCTACGACCTCTGCCGCATGGTCTAGGGACGTCAATCTTTGTTAACATCCCGACGCTTGCCTGGTCTCAATCGCCCGGCTGTGCAAGCAATAGTGTTCTCACTTCGCGCCTCAGCACCTTGCCGATGAGAGAGCGAGGCAGGTCGTCAACGGCGACGATGTTCTTGGGAACCTTGTACGCGGCCAGGCGGGAGCGCACGTGAGCCCGCAACTCGGAAACGTCCAGTGTTGCGCCGGGGGCAAGGACCACCGCGGCGGCCACAGACTCGCCACCGCTTGCGGTGAGTAATCCGACTACTGCGGCATCCACAACCGAAGGATGCGAGACGATGGTCGCTTCGACCTCTGACGGAGCCACATTAAACCCTCCGACAATGACCAACTCTTTGAGCCTGTCAACAATGGTCACAAAACCGGATTCATCGACGCGCACAATGTCACCTGTGCGCAACCAGCCTCCAGGAAGCAGCGTTTCGCGAGTCTCGGATACGAGCGCTCCCCCGGCGATCTCGCCGCGGTCGAGAAATGCCAGACCGCTGCCGAGCCAACGACCGGGCGGCGTGCCCGCCTCGGCGTAGTAGCGGGTCAAAGGTGTGGAGAGTGACCGGTCGCCGTCCGCCGCGGCGACGGTGCGGAGCAGATACTTGTACCAGTCGCCCGCGCTCATCACACGCATCGAAACTGACACCGGGCACCGCCTTTCCTCTGCCAGAGAGGTGGGCGGCTAAGCCCGCGTCAGCGGGCTCAGTCCTTGATCTGCAAGACGTGTATCGACTCGATCTACAGTCAGGACGCACCTTTATGCGAGGAGTCGCCGGATGACGTCGAGGTCGTGCGCGGGATCACGAACGATCTTGTCGGCTCGGACGAAGAACTCGGACTTGTGGATGGTGACGAGGCGGATTCCGTGCTGCGGGATCACCCCTGCTTTCCGCTGATCGTAGAGGCGACGCTGCTCTCCCCGGTTAACACCAGAAACGGTCGCACGCCGGTCGAAAAGAGGCACCGACTGCGTGTGCTGTTGCTCCTGAAACTCCACGACGAGCTTCGCCTGATGCCAGTAGCCGTCGACCGGCAGTGGTCGCCGTCGCCCCGTGGCCGCTGAAAGATCCCCAAGTAGCCACGGGAATGTGCGCTGACGCTCCCCATGCTGCCCGAGGATCTCGTCGCACAAACCAAGGACGTAGTGCTCGTCGCTGTCGGCACGCATCGTCATGTCGGCTACGCCTCCCTTGCCTCGACGTACTCGATCACGATGATCGCGCGGAGATACATGTTGAACTCGCCCGCGGAAAAGACGGAAAGCGAGATGATGCGATGCTCTGGCTTGGACCCGAGCGCCTGCATGATCTTCTCCTGCAACGAGCCGCTAAGGCTGTTGTCCAGCCGGACCTCGACAACTTCCTGTGATGCGATGAGGCCATGCGGTGTGTGAGTGGTCACTGCTCATCTCCAGCAGGGGCATCAAGGTAAGCCTTGCGGGCATCTTGAAGTTCTCTCCAATGCGCTTCAAGGCCCGGAAGGGTGGGCGCGACGCCCAGCGTGACGAGCGGCTGCGAATGACCCAGTATGTATCGGCAGGCGTTGTCGAATACCCGACTCACAACGGCAATAGCGGAGGGAAGAGCCGAGCTCTTGATCTCGGGTAAGAGTGTCATCCGAATGTTCGGTTGGTATCGTTGGGAGACGCCTTTCAGCAGCTCAGTCTCGGTAAACACCTCGCACCAAGATCTGATCAAGTCGTAGCCGACCGCCACGAGCGCTGCGCGTGCCTCCCCATCAGCGGCTCGGGCCGCCTCGATGGTCTTGTTGATTTTCGTTCTGAAGCTACTGAGCGAGTCCCACCGGGGTCCCGTCGCGCGAGTGACGCGCCCCTTTCCGTCTTCGTCGGTAATCTGGAAATAGCTGCACCGCCGAGACTCCTCGAAGAGTGACAGCAAGGTCGTTGCGAAGTAGATGTCGTGGGTGAAGACGATGACTTGGTTCTCGTCCGCGAGGCTCGCGATTCGGCGGGCAACCTCGTTTATGCGCCGGTGATCGAGGCTCGACACCGGGTCGTCGAAAATGACAGGCGCAGTTATGCCCGCGAGACGCGCCTCGGCCAAGAAGTCTGCCAACGCCAGCGCCTTCTGCTCTCCTTCGGAAAGTACTTTCGATGGCTTGTGATTGCCAGTCAGCGTCTTGCGCCGCTGAGCGCGCCCTTGTCGCCCGACGAACTCGACTTTCAGCGAGGGGGCGCGGAGCGCAGCACACTCCTCCGCAAACAGCTTGTCAAAGTTCTGGTTGATGAGCTGGTCGCTTGCGGACTTGGCAAGTTCTGTGACCGCGCGGCTGATCCCCGAGAATGAGTGAACCAGGAGGCGAAGTCGATCCGCTTCCTTCGCGCCAGCGACCTGCGCCTCGATCGTTGACCACGACTTCGCCAACTCGGCCGCCGCGACAAGCTCAGCGAGATCACCCTTTTTCGTGGTGAGCGCCTCAGCCCTGTTCAAGGCCTGCGAGGTCAGCTCCGTTATCGCGGCGACAGTATCGCTGAGGCTGGAGTTGACGCGGCCTTCCAGTCCGCTCACGGTGGCACTGAGCGCGGTGTCCAGTGTCGCACCGGTACGGATCTTGGTAACACTGGAAGAGACCGTATCCCGCAGCGTTACGAGGTCGCCATAGTACGGAGGACGATCTTCGCGGTCATCAAACTCCACTGCGAACGAATCCACCTCCGCAAGGTTGAGAGTAACTACCGGACCCGTGCGCTCGTTGATCTCGACCTCGGCAGTACCAATGTCTTCACTGATCTTGTCTGCCAAGTAAGCGGCGTACTTCGTGACGAGTTCACGAGCTGGATCGTTGAGCGGCTGACGGCAGTAGAGGCAGCGTTCGGGATCATGGACGCCCAGATCATCGAGATGCTCTCGGTACGTCTCACCGCTCTCGACAAAGGTTTCCCAGCTCGCGTCAGGATCCGCTGGCAAATCCGCGGCTGCAAACAGCTCGGACCTGAAGGTCTTGTAGTCCTCACGAAGGCCAACGAGACGCACTACCGCGCCGTTATGTGCTCCTACATCCAGCGAAGCGAGTGCGGTGGCGGCGAGCTGCGCCTGCCTGAGTGCGCGCTCGTGACGCTGCTTCTCAGCGATCTGCATCGGAATGGTGTTTGCCTCCAGCGCTGTGACCGCTTGCCGAAGGACCTCGATTCGTTGTTCAACGTCAGCGCCACTGTCGGACCGCGCCTTGAGGTCAGCCAAGTCACTCGAAGCACCGAGAGTCTCTACAAGCGGGTAGGCCGTGGACTCGCGCGGGAATCTGCTCAGAAGCGTCGTAGATCCCGTGGCAAGTCCGGCAACCGCGACGTCGATCTGCTCTTTGACGGCCTGCACACCGGCAATGACATGGTTGAAGAGCGCGAGCACAGACGGCACGTACACGTATTCCAGGTCGTCGTCGACGTGGAAGTTGACCGATGGGCTGTCGAAGATCGACATACGTGTGAACGGCGGATGCCCCCGCTCGCCAGTCCATACGAATGTCTTGGCATCGTCACCCACTATGTAGTCGATAACCGCCGACTGTTCTTGGTCGTCATTCCCGGCGATGTCCCTGAGGATGACGTCGGCCGTTCTGCTGCCGGCCAATGCTTTGAAGATGCGGGAGTATCCCGTCTTGCCTGTGCCGTTCTCGCCGTACAGAATCGTCATCCCTACGTGTGGCTCGATCACTGACCCAGACACAATGGCGTTGACTCCGATAACCCCCGAGAGTTTCGTGATGGCCAGGGGAAGCTCGGCGTCCGCCTCCTGCGCGTCGGCTGTGAGTGCGGCTTCGACGGGCAGAGTGCGCTCATCGAGGCTCTTCTCCTGCCTGAAGAGCACGTACGCAGTTGCCCGGTCTTCGCCGACGAGCGGCCGCCCGGTGCTCAGAACCTGCCGAACAATGTAACGAAGCCACCCGTCTTGACTATTCGCCCAGGTAGCGAGCGTTTCGCGCGGATCGGGCAATGCGGCGGTGTCGTCTGCTGCGATCGATGCATTCTCAGACATATCTGCTCACTACTCCGGCTGGTCGACAGTGGGATCGTTCTCGACGTTCGCGCGGGAATACGTAGCGAGCGCAGTCCGGAGCTGCGTGTATCGCGCTTCATATGTGGGTGCGCGTACTTCGATCGGCCGAGCGATGAAGCCGTGGCCACCGACCTGCTTGGGGTCGGTTCCGACTCCCCAGAGAAGTTCCGACAGCGGGGAAAATATCTCTTGTGCTACTTCGTCGCTCCCCACTCCGCCGGCCGCGTTCGCACAGTATCGGAATGCGCCAAGAGCCACATCAACCGCCGAGCTTAGGTGCGATGCGTTGTTCGAGGTTTGACCGAAAAATCGGATGCGATCCCGAATAGAGACCTGTTGACCCCCGACCGCGATGCCGTGTTGGAAGAGGTGCGCAAGGTGATTGTGCTGATCATCGTCGCGGTCGATCGCCATGACCCCGTCGGCTCGCTCCATGTCCAGGAGTCGATGATATGCCCAAGAGACCGTATTGAGGGCGTAGTTCATCCGCTCGGCCTCGGTACGGTTCGTGGCAATGGCGTGCAGTACGACGTAGACGATCATGCGCACACCGATCGTCTTCAGCTCTTCGACGAGTTCCTGCTTGGCGAGGCGTGCGCTGTCAATCGAGACCTGCGATGGCCGTGCGCGGGTGTGAAACTTGAAGTCGTCGCCCGGGTGATAACCGTGCTCCAAACGGATCGCATCGACGGCAGCATGGACGAGTGGAATCTGCTCCTCGGTGAAGACGAGGCCGCCGCAGATAAAGAACTCTCCCTGCGAAGAGTCCTTGTTGGTTTCGTCGGCCACGAACCAATGCATCCGAGCCTCAGTTCCGCGTGTCGGCGGCGGAGGTCTCGCTGTCGACCGCGACGACCGTGTCGTAGAGCCCATAGTGCCGCAGCCCGGCGTGCGACTCGATGCCGGTGTACGAGAGCGACGCGTCCTCATAGCGACGGAAGGCGAAGACGGCTTGGTTCATGTGCGCGGAGTTGAAGACGCCGAGGGACACGAGCAAATTGAAATCCTCGACGGTGAGGCCAGTGACCGCCCTAAAGAGGTCGGGCTCGAGCTTGGTAATGACGTCGTAGAGCGTGTTCTCGCGGAAGTCGGTCAGGTACATGAATGCCGGGATGCGAGTGGCGAATTTAATGAGCTTATCCTGTATCTGCTTCCGCTTAGATTTGTATTCCTTCTCCTCGTCCGTGAGCTGTTTTTTCTCGGTTGGGGTGAGGCCTTCGCCCTTCGCCTTCTTCATGCCCTTGATGGCTTCGCTCTTGTTCACCACTGTCTCAAAAATATTGTTGCCGAGCGCGCGGAAACCCTCAATGTTCATGACAGCATCCATCGCCGCTTGGCTACCCATGATCTTCTTCAAGGTGTCGTTGTCGACGTTGACGAGAATCGCCGACTCCCACTTGCGGGCAAGCAGCGTCGCCGAAGTGCCTGCCATCGCCATGTCGAGAATGCCGCCAGCATCCACCTGGGTCATGTTCGCGCCGTCGTAGGCGAGAACCGGCAGGAACGCGACGAGCTCCTCGACGGCATGCTCTGGGTTGGGTTCCTCCGGCGAAAGCCCGACCCCGTACTCGGCGAGTTGTTGGAGGGCACGGGTCGGCGCGAAGTCGAAGACGAAACACACCGGCTTGAGGATGTCCTCCTCGTTGGGGTCGTCGCCATTCGGATTCTTGATCGACCATGGCGACTGCACACGGAACGCGGACTGAAAATACGATTCGGGCGATTTGAGGTTGCGCAGCATGAGGATCGACGACCACTGCGGCACGGTGACGCCGGTCGTGAGCTTGCCGCAGGAGAACGTGATCGTCTTCGTGTCGAAACCGTTGCCGATGGCCTTGCGCACCGGCGGGAGCGCGGCAAGCCCGATGCCTGCGCCCGGGCCGGCGACGTTCAGCACCGTGTAGTCGTGCCAGTACACGTTCTGCTTCTCCGCCATGAGGTTCGCCATCGCGTGACAGGCGGCGACGTTCGGCAAGAACCAGAACGAGTGCTGCATGTACGGCAGCAACCGCACATCAGAGTAGGGGAATGGCGGTCGCGTGCCGCCCTTGAGTGCATCGACCGACGTGGGCAGATGCTGGCCCCGGATGATGTCAAGCCACTTCTGCACGTCATCCTTATGCTCGAATTTTGCATTCGATCCGACGCCGGTTGCGGCGAAGAATGTGTTGAGGTCGAACTCATCAAACTCGCCAGCGGCCGCGACCGTGAGGAGTTCGTCGGGCATCTGATAGGTCAGTAGTCGCATCTCGGGGAGCGCGGCGTAGGGGTTCCAGGCGTTCGGATGTTTTGCCGAGAACACAGCTTTCGCCCGCTGTTCGTCGCTGTACGTCCAGTTGAAGATCTGTTCCTCAATGAATTCACCCATCGCGAGTGCCTTGAACGGGGTGCCGGAGAGGTAAAGGTAGGCGCGTGTGGTGATCGGGAGAAAGTCTTGCTCGTGGTTGCTCAACTCGTCGAGTTCTTCATCGAAGGTTTCTAGACCTTCACCGTATTCACCCGCGAGTTCCTTCTTCGCCTCCTTCTCGTCTTCGCCCTCGAAGAGTTCTTTTGCGCTGTCGCGCCAGGCGCCGAAGTGGTATTCGTCGAAGATGACAAGGTCCCAGTTGATGGTGTGAATCCACTCGTTTTTCGCTTTGATGAGGCCGGTCGCTTTGTCCCGCCCGAGGAGGTCTTGGAAGGAGCCGAAGTAGACGAGCGGTCGCTTCTTGTCAACGGTGCTTGGGTCGACCCCAGATGAGCGCGAAAGGTATTGCCACCCGTCGAAGTCTTTGTGCGAGAGAAGGTCTGTGGCCCAGGCGTCTTCGACCGCCGGTTTGAAGGTGACGACGAGCACCCGCTTCGCACCGAGCGTTTTCGCGAGCTGGTAGGAGGTGAAGGTCTTGCCAAACCGCATCTTGGCGTTCCAGAGGAACCGCGGCACGGCGTGCATGTCCTCCTTCCAGATCGAGTGGAAATAGTCGAAGGTTTTGGCGACTGCACTCTTCTGCTCAGGCCGCATCTCGAAGGCCTCGTGGTGAGTCCCGGTGAGCTCCTGCCCGAGGCGCAACTCGGTGATCACCGTCTTCACGTCGTCGACGGTGCAAGCCACCCACTCCAACGTCGGGTTCTGAAAACCCTTAGCCTTGAGGCGCTCGCGAATGTCAAAGTCTCGGATGAAGGAGCCATCGTCACGCATTCCGGACTCGTCGACCTCGATTGTGAAGTTCGTCACTGCCGCCGTCTTCAGCTGCTGTGCGACACGCGCCTTCACACCTTGCGTCGTCTGCCCGACCTTCAGCCACCCCTCGTGCTCGTCATCGTGAATCGCATACGCGTAGAGGCGGAGAGGCCGTTCGGGCTTCTCCGCGAAGACTTCATCGAGGGGCTTAGTCATCGACGCCCTCGTCCACGCTTTCCTCCTGCGCCGCATCATCGTGTTCCGCAACCTGCGATTCGATGAAGTCGATTTCCTCAGTTGTCAGGCCGTATCGCTTGTAAAGTTTCGCGTCTGTCCACTTCTGATCAATAGGAAGATCGGGTACAAACCCATAAACTCCGCGAGCAGCATCTTGAGTTGGCTTTCGGAGCGAGACAAGAAACCTTACGAACCTAGTTCGAAGATATTCCGCCGATCTCTCCGCTTCAACTTTCGTTGGGAAATGACCCGCTATCAGGTAAGTCTCTGTGCAGGCGGTGCCAGGGCCAGCGACGATCGGCTTGCTCAAGAACTTCGTCTCTATCGCAGCACTCGTTCCTTGAACTCTGGTCATCAAGACTTTCCAGTCATCAACCCAATCAGCATTGACCGCAATATCACCCCTTTCGATCCACGCGGTTCTCTGGTTTGCGAAAAGTTGAACCGGATCCTTCATCCCCGTGCTTGACAGCTTCCCATTGAAGTTCGTTGCGAGGCCGAACGGCTTACGACTCGACACCCGAGTGTTAAGCGTTGGCTCCTTTTTCGCGCGTACCTTTTCGAGGATCGGAACCGCCTCGTTTCTCCGTACCAGAACATCGAAGGCGTCCAAGTACCGTGCGACGGGCTTGCCGACTGGTTCCCCATCCCAGATCGTTTGGATTGTGCATGGGCCGTCATAGTCCCTATCCCACAGAAAATACGAGTTGCCTCCACGGATCTTGACACCAGGGAACGCCTCGTAGAGCTTTGGGTAGTCCAAAATGTGCACCATCCGGTGATCGCCGAGCATTCGTTCCCGATATTTGTCCAGGCCCTTGCCGCCTGCGAACCACCGAGACGGCGTTACAAAGACGGCGTACTGCGGGTCCAGATCAAGAGCCTTCTCAACGAAGAGCTAATAGATGGGCGCAGCGCTCGTGCCATAACCACCGTCGCTCAACTGGTACGGCGGGTTGCCGATGATGACGTCGAAGTGCATATCGTCTCCAAAGAGCTCTGCAATGCGAGCCTTGATATTGTCGCTGTGGATGAATGCGTAGGCGTGTGATTCGAGTGACTCGTCCCGCTCGTACTCTTGCTGGCTGGCCCTGCAATACTTGCAGCGACCATTGGTGGTGCGTTCGACTGTCTTGCCGTCGGCATCCGTGTCGAGGATGCGTTCGGTGCCGCCCACCCAAGTGTGTTCGGTGCGCTCGAACCAGATATTGCCGCTCTCGGTGTCGAACGACTTCGCGACGGAGTGCGGGCCGTTGGCGTATTTCGAGCAATACACGCTGCGGCGGGCGAGCAGCGCGGTCAACCGCTCAGTGCCGATGCCGTACACCTGCTTGGTGAGGATGTGGTCCACGCGTTTCGCCAAGTCGGGGATGGCATCCTCAAGCCCCTCAATAAGGCGATTGACGATTTCGCGCAAGAACACACCCGACTTAGTGAACGGGTCAAGGAACGTGACGTCTGGATCAGCCCACATGCTCGCGCCATCATTACCGGCGGACCACGCCTCGCTGAGCGTGTCGAGCATCCGGTTGGCGAACTCGGGCGGAGTGAACACCGCATCGTTCGAGAGGTTCGCGATGCAGGTGAGCACGTCGGGGTTACGGCCCCGCAGCGCGAAGGTGGCCTTGGTCATTCGTCGTCGACTTCGTCTGAACTCTCGGAGGCAGCGATCTCAGCCTCGAACGAGTCGGAGTCCTGGTCGTCATCACCCGGATCGTCGCCGCCAGATTCTTCACCAAGACTGACGCGGTACTCATTGCGGATATCCCAGAGCGACTTCCCCGTGTCCGCTAGCTTCCAGAACCGCCAGCCGTTGATCGCGCCCTTGTACAAGCCCTCGGAATTGGCGGCGCTGCCCGCGGCTGAAGGCGTGTCGTAGCCGACATCGCCGATGAAAACCCGGCCATCCAGCCCTACCGCGGCGGTCGCACCCTTCAGAACTGCCGCACGAGCAACGAGGATGGCGCCGGCCTCGATCAGCCCTTCGGACACAAGGAGTGCCAGGTCGACTTCGCTCATTGCGGCGGGTTGCTCAACTTGAGTCATCAAGCCCACGTGGCCGGCTGGAACCGACCAGATCTCGAGAATCGACGCGGTCAGCGTTACAGTGCGAGCGCCGATAATTGTCTCATCCCAATTGGTCGGATTCGACTGGATGACATCGTTGGTCAGCACCACATCATTCACCTGCTGGAAGTGGGCCACCTTGGTCTTCCAAGACCGGTTCGAGAGGCTCGGGTTCAGCTTTTTCGTGACCAAGGTGAGGTTACCGAGTTCATGCAGCACCCGATCGCGAGTCGCCCCCTTCGCCTCCGCCTCGTCTTCGGGCCACGAAGTTGCCCAGTTCGTTCGCCACTTCTGCGGCATAAGGTGCTCAATAGTTCCGATACCCCTAGCGATCGGCCCCATCGCCATCGCGTTCCAGTCAGGATAACCGCGTCGATAGTCCTCTAGAGCCTCGAGAACCATGCGCAACCTCGCTCGGAGGTACCTGTTGTAGGCTGGAGCGCCCTTCAGCGCCGCGGTGACTTCAACATCATCGGGCCAGAACCCGACGGGCGTCTTGTTCGATGCGAGATACCGCTCAACCTCGTTAGCGAAGCGGTCATGCGGCTGCTTGCTGAGATGCACCATGAGGTCGACGATGAATCTGTTCGAGCCCTGCGATGGCGCCTTGACGATCGCCCGCCGGACGAACCAACTCTCCAGGAGCCTGAAGATTCGGGTCCTGTCTGCATCCGGAATGTCGGACTGTGGCGCCTCATCGAGCCAGATGAGAAGCGGGCGCACGACTTCGGAGTCGAGAGTGCCCACGCGATAGCTGAACCATTGGGCTCGTGTCATTGGGCCGGTCGACTGCTGCGACCCTTCGATCACCGCCCTATAGCTGTCAGCTGCGGCCTTGATCTCTGGCAACAGTTTCTGGAGGCCGTGGCCACCCGAAGCCACGTACTCCTTGAACTGGCTGAACAGTTCGCGAATCGGGAAATCCTCGAGCTTACGAGCGCGGAGCCAGTGCCAGAGAAACCAGGAGGAACGTTGGTGCGTGATGCGGCCTGCCGTCACCATCGTCACCCACCACGGAGTCTCCAACTCTGCCCAGTTCTGGTGGTACGCCGCCTCGATCTGAGCGTCAGTACCCGGGAAGTTCTGAAAGACGAAGTTCTTGATGAGGTCCGCCGCGCTGAGCGGGACGCCGCGCGCGTTGAGTGTCTCGAAAATTGCTTGGGCATCCTCATTGGGATCGAGTCGGATGCTTACCAACTCAAGTTGAGTGGTCACCGCCGTCACCAGCAAGTGGGCTTTTGCGCTCGGATCCGCACTCGCTTCAAGCCATTCGCTAATCGCCTTGCCGAAGTACTCGTGCGCCTCTGCGAGCTTTGATTTCTGCACGCTGGGGTGGTCGACCGGAGCAACCGCAGACATCACCGACGCAAACCCCGCGCGATCATGGTTAGTAGGCCAGACCTTGTACTGGTCGTCCGGCCCCTTCCGGAACGCAGGCGGGTTCTCGATGAGCGGCTCCACCTGGCCAGCAAGCATCGTCTCACCCCGTGCGACAAGCTGAGCATGCAAAGCGTCGAGCAGGATCTGCAGGGTTGTGAGTCGTTGTTGACCGTCGATAACACTCCACGCAGGCATGTGACCGAGTTCGTTCGGGAGCTGCTGGATCACGAAGGCACCGAGGAAGTGAGTGGCCGTCGAATCTTTCGCAAGCAACTCCGTCAGCCGCGCGATGTCCAGCCATAGCGGCTCCCACTGGAGCTCTTTCGACCACACGTACGGCCGCTGAAAGAGAGGGACAATCATGCGCGCAGGCTGGAAAAAGACCTTCTGGGGTGACTCTTTGTCGGGCTTCATGCCGCGATCTCCTCTGCCGTCATCGGTGGGTAGCTTTTCGTCGGAGTGAAGATCTCGTTCTCTTCGAAGTGATCCCAGAGAGTGCCTTGGTACGACGCGCGCTCGGTGAGATTGTCGTAGCGGAAGTCCCTGCGCTGAAACTTGCCCTTGCCGAGGTATCCCCACTCCGGGAATACGATA
>Ga0222687_1000167_pt1 | contig 18695 bp, 16 predicted proteins | sample AntAcemetage1163_FD_179837 | JGI IMG/M metagenome (GOLD analysis project Ga0222687, IMG submission 179837) | Saline water microbial communities from Ace Lake, Antarctica - #1163 | ecosystem: Environmental > Aquatic > Non-marine Saline and Alkaline > Saline | place: Antarctica: Ace Lake...
GGACCTGGGACGTGATACACGAACGAGCACTCAGTCCCGCCGAATTGTTCGGAGGAAAGACGCCAGCTGGAGCCTGAATTGGCCTTCTGGAGCAAATTTGCTAGCGCGAAAGCAGCACATGTACTTGTTTTTGGTGCCTCTGTGACTACTGTGTGCTTGTTTTTCTTTGTTATTGATTGTTAGAGTATTAACTAGACTTTAAAGTGGCTCGCTCCTCTACGTCCTGAGTCCCATACAGAGAAGTAGAGTTACCGCCCACAGAGGAGGGGGGGGGGGCACAACGAAGTCCCTTAAGCGGTCTAAAAGAAGAGTCGCCCACCCTCGAGCGATCGCATGGCCCCATGGCCCCATTTTGCAAGTGGGCCCCTTTCATTCGAAACTTCGAAAGATTTTTCTTTGCTTCTTCCGCCTCATCGAGAAAAAGTGTTTGGAATCTTTTCCGGACATCCCGTCGGTCGAATTGTTTGGTGTTGACTTGGTTGCTTGTTGCCGTCAGCACTTGATAATTTATCTTTTTTGGCGCGAGCGAGGAGCATCGGGATTCGGGCACATGTGCAAAGCGTAGTTGCTCATCACAAAGTGCGGGCAGTATGGTCAAAGTTTTAGTAGCCTTCGTTGCAGTGACGCTAGCTGATGCTATGAGCTCTCTTTCAGGTGCGCGTAAGCTGGCGTGAGATTTGTCAAGTGGCAGACGACAAAAATATTTTTCTTTGGCTAGAGTAACTTACTTTAACTTGTCGCGTGCATCTTTAGGGTTCTCACCAAAATTGACTGCGGGCAGTGAAGCAGCCATGCGAGCACGCCGTGAAGCTGTAGCCGCTGCTGCCGCTCGAGCTGAAGCGCCCGACGCGGATGACAATACACGCTGGTGCGCGTCCGCAGCTCTGCAGCGCGCTGAGCTCGAAATGGAAGCAGAAATCATGGTGGCACGGGACGTAGCCGAGGCTGCTGCGGACGAAGCGAGAGCTCAAGCAGACGCCGCTGACGCTGCAAAGGCCGAGCTAATTGCCGTGCGCCAGGAAGTGGAGTCGGAAAAGAGTGCTCGTCGTACTGCGGAAAATGCAGCGGACCAAGCTTCATCAGCAGCTGCACACGCCATGGCAGCAGCTGAAGAAGCTTCTGCCAGAGCTGAAGCAGCGCGCTTAAAAGTAGAGGCCGCCGAGGCTAGAGCGGCACGCGCACAAGCGGAGGCAGCAGAAGCAGTAGCCGCGGCGCACGAGACGGCAGCCAAAGCTTCTCGGTCCTTCGAAGCAGCTCAGGGTGAATTAGCAGGCGAAATCGCGGCAGCTCGCGCAGTGGCTGAAGCAGCTGCTGAAGAAACTGCACAACAGCTAGCAGCCACTGCGCGCGCAGAGGAAGCAGCGGCTGCAGCCGCAGCCAACGCCGCCGCCTCCGAAACGGCTCGCTCACTGGCGGAGGAAGCCGCTGAAGTCGCCTTGGCGCACGCCGCTGCAGCTGCAATCACGGCCGAGCAAGCGCTAGCGTCCGAAGCGGAGGCGCGTGCCTTTGCTGAAAACGAGCGGGCGACATGCGAGCGCGCCGAGTCAGCTCGAGCAGCCGCGGAAGCAGCGTGCGCCGCGGCCGAACAGCGGGCTGAAGAGGCCACCGCCCGAGCTGCGGCTTCGATCGAAGCTGCCGCAGAAGCGCAGATCGCTGCAGACGCAGCCACTGAGCTGGCTGAGGAGCAAATGACGCTCGCTGCGCGAGCAGCTGCTGAATTGGCCGTCGAGCGCCAAGCTCGGGCTGCTGCAGAAGCCGCGGCCGAGAGGACCAAACAGGAAGCCGCGGAGCACATTGAGCTCGCAGAGGCGTCCAAGGCGGCTGCAGAAAACGCGCGCGCCACTACGCAGGCGGCCATGCACCGGGCAGCCGAAGAAAACCGCCGAGCTTTGACCGAAGCAGCGGCCGCGTTGGAGCAAACAGACGCGGAATTAGCGGCCACGCGTGAAGGCACCGCTGCCGCAATCGCAGCTGCCCGAGCAGACGCCGAGGCAGAGCTTTCGGCTGAAATGAACCGGCGGCTGGCAGCAGCTTCGGCCGCTGCCATTGCGGACAAAGACGACGCCGTGCGCGCTGCAGTGCGAGCAGCGGTGCGCTATGATTTCGCTCAGCTCGAAGTGGCCAGAGGAAAGAGGAGCTGAGTGCCAAGGGGGGAACTGTTGTCTTGCCGTAATGAGGGCCAAGTTGTTAGTTGTTAGTTGGCATTGGCATTTTTTCAATTCCCTAGTAATCAGCCCGGTCTGGTGTTTAAGGATTCAGGTGTGCACATGAAAGCATCGTGCGTAGGGCTCTTGAGCTCTTGAGGCCACAGATGAATTGTCTCCCTAATTCAAGTCCGGCCACCGGCCAATCCTCCTAGTTCCAGGTAAAAATCGCCCGCCGGCCTCCGGTCTAGTCAAGTCTAGGCTCGCTAATACTCTAGTACTCGCACAAAAACAAATAAAGACCAAGTACGAAGTAGTCACGGAGGCACAAGAAGGATGCGCTTAAGCCGATTGTTTCTATTCTAGTCTAGTCTAGTTACTACTCCCCAAATACGAAATACAAAGAGACATCCCTGTACAATACAGTAGCAGAAAAAGTGTAACAGTGTAACCTTCAGATCAAGTCTGACTGGGCTGAGTTCCGATTATGCATGGGATATATCAAATATACGTGGTGTGATTGAAAATTCAGTATTTAAGATAAGTTCAGAGCATCGTAGAGTCACCATCGTCATGAGTCGGACTTAGGTCCAGACTGGTGGTACTGGCGCCTCTGAAGGTCTTTGCACTCGGCTCAAGGACTGAATTGGGCAGTAAGTTGCTACTCCCAGAGGCAAAATTGTCGCCGCCGTCGCCGTCACTATTGCCTTGACTGTCGTAGGATATGCCCTCGCTGCTGCTGTTTTCAGGGTGATGGTGCTGTGAATAGCCCGAGAAAAACTTTGAGGCTCGCCGCTTCGCCCTCGCCACAAATGCACTCGCAGAATGACCTGAGCTCGGCGAGTTGGCGCCTGAGTGCGGTGAATGATTGTCTTTCCGAGCAGCGTGACGATGGTGGCCGTTGCTTGCGTCCGCTGCTTGCCTCTGCAACGCAGCGGTGTGCTCGGCGTTGCGAATGGCGTTGCGGATGTAGCTCGTCCCCGGTTCTTCCCAAGTTGACACCCCCGTTGCGGCGTTGTGCCAATACACTTTCCCATCCAAAGACGACACGCAGCGGGTCCAATGGTCTGAGGTGATCAGTGGAGCAGGCTCGGCGCCAAATTTTGAGTTGCTGCTGCCGCTACTGCCAGCTGAATGGCCCGCCAGAGCTGCAGCCGCGTCAAGCGTCGAGGTGTAAGGGTCTTCCCAACTTACCTAGAAAGAGATCATGAGCACCAACGAAACGCACGCATTTAGGAACCGTTTTAATTCGAGATCTACGAAACAAAAAGAAGATTATACCTTCAAGTTCCTATATTACCCTTGCATGTTCGCACTACTAGTGTAAGACAGTTTGACTCAGCCAGCATAAGCATGATTAAACCAACATACCTCGCCCGTCTTCGCGTTGCGGTAATACACCACGTCTCCAGACCCGACCGCGCGGTGCTCGTGCCAGTTGCTCTGCACCGGCAAAGCAGCCAGCGTGGACACCGGTTTGCGCGGTAACACCACGCTGGATTCCCCCCCGAGGGCGGGTGGCTTGTCGAAGGTGCGGAAGCCCGTGCGGCTGTGCACGAACATGGGAACGCCGCTGGCCAGATACGACACTTCCCAAGCGCCAGCGTCTGCTTCCGAGGACTGGGTAGGTACAAGCGAAGAAAAATGGCACACAAGTGGCGAGAGGAAAAGAGTACGAACCTAAGACACTAAGGACATTCATGAGATAAACGAAAGAATGGCCCTCTATTTCTCTCTCTTCGCATATCTTGGAACAATTGCTTACTTCCATTTCCTATCAAGTCTCCTTTCAAATCTACTCCTATCTTCATAGCTACTTCCGTGGAGTCGAGAATGCGCTTCTGGCCAGCGAAGTCTCCTGCCAGCTGCCCCGCAACCGCCGTTTCCTGGCCCGGCAGTCTGGCGTACAGGGGAATTCTTCTTAATATTTCGAAACGACTGCCTGACGCGCCACACGGAAATTCGAGGCTTTGGTCGTCGTCGTCGTTTGCACCGCTGCTGCTGCTGCTATGGCCATGGCTAACACCGCCACCGCTGCTATTGCCATTGCCATTGTCGCTTCTATTCATGTTGCCGTTGTTCACAGCAGCAGTATGGTCATTATTTCCAGCAAATGAACTCATGCTCGAAAGCTCAACGCTTCCGTTGTCGTTATTGTCAGCATCGTTGTCCCCTATGCCACTGTCGTCATTTTTGCCACTGCGCTGACAACAAGGCATGGCCGCTCCGCATGCTCTTCTCCACCAATGAAAGGCTTTGCTTCGGTTGGCGGTTCGCGCAGCGATCAAAGCAGCGTATTCCGGGTCCCGGGCTTCGCGCTGGGCGCGCTGACGCTTGAGCTTCCTCGAGTACAACCACACGTAGAGCAACACGGGAATGAAGCCAAGCGGGGCGTAGAACCCGGCCGGCCAGTTGCTGCTTGAACTCCCGTCCGCTAATATAGTGGTTTCAAACGCGTAAGGACCGACAGCAACGGGTAAGTTAAGGGACAAACTGTAGCAAAGCGGGCGCTCGGAATAGGTCTTAAAATCGGTCTCTGGCATACAACCTGTGCCCGCACCGGCGCCGTCCCAAACCTAATGGTAAATAGAACAGAAAATGAGACAAATTCTTATAATTTCGACGCTCTTATAGAAAACAACATAACGCAAAATAACGCTGAAAAAACTGCTGGGCTAAACATACAAGTGCATAGTTGTGCGGTTACGTATGGAGGAGCTTATAGCATCGCTTACCTCCACAGTAATCATGTCATGAATGTTGGGCAAGGGCGACGTGTACACGAGGCTGGAAAGTACTTTGCTGACTTCAGACGGCTGCCCTAAGAACACCATTTCTCGGTCCATGCTGCCGTCACCTTCACAAGTCGAGTACAAGGTGGCGAACGTAGGCGACATTGTGGGAGCATTATCCGCCGAAGAAGACGATGATGCAGTTGCTGTTGTCGCTATTGCTACTTTCATGCTATGGCTATGTGGAGATGAGGAGAAGACGTCTTCATTGGTAGTTAATTTCTGCGCCTGTCTCCTGTTTTGCGCTCGCCGTGTGACATGCGCTAATCGACGATGGTTTGGTACGGCACTGCCTGAATAACCATCGCTATTCGAGCCGTGAAACCAGTCCACAAAGCGAGACAAAAGCGCGGATAGTTGGTGGCTGGCAGTCGCGAAGGGTAAATCTTGAGCGAACAGGCGACGTCGTTGGCGAAGCGCAATGTCGTCGTTGATCAAATCGTCGTCGTTGTCGTCGTCCGTCGAGCTTGAGTGCGTCACGTGGCAGTACTTTTCGCTGTTGAAGTCCATGGAATCCAACCACTCGGCTGCCCCGCCCCCGCGGCCGCTGTACGGCCCGGCATTGTTGGACAAGTCAAAGCCAACGAGGCCATGAAGTGCAGAAATTCGTACCTGAGGAAAAGAAAAAATAAGAAACACTTCGATCAGTGATAGCAGCGAATTTGCTATACATTTGAAAAAAATAACGAAACTGGAGTAAACAAACAAGATTATTCCATTATCTTTAGCAGTAGCCCGGTTCGCAAAAAATAAGAAAACGTACTTTCACGAAGTCGACATCGTGGTCAGCAGCGTCGCTCAGCCAAAGGCCAAAGCCCCCCAGTAAGTCAGGTGGCTCATAGTTTGGGCCGTCCCATCTTTTATAGGCTTTGGATTCCACCCCAACCGCGAGGACGGACCACGTGTAGCCTACAGTAGTGTTGGCGCTGGCACCACCGCTGCTGCCGTCGCTGGGAAGGCTGTTGGCACCGTCCTTGGCCACTACAGTTGCTTCGTACGTGCTGCCGTCGGGAGGTCGAGCACCAAGCACCGGGCAATCGTTCACGTTCACGACGGTGACGGCCAGGTAAACTTTTACGCTACTAAAGCGCTTCACTGTCGAACGAAACGCCTGAAACGAAAACTGGTCCGTGTCGATGGCGCCACTGGCAGCCGTGGAGGCATGGATTGCGGTGCCGTTCCACATAATGGTGGGAGAGTTGAAGTAGTTCCCAGAACCTCGGTACTCCACCACAGCTGGAGACGTATAAGGGTAAGGCACTTGCTGCACCAAAACGTTGCCAACAGCTAAGGTCGCTTTCGTGATTGGGTCTCGCAGTTCTCCAAAACTTGGCAAGCTCGTGATTCGAAAGCTCAAGTTTTGCGGGTTTAGAGTGTGGTCGTCCCCGTACAGTTGCAATGGCGACCATTCACCTTCCACAGCCGTGGGCTCGGTCGAGGAGTCTAGGCTCGCGTACGCATAGATCCCCTTGGTCACTTCGACCGTGATGTTAGCCGCAGACGACTTGGCGCCCCAAATGTCAACGACATAAAAGGCGAAAGAGTCGGTGGCAATGACCCCACGGGCGTCGGCTGGCGCCGTTTGGTTGCCGGTAAACACATATGCGATGGACGCCGTGGCTGTCGCTTTGCTAACGGTGTAGTCGTGTGGGGTTGCATAAATGGCTTGGCCCTCATTGGACGAAGTGCTCAAGGACGCATTGAGAGCGCCACCTTGAGTGCCCGACGCCACCGACCCGTTCGGCCAAAGCCGCACCAGCTGCCCCTGGGACGGCATCTTGCTGACGTAGCCCCAAGCAAAACTGGCATCGCCGGCCCACCCGTCGACGTCGGTTGCGTTCAGTGTAATCGCTGCCACGGAATCCCCGACTACACGAGTGGTGAAAGTGTGAGCAACGGGGGGGTCGTTCACGGCCGCCACCACCAGCAAATGCGTGGCTGTATCCGTAGACCTTTCGCCTGTCACCCCATCCACGGCCCAAAAAGTGAAATTTCCGAGGGGAAACTTGTTATTTTGTCCCGTCCCCTGATAAGCTGAGAAAGAGTACTCGTTAAACGGCGGCCGTGCTCGGAGGTAAAGTGGGCTTGAAAGGTTACTGTGTGGTGTTTGAGAATCAGACTCAAAACGAATAACTTCACAACTGGCTGAAGCGGGCGGCATAGTGCCGTCAAGAAGCCCACCTTTGTCGTATTGTGGACAAGGTATAAGCACATTCCCGTTGACATCAAAAAGTTCAGTCCCGTCGCTCACTGCTGCCACGAAGGCGCGCATCGGTGTATTGCGAACCGCTTGCGCATCGTAATTAGGGTAGCCGAGCGTCTCGTCTTGATCGTAAGCGCCGTCGAGCGGTATCAATTCCAAGTCTAACGGCGGCACTGGACTCGAGTAATACAGTGGAGTAGTGTAATGTGCACCGGGCACTGCTTCTCCGTCCTCGTAAATGGTTGCTGTGGTGTCCACAACTGAGGGCGGGCTGTCAGGCAGCTTGGCATCGTAGTTTTGCGTGACTTCCTGTGAGGACAACGCGCGGGCATAGACCGCTGCAAGCCACACTGGAGCGTCGAAGGGGGCGTGCTCCACAGGGCTCAAAGGCGCGTGGTCCGACAAGAGCTGCGCTTTGTAGCCTTGCTCAAAGACCGTGCTGAAGAGCGACCCGGTGTCGGGAAAGGTGTTCGTTGCTTCGTACTTCGCCACGCCATCTACGAAAAACTTTATGGTAGTTTGGTTCAAAGTAAGAACCACCTGAGTGGCACCAAATTCGCCCTGATTCAATGGCACGGCGGTGCTTGATGTGGATATCTGCAGAGTCAAAGAGAGCGAACAAAGAGACAAGAGGGAGGAAGTCATCTACACGAATACAGTTGGCCACGAACAAGAGTCCTTTATGTTCGCAGTTAGTGATGTAGAATATTGCACTGGATTCGACAAAATTCTCAAGTACTAGGAACATGGGGCATTACGGCGAGATTTTACCGGTGGAAAGTAATCACAACCGACTGTGCCCTGGTTGATCTCGTACACTGACACGAGGCTAAGATATTGCCCAGTTTGGTAGAGCTGCAGGTTCATGCTCATAGCTGGAAGATTTACGGATTCACAGTGCGTTTTATCGCCGCCGTTGCCCTGACCTATGGTAAAAAGTGGAGCTACGGTACTAGAAGCAGCAGCGGTGCTTTGATTGAAGCCTGCCCAAATTTCTACCGTAAAACCGCCGCTCAGTGCTACTGCTGCGCTAAGCTCGTGAACGTCACGATAACTCTCAACAATCACACCCGCGTCAGAGGCTATGCTCGAAGAAACTTGTAGACCAAGCCCATCCAGGCAGCCCGTCATGGTCGATGCGTTGCGCCGCAGACCGCCAAATGCATTGCTAGAGCTTGTAATCAATCCAGTACTGTTGAGGGTGCCTGTGTTAGGGAACACACCAGCGAGACAATCATCGCGAGCAAACTCCCATAGGGCGACTGCATCTTGAGCACGCCCGCTGATCCATGAAGCCTGAGCACCCATTGACCTTGAGCTATGCGCCAAGAGTGCTGCGAGCCAGATCAGCCGCCTCATTCCAGTTGCCAACATTGTATCGGACCGCACTTCGATATCGTTGTATACCAATCCGTATACCATACGAGCTAGAACCCTTCTGATGAGATTCTTGCTCGTGCGAAAACGAATTTTCAAGCAGCTAATCGAGGCTTCTCTTAGAACGTGAACGCAATACGCAAGACTCGTGTTGACGTAAGTCGTGCCATTTTTGCTGCATATCCAGAGCTCTACTCTGTAGCTACTAGCTACAGTAATGAGCTAGCTAGAGAGAGAGAATTGAAAGCTGAAGAAATTTATTTGCGATCCATACTGTTCTGATATGATATTTCTCAAAAAAGGAGCTCCCAAGAAGCAAGAAGTGAAGAATGCGTGTTGTTTGTTGGTGCTCGTTGTTAGTTCACTTTTGTAGCAGCCCAGCAACTTTCAGCACCATCATCACCAACACGCGTATCACATCTCGTAAAGCTATCTAGAACGCCACCTAGCAGCCACCTTTCAAGGCAGTATTTGATTCGGTTTGTGATTCTTCTAGCACATCCTTTGGTCATAGGGCAGCATGGGTAACATATTCTGCCCTGCAGCTCCTGAAAAGCCGGCACCTCCTCCACCCTCACATGTCGCACGATCCAGCTTCCACAACGATCCTGATTCAACTGCGGACAGCGAGGTTCGCGATAATATTATCCTTTAGTGAACGCAAGCATACTACAATCCTCAGATAGAGCAAAACTTAGGGTGTGCATGTACACTAGCGTCTGTCTCGGGGTTCAATGCATGATCGCCCCAACCTCCCACACGAAGAGATAATGTTCTTATAAATATTGCATAATTGAGCATGGTTTAATCTTCGCTATTTGTATCATCTTTGCCATAAGAATTTCGCTGGGAATGGCGAAAAAAGATCGGGTGCAATTGACGTAAAAAATGCGTCTGGCTTCGATAAACCTCCTGGGGAACCGGTGAGTTCGTAGCTTATAGCTCAGGTGTTTAGTGACAAAACTTTATATGATGCAATTGGCAATTATCAGTAAGTAAGACTCGCTTGCATTTTCAAAGCCATTTGCTTTCGCCTGATTGGTGTGGCTACCCTTGCCAATCTAGGCTTTCCAACCTGGTCGACAAGGATCGTTTTCAGGCCGGACATCATCGATGGGCTCGGTGACTGAGGAGACATTACGAGAAAGTGGCCTCAATGTTGCAGTCAACGATTACGATGACCTCTGAAGTTTTTTAAAACATAAAGCGGCACGACTAGTAAGTAACATGGAGAGATGATGGCGAGCTTCGTCTAGTAGTGATTCCTCAACGAGCACTCATCATGAATCATCGCTAGTTCGAGCTCTGCCTTCCTTTCTAGATCATCGTATACGCGGATATCGCACCTATAGAAATTTTGGGCCAATTCCCCCAAACCGGTTCATTTTTGTGTTCCTTGAATCAGGTAGCTCCCTAGAGTCCTAGTTCCCAAGAAGAAGGGAGCTAGAGCTTCTAGTTCGAGTTCGATAGAACAGGTCCCCCTGCCTGCTGCCTTCCATGGCCCCAAACCCAAACCCCAACTTCCTGGGCTCTCATGGGACCCCTGTGGCTGTGGCGAAGATGAAGTCGCGAGGTGGGACTTCAGCGACCTAAGTTAGTGAGTTATAGAAACATAAGTCTGCTCGGCGCCTCGCATCTCGCAATGGCAATCAGTTGCCTCTCTTGGTGCGGTGACCCTCTAGCTGCCCTCTCTAGCAAGCGAGTGCCTAGTGTCTAGCAAGATCACCAAAAATAGTGCTGGGCTTATAGGTCTCGGCTGCAGATACAGTGCCAGTTTCAGCTGCTTCTCAATCGCAATGCTGTGCTAACAAGCAGGCCACACTGGCTATCAGGGCGCGCGTTGTAAAAAGTGGGATGAGTGCCTCAATTACTTTTCTTTGACGAATTGGCAGACTTCGCTTTGGTGGCCGCAACGCCGTCGGTCGAGAGGTCGATCTTGTCTTCGGTCTTTTTGGAAATGCCCGCTAACCGCACGCCCGCGCCCGAGCTGAAGGAGGGCAGCCAGTGGGCCTTGAACCACACCTTGGTCTCGTCCCACCTGTAGACAGTCACCGCACAAACACACACAGAGACAATGATTGAACATAACAACTTGAACCCACGCATGCATGAGGGCACACTCGTAAAGATGAAGTAGAAAATGAGGCGTGCGCAGGCAAGTACGCGAAGAGAAATGACAAATAGACGTTGAGAGGTATCTCAGTGCATCTCTATGAGTACGCCTCACCGCCCACGCTTACCCCTCTTTGAAGCCAATGATCGGCTTGTACTTGAGGTCTTGCTCAGCCGCGGAGATGTCGAACCACCGGTGCATGGTCAACATCTTCACCGAGAATGGGTTCAACTTGATGCTGGACTCAAGGGTGGTCGGATGTTGTGTAACAATACAACCGAAGCCATAAAAATAGGGCACAAAGCGTGAGTGAGAGGGATAGTTCTATCCCAATAAATTAAGATTTAAAAAATGCAGACCGTTAAGAATGCAAAGTGGTCTTGTGAATGTGGCACTAGATGGAGGGGAAATGTACCAAGCATGCAAGCAAGCAAACACACGCCATGAGACACACGCCAAACTTACCGGATGTTGAGGAGCCACCCAATCGCGGAGCACAAGTAGGCCAGACTCATCATCATCACATAGGGGAGCTTAAACTTGGCCCACACCGACGGAAACCCCATGGCCAAAATCTGCAACGAAACGGAGAAAGAATTCCGGAGGGACACTGATGAAGTAAGAAATGTCGAGACCGTCATTTTATGGACTTGGCAGCACCACCACAAGACTTTCAAACGTATTACAACTACTGAAATTGATGAATCACGTGAGAATAGCCGCAACAAAATACTTCAAGAAAGAGGAGGAAAGAGATGAAGATCGAGAGGGGAAGTCGGGGACTGTTCAGAGCATGAAATGAAAGCTTTCAATAACACAAGTGCTTACCATTTCGTCGAGGGCATGCCAAAAGGAGACGCAGCCGCGCGGGTCAGGGTGGGTATCCCCGTCGGTGACGATGTAAAACTTGCCTGCAGGAAAGGTTGAAAAATTAAATGAAAAACAAAAGAAGATAAGAAAAGAGAGATTAAATGCGTGTAAGAGACGCGAAACCAACAAAACGAATCTAATTTCATCTTTTCGCATAACGAAACACGAATAAACCTGAATTTGCGCATTGATGTTCCTTGACAATTGGTGCAAACATTCTTATCATCGATGCTAGGCTCACCGAGAGCTGGGCTGCCCTTGTACAGGGCAGGGGCGCCCAAAATGAGGCCGTGCGCGTAATTGTCCACGTGGGAAAAGCAAATACGGTTGAACCCGTTGCCAAATATACGCAACATGCCTTGCCCCGCGACCTGAACACACGCACAGCGTGTGCGCGTTACAAACATCCACACGTATTCTTTTTAAAAAAGGCTATAGCAAGGGCGAAGAAGTGTAAGCGTCGATAGGGCCACTCATCTTCATCGCCATCGTGCAACTCGGTTCAGGGTAACTACACAACCTCGAGGATGTTGGGCAAGAACAGGTTGTCCCGGGGGCCGTAAACTTGGTGGGGCGCAATGGAAACCGTCATGAGCTTGTCGGAGCAGGCCTGGGTCACCGCCACTTCGCCCATGGCCTACAGTATTGAGAGATGGGTGCACGTGCAAAGCAATTACACGACCGCAGGAAGACGTACACCCAAACTTGAATCTTCACAAAATTCTCGCACGAACACAACGGGCATACGTACAACGACGAAACGACTACAGAGTTGTAGTAGTACTATATGCTAAGAATCGCAACAAATCAAATACGACCCGTGTGTACCTTGGTCTTGGCGTAGTCAGCGAGGTAAGACTTTTGCGGAATGGAAGGCATTTGCGCTTCGGTCAATCCATCCACGTCTTTGCCTGGACATACCGATAGTGTATATACAAACATCAACTCAGCGCACACACAGGTCATACAAAAACAAACCGCACGAGAATGCGGAGAACGAAACAAACTGCAAGTGCCTTGAATATAAGAGCAGTGTTTTGGCTACTGCAGTAGTCTCTCTCTCTTTTCTTCGACATTATTTTTTGCACAAAATATCCCAAGGATACATGGAAACACACATGTGCATACCGTCGAAGCGCGTAGACGGCGATGACGAGTACACCAGTTTGCTGCAACCATGGGCCAGGCACGCGTCAATCACGTGCAGAGTGCCCTCGTAGTTCACCTAATTTGAGTGAATAAATGAAATCACGCTTGATATTCAAGCATCGAATGCTAGTGAAATCAACTCGGAACAATAAGTGCACAGCTCCCACGATTCACGACAAAAGACAACCACAAAAGTAAGGATTCTTCGTGTCTGCACACAAGAGCTCGGCCAACCTTGGTGTACACTTCTTCCGGGTGGTAGGGCCCCACGGCGGCAGCCAAGTGCCACACGCAGTCGGCGCCTTTGATCAGGTCCATCACCGTGGCCTTGTCGCTGATGTCACCTTGCACGTACTTGATCGCCTTGTCGGTCCACGCGTCCGCTGTTGATTCGTGCATCAAGGTTGGCAGCATTCAGAATAAATAAACCAGCGATTGCAAAGTTAACCATTGTTAGATATCCTTAAGCCCAAGCGTAGGGCTATCCTCAAGGTAACCTACCTCGCGTCAGCTGCATTGAAGAGCAAGGGTGGGTGCTTGTGTATACCAACAGTGGGCATACCAAATGAAAATAACGATTGCATTGAGAGGATATTACCAGGCTTAGGTGCGATATCGAATGCCACTACAGTTTTGGCGCCGCGTTCCACTAGCATTTCGACGAGGCGCTGTCCGACAAAGCCCGAGGAGCCCGTGACCACGCAATGCGCAGGCACCGGGGGAAACGGTGCGCGAGACAACTTCGAGGGGTCCGCTAGAGTTTCAATAATGACCACGCATGTAGTTTGGAACAAGTTAGGTTTCTTGGTGCTATGATTTAACTTAATTTCCAACGCAGAAGAGACGAACAGCGTAAAGTTCGTGCGAAAAGCGAGAGCAGCATAGGTACTGAGGCAAACACCCACACTCACACATTCTCGAAGGTATTGTAGAGCGATCTACGGTTAGACTTGCAGAGCGCGCGGGTAGCCGAGGGAGGCTGAAAGAATAAGTGCTCGAAGCAAGGCAGAATGCGAGGACAAAGGCTCGCACAATGATTGATGAGGCAGGAGTTATGCTCGCCACGCTTCACGAGTAATCGAGAATGTTTGCTGCGAAAATTCGCGTTTTTGGAAAACGTCGTCGTCATCATGACGTCATGTTGTATGCGTTTTGTATCATATTCGAGCAATATATATCGGCCTCTCGTCTACTGGTACTGGCAGTCCACAGTATTCCGTATTCTAGTATCGTTTATCCAAGCGAGCAATAAATGTACATGTGCCGCTTCTTCTACCACTACAGCCAAACTACAATGTCAAGAATGATCATGCAACGAAACTTGGAATCGGCGGTGTTTATTTATGTTCCGATATGCTACAGAAAGAAATGGTTTCGCAGCAGTAATGCAAAAGCAAAATAGACATACAGGCAGCTGCTTCGTGATATCGAGATCATCGGTGCGCAAATAAGCGCACAACAAGGACCTGTCATTTAAGCAGCTGGATGTCTGCCATTTCGCTTCCCAGCGCTATGCCGCTGCTTCCCTAAATCCCAATCTGATCCTCGGTGATTTGATGCGTTTTTTTTTCCATTAAAGCGCCGTCACCGGAATGTGCGTCTCGTAGAGGGCGTCGAACAGTTCCGCGTGGGTCACAAACGCTGCAGCGACTTGGCGGCACACGCTCGCACGCACGCGCAACCCATTCTGAGCGACCGCCGAAGGAGAGGCAGCAGAACCACTACTATCAGCTGCCTTCGCCTTCGCCTTCGCCTCCGCCGCTTCCAGCTCATTGCGGGCCAAGGCCAAAATGCGGGCGTGGTCCGCGGCATGGCCCTCTTGCACGGAGAGGGCGCCGGGCCCGCCGAGCACGCGGCGCTGCTTGGGGCTGCTGGTGCCGCCTTCGCCGAAGCGGTAACTCTTGAGCAAATCCTCTTCGTGGGCGAAGTGGTCCTGTGTGATGAGATTGAAAACAAAAAAACAAACAAAAACAAAAACAAAAACAAGAAGATTTTTTTTAAAACTAGCTTCAAAAACTAGACGAATTGCAGGGAAAAAATGGAAAAAAGACAGAAACGAGCGAACGAAATATATATTTTCATACCAGAGTGAACACCAACAAGAAGAAAGCATGTATTTCCATATTGTTACCTCGAGCTCCTCAAGGCAGGCCTTTAAAATCTCCGCTGGGCAATCTTCATTGCGTGCAACCCCTTCACTACCGTCGCCATCGTCAATCACCTTAAAATAGATTTCAAGCCAGTCTTGAGACATGAGTACTCATGAACTGCCACAGCGCCCCCCTTCCATCAACTACACCCAAACATATATGTATACCTCAACGTGGGCGTGTTCCGGCATTGGGGCAGGCGCGCACGCGAGGAGCATGGCGTTCAGGGCGCGCGTGCAGCGGTCGTGCTCGTCGTCCATGCAGGCCACCCCCACCTGCGCGTGGAGACGTCGGGTGGAAGCAATGGACGTCCGTAATAGGAGGAGTAGGAAATACATGTAGGAGGAAAAAGACAATCTGTACAGTCATTCATTGCAGAATAGTATTGCAAATGCTGTAGTGTTAGAGACGATACTGAATGTAATCATTAAACAGCCGTGCAGTGTGTTCAAAAGGCATGCGGAACCAACTCAATGTTTGGACGATACTTGGTTTGGAGTGCTTACCGATGGCGGTGCCTCGATCGATTGCAAATTCGATAGAGCGTCGCTAGCGCCATCATCGTCGTCGTTGCCGCTGTTGAGTGGCGCGAGGCTGCACGGCCGCACTGCAATAACGCGTTCGTTCTTACTGCTGCTGCTGCCGTCGTTAGTGACACTGGGCGCAGCTCCTCCTCCTCCTCCTTCTGTCCCGCCATTGTCGCCGCCTTGCCCCCCTGCTAGGAGCTTCACCATGAACCGCCCCTTGGAGGTGTCAAACCCGAGCACTTCCACCTTGCAGCCGTTGAGGTTGGGCTGGCTCGCTAACCCGTCCAACACCGCGACGCACCCCGCGCCGAACGGGTACTCGGCAGGGCCGGATGCTTGCAAGTTAGGAGCAGCAGCCTTCCCTGAGCTCGACGCCGCGAGCGCACGGCGCAAGACTTGCTCGAGGTCCGCGAAAGCTCTCTCCGGCCCCGCTTGCAGGAAAGCAGTTGTCTTGGGGGAAACGACCATCCCTTGACCATCCACTACCACAAACCCTGAACACCTAGGAAGTGAAACAGTTCAAAAAAAGAAACACACACACACAATTATGGATTGGTTTGGTAAGCCTCGCAGCAAAATTTTCGCGAGCTCTCACATTCATTTGAATACCAAAAGAACCATCAATAAGAACTGTCAATACTCTGCTTTGCTTGAAAGCTGAAGAAACGAAGCCTCATAGTCGCAGAAGAAATGACACCAAACGTCTTCCGACTCACCCGAGCTGCCCATAGGAAGGCATGTGAGCTTGCGAAGGAATCCAGCCATTGATGCAATTTTGAAGCTTGAACATGCCTCCAAACTGCTGAGCTACTCGCCTAGTACGAAAGCAGCGTAATGTCTTAAAATTTCTTATTTGGAACTTCGTTTAGCTACTCTTAGTTTAGCGAATACTCTGAGCAGGACAGCTAATCTCAGCGCGGCATTGTATTTGTTCTAATTCTGACGAAGCGAGAACACGAACTCACGCACCGCTCGTCGACGCAGATGCAGAGAAAGTCAGCAGCGGCGCCCAATGTACCCCGTGCCCACACCTCCATCTGCGCGGCGCACGGTCGGCACCCCCCTCAGCCGCCATTGTAGAAGTGCACAACCGAAGGGCGACCTACAAGATCCACGGGCGAAATTGTATCACTTGAAAACTGGAGTGCAACAATCTCAACAGGGTGCTTGAACGGCAATACCATTGGTGAAGACTGTTCGCGCGTGCACGAGCTCCGAATCGACGGGCTGCGCGTGGTTAGGGTACTGCGCTACTGTGTGGAATGAAAAGTCGCCAGCGAGTGCCATTTCGATAGGGTCAACCAAAGCCAAGTTAGAGTCGTGCCGCGAACCGAGAAATTCTGACAAGCAAGCTAGCATGCACGCAGACGCGTTCCTTCACGGTGCAGTAGACTTAAGATAAAGCAATCCGCCTACTTCCGAGCTTCACCTCGCTGGTTCCTAATTATGCCTAACTGTGCAGTTTCGACTTATATCTTCTGCAGCCTTCTGCGCTGCCCAGTCTGTAGTCGTTTGTGCAGCAACAGTTCTCGCAGTCTCTTCACGCTACGCAGTTCATGTACTGTACCTAGTACCTAGCTAGGCTAGCTACTAGACAGTGTTTGTCTTCACCACTTTGCTCCCTCTGCCTCTGTGAGCCAGCTATATAACTGGCTACAGAAGCTAGCTTGGCTGACTAAAGATTACTGCGCAGCAGAACTTAGGCTGAAGATGGCACCTGCGTCAAACTTTGTTCGCTCATCTGGAGAGGGGTGGTGGAGCACGGAACGTGTGCCACAGCCCCCGTCAGACTCTAATGCTGTGGAAGACGAATGGGATATCGATTCATTCTTTGACTCCGCTGTCCTGCTAAACCCAAACTTTTTAATAGTATGCGCTGCTGTAGCTCTGACTCAAATCATCGTTGGAATCTGGATAATCCGGGGCGGACTCAAGCAAGAAGTGAAGCCAAGCCCCTCGAAAGCCAGAGAGTCAATGACCAAAGCAAAGTCACCGAAAGCCGCCAGCGATACTAAAGACAAAAGTGCATGACGCCACTAGAAAGTCACTGCACAATGGCCCTGTGGCGACGGCAGCAATGCGATTGCGAGTGAAATCGGCTCAGATGCCTTAGAAGAGGCCTATGAGAGAAGCCGGAACACTGACATAAACCTGAGGACTATGTTCCCAGCTCGCAACTACGAGTTCTGGCGTATTGATTTTGCGGCCGAACTTACATCTAAAAGTGCTATATCATCTTCGGGAAGTAGATTGAATCGTGACAACTAAAGTATTCCTGCCTAGCGATTCCTGGTGGTTCTGTTGCTGTTTAGTCCTTTTGTGCCTTGGTTCCTGCGTTGAATCCGCGATGAATAGGAGTCTCCCAGTAAAGTGGCCCCTTCTTGATGGCAGAAACGCCGTGATTTCCGATGTATTTCTGTCGCATCCGCCATTGATCTCTCTGTCCACTCTTCGACATCAAATCATGACTTCATTGCGCGCAAGAGCCAGTTTTAAGTAAACAATTTCGAGGTTATATTTGTATAAGTTAAAAGTTATAAGTAATTAGGCACATTTCTATTTCTATTAGTCGCAGTGCAATCTTTTTCAATGCAGCCCTTTGAGAACAAGGTCATCGGCATTGACTGCGCTAAATAAGACAAACCGCATTTGTGACCTCGGCTCGGTGCCTCGGTGGTCATCCTCTTATCTCGCATTGTACCTATACCAATTATAAATATATCTATGAATGTAAAAAATGTGAGGCGAAATTACGCCAAAGCAATTCCACTGGACCACCTCCAATCAGAAATCACTTGTAAAAATCCCACTGCGCGACGCATGTGGTCAGGTCCAGAGGCTGCGGCCCGAGGAGCACTGCGCGCGTGGGCGCCGGCGAAAAACACGCGCACAAAAAGAGGGGCACCGCTTTGGGGCCAAACGCCGACGCGATGGACAGTTCCACCAGGTCTTCGAAGGTGGTTTGAACCAGCGCAGGGTCTTTGAGGCGGCTCAGGACGTTGGTGTGGGCCCGGGCGGCAGCAACGAACGCGCGCGTCTTGGTGCGCTTCAGCGTGTCGTCGGCAGCGGGCTCGCGGCACCACGGCAGCCATTCGCGCAATCGAGCGCTCTCGCTGCCGGTGCCATCATCGAGCTCCCCGCTGTCGTCGAGATCTTCCTCTTCTTCTTCGGGCAGGTTTTCGAAGCTTTCGGCTTCTTCATCGTTGACGCTAGCGCTGTTGCTTTCACAGTCACTACTGCTACTGAGGCCGCCAGGAGCTGAACCACTACTTCTCCTTCTTCTTCGATCGCCTGCAAGAGTCGCACTGGCATCTTTTCCTACGTCACCAAGGTCCTCCTGCTCGTGAGCACATTCTTCACTACTACAGCA
>Ga0222687_1000184_pt1 | contig 17984 bp, 14 predicted proteins | sample AntAcemetage1163_FD_179837 | JGI IMG/M metagenome (GOLD analysis project Ga0222687, IMG submission 179837) | Saline water microbial communities from Ace Lake, Antarctica - #1163 | ecosystem: Environmental > Aquatic > Non-marine Saline and Alkaline > Saline | place: Antarctica: Ace Lake...
ATCACTTGAAAACTTGAGCGCCCCAGCGCAGCCAGGGTAAGAATCGCATAGAGAGCAATCACGACGCGGTGCACCATCACCGTCCGGTTCGAAGCCGGCGCTGGCGGGTTCTGTGCGTCGCTCATCAGGGCTACTTGTCCTTCTTCTCCACGTCACCGGAGAGTGCGGCAATGAAAGCGTCTTGGGGGACCTCGACGCGTCCCACCATCTTCATACGCTTTTTACCCTCTTTTTGCTTTTCCAAAAGCTTACGCTTGCGCGTGATGTCACCGCCATAACATTTCGCCAACACATCTTTACGCATGGCACGAATGCTCTCTCGGGCAATAATTCTTGCTCCAATGGCCGCCTGAATGGGCACCTCAAACTGCTGCCGAGGAATAAGTTCTCGAAGCCTTTGCGTCATTAAGACACCATAGGCGTAGGCCTTGTCTCGGTGCACAATGGCGCTAAAAGCGTCCACGCGATCGCCCTGCAACAAGATATCAACCTTCACGAGGTCACCTTCTGCGTCTCCTGCAGGTTCATAATCCAGGGAAGCATAACCAGCGGTTTTCGACTTTAGTTGGTCAAAAAAGTCAAAAACAATTTCCCCCAGGGGCATCGTGTACCGAATTTCGACCCGATCTTCACCCAGGTATTCCATTCCCAGGAGAACACCGCGGCGCGACTGACACAGCTCCATGATGACGCCCACATAGTGTTTAGGTGCCAGCACCGCAGCGTTCACGACGGGTTCTAGTACTTTGGCCACTTTCCCCACCGGGAACTCACTGGGGTTTGTCACCTGAATCTCGCCGCCATCGTCCAGCTGAACCGAATAGACCACGGAGGGGGCCGTGGCAATCAATTCCAAACCGAATTCCCGTTCCAAACGCTCAGCGACGATTTCGAGGTGCAGCAGGCCCAAAAATCCACACCGGAAACCAAAGCCCAGGGCGACGGAGGTTTCTGGTTCGTACACCAGAGCCGCATCAGAGAGTTTCAGTTTGTCGAGGGCTTCGCGTAAATCGGGGAAATCGCTGCCATCAAGCGGGTAGAGACCAGAGAACACCATCGGCTTAGGCTCGGTATACCCGGGCAAGGACTGGGTGGCGCGGTTTTTCACACCGGTGACGGTGTCCCCGACTTTGGACTGGCGGACATCTTTTACGCCCGTAATCAAATATCCCACCTCGCCCACGCTGAGGCCTTGAGAGGGTGTGGGCTCGGGTGAGCTCACACCAATCTCCAACAGTTCATGCTGAACCTTGGTCGACATCATTTCGATGCGCTCTTTGGGGGCGAAGGACCCGTCCACCATGCGCACGTAGGTGACCACACCGCGATAGGCGTCATAGACGGAGTCGAAAATCAGTGCGCGCGCGGGCGCAAGAGGGTCGCCTTGAGGGCTCGGAATTCTCTCGACCACCCGATCCAGCAACGCGTCAACGCCGATTCCCGTCTTACCGCTCACCCTCAACACATCATCGGGTGATCCTCCAATAAGACTCGCTAACTCTCTCGCGTAACGCTCAGGATTTGCCGCCGGGAGATCAATTTTGTTCAACACGGGAATCACCGTGAGGTCGTTCTCCAGCGCCAGATAGAGATTTGCCAGAGTCTGAGCCTCAATGCCCTGGGCGGCATCGACAAGCAACACGGCTCCCTCGCACGCGGCTAATGACCTCGACACCTCATAGGTGAAGTCCACGTGGCCGGGGGTGTCAATCATGTTCAGCGCGTAGGTCTTCCCGTCCACGCTCCACGGCATCCGCACGGCCTGCGACTTTATCGTGATGCCACGCTCGCGTTCGATATCCATCCGGTCCAAATACTGCTCGCGCATCTGCCTCGCATCGACCACTCCGGTGAGTTGCAGCATCCGGTCCGCGAGGGTGGATTTGCCGTGGTCAATATGCGCAATGATGCAGAAATTGCGCAGGCGCCAAGTATCGGTTGAGGCCGGCTGGACGTCGCTAGCAGAGTGAGAAGACATATCCGATAATTATCCCATGGGAAACCGGTGGCACCCTGCCAGCACACCTGGTATCGTTACCTTTTGGCTTGCTTAGCTCTGGGCTTTTTCCAGGAACTAGGAACACATTCCCACCCTGATGGGGTCCCGCAGGAATGTTCGCTCGCCCCAACACCGGACAAAGGATATTTAGTGGCAAACATCAAGTCGCAAATCAAGCGCAACAAAACCAACGTCAAAGCTACCGACCGCAATCGCGCCGTGCGTAGTGAAGTGAAGACCTCCGTCCGTCAGGCTCGCGAGGCAATTAAAGTGGGGGACAAGTCCTTGGCAGCAAACGCCGTCACTCTGGCGTCCCGCAAGCTTGACAAAGCGGTCAGCAAAGGCGTCGTTCACAAGAACAATGCCGCCAACCGCAAGTCGGCGCTCGCAAAGCAAGCTGCAGCGCTCTAAGAATTTAAGAAAAGAGGGTGGCCCGAGGGTCACCCTCTTTTTTGTTTCCTCCCATCTAGCGTCGAAGTTCGCGTCCGACTTTATGCGTCTGCCCCGATGAAAAGAGCGGCACCGCTCCCCCTCCCGCGCATGACACTTTGCCACAGCCGCTGAACATGTGGGGAGAATAACCTTGGCCCATGAGCGCAACGGTTCCTATAATCCCTGACGTGACTGCATCCTTCCAGCGAATTATCTTCATCCCGTTTGACCACCTAAATGTTGATCGTGGAGCGCTGAAGGATGCCAACCCAAAAACCGATCTTGTCTTATTTGTGCAGAGTAAGCGCATGTGCGCTGGGCGCACCTGGCATCCAGAGAAGCTCTTTTTTCTGATTTCCTCGGCGCGTCACTTTGCTGCCCTGCTTGAAGAACGCGGGTTTACCGTCTGGTTTCTCGAAGCCGAGAACACCCCCGAGGGAATCACCCAGGCACGAGGGCATTGGGGAGCACTGCCGGTCGTGTGCGCTGAGCCGTCCTCGCGGAGACAGTCAGCCCAGCTCGCAGAGTTAGGCGTGCAGTTTGTGGCGAACGATTTCTTTGTGACCCCCCGAGAGCTGTTTCACACATGGGCCAAGAGTCAAAAGACTTTTGTGATGGAAAATTTCTATCGCGCGCAACGGGTTCGGCTGAACATTTTGGTGACCGACGGTGCACCCGAAGAGGGCAGATGGAACTTTGACGCCGACAACCGTCTGCCCCCGCCCAAGGAGTACACCTGGCCCGAGCGGCTGGAGCATCACCGCGACGAGACTGATAACGACGTTGCAGCCACCCTCGGCTATCGCCCCACCACCACGTGGGCCACCACCCGCGAGGGAGCACTCAGGCAACTCCAGCATTTCCTCGACTACCACCTTGAAGGCTTTGGGCCTCTGGAGGATGCGGTCACCCTCGACGAGTGGTCCCTGCACCATTCGCTCTTGAGTCCCTATCTGAACAACGGGTTGATCACCGCCGACGAGGTGGTTGCGGCAGCAGTAGAGAAATATCAGGCCGGCGAAGCCCCCCTTCAATCGGTGGAAGCATTCGTGCGCCAAATTATTGGCTGGCGTGAATACATCAACGGCATGTATTGGTTTTTAGGCTCTGACTACCGCGAGCTCAATGGTCTTGATGCAAAGCGCCCCTTACTTCCGCTGTTTGGGGACTCATCCACCACCAAGATGAACTGTGTGAAGCAGGTGGTGTCCCACGTGGAAAAACGTGCGTGGACCCATCACATTCCCCGGCTCATGATTCTGAGCAATTTGGCTCTCATCACCGGTACACACCCCCAACAGTTCTTGGACTGGATGCGGGAGCGGTTCATTGATGCCACGGAATGGGTGATGGTTCCGAACATTATTGGTATGGGGGTCCACGCTGATGGCGGCCGATTGATGACCAAGCCTTATGCCGCGGGTGGCGCCTACATCAATCGAATGACGCAGTTTTGTAAGGGTTGCCAGTACGACCCGAAAAAGCGAGTGGGAGACGACGCCTGTCCTTTCACTACGTTGTATTGGGATTTTCTGGACCGCCACAAAGATGAGTTTGTCAAGAATCACCGCATGGCTCGACAGGTGCACGGCTTAGACCGCCTGACCGACTTGCCCGAGTTGAGGGTGAGGGCCAAGGAGGTGCTGGCCGGCCTCGATGAGGGACGTATTTAGGGTCCCAGCAGACTGTGGAGAAGTGCTGCCGGTTTCTTTCCCACAAGCAATACGCCTATCCTGCGATGAGTTGACCGGCTCAGGTCCGCGCATGCGAGGGTAAAAAGGGAATTCTGTGAGCCCCCACTCGTGAAATAATTGTCAGCATGAAGGCTATTGCGCTCACGTCCTTTGGCGGTCCAGAAGTGTTGGAATATGTGACGTTGCCCGACCCGGAGCTACGCGACTCTTCCGTGTTGGTTTCCCTGGAGGCTGCCGGAATAAATTTCATTGACACCTATCAGCGTCGAGGAAAATATCCGGCTGAATTTCCCTTCGTTCCAGGTTTTGAGGGCGCGGGGACCGTTCTCGCGGTCGACGCAGGCGTCCACGGGATTCAGGTTGGTGACCGGGTCGCCTGGCCGTGGGTCTTGAACAGCTACGCAGAGCGCGTCGTCGTCCCCGCGGAGTCTTTGGTGACAGTTCCGGATTTTGTCCCCACGCACGCGGCAGCGGCGGTGATGTTGCAGGGTTTGACGGCGCACTATTTGACTCACGACTCATTTTCCATCCAGCCCGAGACAACCGCACTCGTGCACGCCGGCGCCGGTGGCACCGGCCAAATTTTGACCCAGGTGATTAGGGCCCTTGGGGGGTCCGTTATCTCTACGGTATCCAGCGCGGCGAAAGCGGAGATTGCCCTTGCTGCTGGGGCAAACCACGTCGTGCGCTATGACTCGGAAGATTTTGTCGCCGCGGTCCAGCGGCTCACCGATGGCGCAGGGGTGCAGGTCATCTATGACGGAGTGGGCCAGGACACTATGTTGAAAGGGATTGACGCTCTGGCCCGGCGCGGCACCATGGTGTACTTTGGCGCAGCGAGTGGGCCTGCGGATCCCCTTGACCTCCAAATTCTAAGCAGCAAAGGTTCGCTCACCGTCACAAAACCGACACTCGCAGATTTCATCACCAGTCACGAAGAGACCCAGTATCGGGCAGATAGCATTTTTGCCTTGATAGGTGATGGGGGAATATCTCCCCGCGTGGGAGCAACCTATTCGCTGAGCGACGCTGCAAACGCGCATCGAGATTTGGAATCCCGGTCAACCACCGGCAAATTATTGCTGATGCCCTAAGCCCCTGGAGGCCTGTCGGCCTCGTCGACGATTGCGTGGACGTTGTCGACGATGTGCGCTGAACTGGCCAGGAAGAGCCGACTCGCTGTGAAGCGGTCGCTTTCCATTCGACCTCACGACACCGAGTCGCTGGTCCGGACCGGTCCCTCATCGTGTCCGTCCGTGCGCGGCCGATGGTGGCGAGAAGCTCCGCCCGCTAAATCGGTTAGCGCCGCTCCGGACTAAACGCAGAGACGATGAGGGGGCCACGAATAAGACTCAGACGTTGGGAGGCCCAGGGCGACCACCACACACCCGGTCGGCCTGGATGGGGTAACAGCACTGTGGGCCAGGGATTTCTCCCTGACCCACAGTGCTAAGCGTGCTGGATTAGCCAAGCAGCGCTTCGACGTCAACGTCAGCAGGCAGGATTACTGCGTCAATGACTTGAATGATCGTGGCCGCCTTTTCCACTCTTCGGCTCTTCGACGTCAACGTCAGCAGGCAGGATTACTGCGTCAATGACGTCAACGTCAGCAGGCAGGATTACTGCGTCAATGACGTGAATGACACCGTTTGATGCTGCAACATTGGCCGCCGTGACGGTTGCTGCGCCGTTGAGAACAACGCCGTTAGTTATGTCAAAGGCAATTGTGGAGCCTTCGAGGGTTGCCACATCACCAGTCGTGACGTCAGCGGCAAAGACCGCTCCGGCCACCACGTGGTAGGTCAGGATTGCCTGCAACGTTTCGAGGTTCTCAGGAAGAAGCAGTGCCTCTAGGAGACCCTCGGGAAGAGCAGCAAATGCCTCATCGGTGGGAGCGAAAACTGTGAAGGGACCTTCGCCCTGCAAAGTCTCGTCCAGTCCTGCAGCCTCAAGAGCGGCAGCGAGTGTGGTGAACGTGCCTGCCGCGACAGCTACGTCAACAACGGTTCCGAGTGCAGCTTCTTCCATGGGCGTTTCTTCCATGGGTGCTTCCTCGACAACGGTCTCATCGACCGTATCCGCTACTTCTTCCTCAGCTGCAGCACACCCGGTTAGGGTGAGAGCTACGATTGCGAGTCCTGCTAGTACGCTTTTGCGCATTGTTCTCCTTGTGGAAGTTAGTGTTCTTGCTGTGCAACACGGAAGTCCCGTCTGCATGATTAACACGCTATGAGTCCCGTGTAAAAACCCGCCTCGAAAGTCCTGAACAAGTGGTAACGGTTCACTATGAGAACGATGGGAATGGTGGCGAGGCTGCCACAGTGCCGCGCGCCGAGCAGGCAACCATCGATCCACATCACCTCATCGGCTCTGTGCTTGTGAGCAAAACCGTCTGCAGAAATTCGACTGACCCGTTCCCTCGAGAGGACAGTGGCTGTCTTCTCAATGCCATTAGTCGCACCTGGTTCGGCGCCCCTCATTACTCGGGCGCCTGTGTGGCCGACGCTCTGTAGATCGAGGAGGTGTCCGAGTTCCCTCCCTCGCCCACCGGTGACTATCCAGGCCTGTCGTCGGAGCGCCTCTCCACCGTCTGTCACACTCGACCTATGTTTCAGTGCTCTTTCATGTTCATTCCTGGTGAGCTCGATGACGAATTTCACACACTGGATAAGGCCATCGAGGAGTTTGCAGAGTCACTCGTTGGTTTTGTGGGTGTGTGCGCTGGTTTTCGGATGACCGGAAGACAAAAAACGCTGTCTACTACTTTGATTCGATGGACACCGTCCAGGTGTTCGCGCGCTTCCCGAGCCATCTCGAGGCCAAAAGGAAATACCAGAAATGGTACGACGGCTATCACGTCGTCGTTTCTGAGGTGAAGGCAACCTACGGTGATGGAAAAATCCCCCACATCACCAGCACGTCGGACACGGGTTTAGAGAAGCCCGCGCCGTGAGACCACCCTCACCATGCGCTCCAGCGCGTAGTGAGGGTGGGGTCCAAAGCCCTTAACTGCAGAGTCTGTCGAGGCCACTTCCATAATCGCTCTGCCCAGACCGGCCTCATCCCATCCTTGGAGGTTGCCTCTGGCGAGTCTCACCTGCCACGAAGGAATACCCAGCTCCAGAGCCACCGCATCGTTGTTTCCTCGGACCCCGCCCACCTGAGCCATGGTGCGAAGTTTCATCGCAAAGGCGGCAACGACCAAAATGGGTTCGGCGCCAGAATCGATGGCTCTGCGCAAAAGGATGAGCGCTTCGGCAAAGTGGCCGGCAATGGCCTTATCGGCAACCTGGAACGTTGTTGCTTCAACGCGTGAGCCGTAGTAGCGCTGGATGATGTCTTCTGTCACCAAGGCGCCTTCAGAGTCGGCAATCAGCTGTTGGCAGGCCGCTGCGAGCTCCGCCAGGTCGGTGCTAAACGCGTCGGCAAGCGCCCTCTGTGCCCCGGGGGTAAGGGTTGCTCCCACGCGCTGGAACTCCGCGGAGATAAACCCCATTCGGTCGGCATCCTTTTTGATGTCTTTGCACTCGACGATGAGCGCATCCGCGCCGGCTTTCTTGAGGCCATCGAGAAGCTTTTTTCCCCGATTTCCCCCGCCGTGGCGGAGGACGAGAACCACATCGGCTTCAGGAGACCCCAGGTAGGACAGGGCATCTTCAAGAAACGCATCGCTACATTTCTCAACACCCGACACCCGAAGGAGGCGCGGTTCACCAAACAAGCTGGGACTGGCAAGTTGAAAGAGCTCACCGTACCCGTAGGTGGTGGCATCCAGATCACTCACCTCAACTCCGGCATCGGAGGACTTCATCCGATCCGTCAGGATGCGAATGGCGCGATCCGCGAGAAAGCTTTCGGTTCCACTGACCAACACGATGGGCGCGTCGCGTATGCCATGCCATGGCACCACCGCTGCCACTCCCGTTGCCGCCACTGCTACTCCCTTGGACCTTTCCCCCAGACTACTGGGACCCAGAACGCTCCGACCAGAGTTCGATCTCGCCGGTCGATGTTCTGCCAAGCGTCAAAGTTCCCCGCTCATCAGAACGCAACACCAGCACGCCCTGGACATCCAAAAACCCCAGCGCCCGGTCACTGGGATGCCCATAGGTATTTTCGGACCCCACGCCAATCAGCCCCACTCGGGCAGAGAGTTCCTGATAGAGGCCCTCATATTGGTTAGAAGAGCCGTGGTGGCTGACTTTCACCACATCCACCGATCCCAGTGTTTCTCGGCCGGCAAGAATGCGCTGCGGTATTTCGCCAAGGTCCCCCAAAAAGAGACCAGAGAGGCACTGTGTGCACTCAGGAATTCCGCCAAGGGCAACAACCAGGCTTGAGTCGTTTCCTGGCTCTGCAAGAACCTGATCCCCCGGCCAAATAACGCGAAGCTGGTAGTCCCCCAGTCTCGCCTGTTGCCCATAGTGGGCCTGCGTCACCGTTGTTCCAGAAAGCGAAAGAGCGTCCGCGATAGCCCGATCTGCCTCAGAGGTGGCCGGACCGAGCCACACCTCTTTGGCTCGACCTGCCAGGGCAGGCCAGCCCCCCACATGGTCGGTATCAAAGTGAGTGATGATGGCAAGGTCAATCTGGCCGATTCCCAGAAGATCCCAGCACCGCTTGAGAGCCACCGCGTCTTTCCCCGTGTCGATAATCGCGATTGCCTCCCCCGAGCGAATAACCAGGGAGTCCCCCTGCCCCACATCGCACTGGGCGATGGTCCAGGAATCAGGAATGCTCCCTCGAATCAGAGCACGCGGTGCCGCAAACGCGGTCACCACCACCACGAGCACGAGCGCCCATAGACCCACCAGCACTCTGCGCGCAGAAGCATGCCGGGTGCTGTTGAGTAAAAACCATGCGGTGGCCAGATACCCCAGAAGGGCAATGGCGATGGCTCCCCACCACCCCGGGGGCCAGGGCAGCGTAGCGAAAGGGAATGCGGCAAGGGAGCGCCCAATCGCGGCAATGTATGCCGAGGGCCACCAGGCAAGCCACACCAGTCCCTGCGCAACAGTCGGGGCAAACCCTCCGACCACACACGCAACCATCCCGATAATCGTCGCAAGTGGCGCCGCCGGTGCCGCCAACATGTTGGCGGGAACAGCAAGCACCGGAATAACGGGGTTCAGCAGAATCAAAATGGGTTGGCACGCAATCTGGGCGGCAAGTGGCAGGGCAATCACCAGAGCCAGCGGGGCCGGCATGACAAGGGCTAGCTTCCTCGTGAGGGGCGCCGATAACAATAAGATTCCCCCGGTTGCCATTACGGAGAGGGAAAAAGCAAAGTCAAGCGCCAACCAGGGGTTGATTGCCAGCAACACAAGAACGGTCACCCCCAGCACAGGAATTCCGCGAACCGGTCTCGCTGAGGCTAAAAAAACCAACACGATGGTGGCCATAATTGATGCGCGAATAATGCTGGGTTCAGGGGTCACCAGGATGACAAACCCGATAAGAGCCAGTGTCCCCGCACTGAGCCGCGCCCACAACCCTCCCCCCATCAAAGCAACCAGAGCCACAACAATCGCCACCACAATGGCGCAGTTCGCGCCGGAGACCGCCACGAGATGACTCAGCGAGGTGACGCGCATGGCCTCCAGCAACCCTCGGTCAACCGCGTGGGTGTCTCCCAGGGCAAGGCCCGGTAGTAGCCTGCCGCCATCGCCTGGCCGCAACAGAGATCGCTCTACTAAACCGAGGCGAAGCGAATCCACACCCTCCAGAAAGGGCCCAGGAGAACGGATGTCGCTGGCCACGCCGCGCGCCATCACCACCCATCCCGCCTCTTCCCATGGTTCGCCCGCCTGCAAGTAGCCCTCCACTCGGGCTTTCGAGCCATAGGCAACGCGCTCGGTGAACGGAAAACCAATGAGCCTGGCGGCTACTCCTCCTCCGCTGAGAACCTCGCCATTGAGGCCCAGGATCTGCACATCAACACTGCGCATTCCCGGCGTGGCTGTGGTGGACAGGGATAAATCCGCTGTCACCTCAGACCCTCCGCGCTCCGTCACGGCGGCCTGCTCCCGAAACACCTCCCCCAGGGATATTGCTGCCAGCATCACCCAGGCCACCACCAGCCCCAGCGCAATCGGCGCGAGGATACGGGCTGCTCGCGGGGGTTTATTCCGCGGTGCACGTCTCGCTCGCCACAGGACACCGCTTGTCAAGAGAACGAAAAGCCCCAAGACCATTAACCACCCCAACCCTGGTCGAAGCCACACCCCCACACAGCACGTTGCCCACCCCACCAGGGCAGGCAGGAGCATTCGAAGATCACGAACCCTAACTGGAGGCTCAGAGTTGTTCACGGTGTGACGAACTTGCGCAAGCCCTCCAAGGTTGCAGGCCCAATTCCCGACACCGCGAGCAAGTCTTCAATGCTTCGATACGGCCCGTTGGCTTCACGCCACGTAATAATGCGCTCTGCTGTCGCGGGCCCGACCCGGGGCAGAGTCTGCAACGCTGTGGAGTCAGCCCGGGAAAGACTGACCAGCCCGCCGCGCGGGCCCTCTCCCGCCGGGAGTTCTTCTCCGATGGTGGGCACAATAATTTGTTCCCCATCAAAAATCACGCGTGCAAGGTTAACTCCGGAGAGCTCGGCATCCGTCGTGGGACCACCTGCGAGGGCGAGCACATCTTCCACCCTGGATGATTCGGGTACACGAACGACTCCCGGGCGGACTACGGCCCCCACAATGTGCACCACCACTTGGGGTGACGCGGCCAAGAGTTCTTTACCCTCGGCAACTTGGTCCACTGCGCTGGCCTCGTTGGCGACAACGACTTCCGCCGTGGGTGTTGCGCTGCGGAAAAGAAACGACCCCACAACGATGAGCAGCACCGCGGCTCCGAGTGCTATCGCCGTGGTGATTCCCACCCGCCACCGGATTCGCTGGGTCGCGGCCCCAAAATAGGCCCCTTCCACATCATCATCACGGGTGTCGACAATGGCGGGTTCGAGGTCTGTCGTCTCCGATTCCCGAGAATCAAGGAAATCCCAGAGGGTGCGCGTCAACGTCATGCCCGGGACTCTAAAGCTCTCCGCCCCTAAGCAGGACGGACATACCTAAAAAGAGAGAGAAGCTGCCGGAGTTGCACGGCTGTGGACTTCTACCCGGCGGTTTGGATGGACACAACTTTCGGCGCCCTGACAATTACCTTGACGATGGTTTTACCCTCCAGGGAGCGTTTCACCCCGGGAGTTTCCATGGCGAGAGCCTCAAGCTCTTCGCTCCCGATAGTGGGTGAGACATCAAAACGATCACGAAGTTTGCCATCGACCTGCACAATGGCGGTGATGGACTCCTGCACGAGCAACGTGTGATCAGCATCGGGCCAGCGTTGCAGAGCAACACTGGGTTCGTGTCCCAAGCGCTCCCACATGTCTTCCGCCGTGTGGGGGGCGAACAACGACAAAGCTATAGCGACAGCTTCACTCGCTTCGCGAACGGCAGGATCTGCACCACCGGGGCCCTGGTCAATGGTCTTGCGGGTGTGATTGACCATCTCCATAGTTCTTGCGACCGCAACGTTAAACTTGAAGCTTTCGATCAGTCTGGGAAGGTCCGCCAAGAACCGGTGCGTGTGGCGACGAAGCATCGCATCGCCGTTGCCGTATTCGATTCCGGCGCGAGAGTCCACATCGCCAGAAAGCCGCCATGCGCGGGCTAAGAACTTTTGTGACCCCACCGGTGAGACATCACGCCAATCAATGTCATCCTCCGGTGGACCGGCAAACGCCATCGTTAAGCGCACCGCGTCAACGCCAAAGGCGTCGAGTTCTTCACTGAAGTAGACAACATTGCCTTTGGACTTGCTCATTTTCGCCCCGTCAAGGATGACCATTCCCTGGTTGAGCAAAGAGGTGAAGGGTTCCGTGAACGAGACGTATCCCAAGTCAAATAGCACTTTGGTGATGAAGCGGGCGTACAAAAGATGCAAGATGGCGTGTTCGACGCCACCGACATACTGATCCACCGGCGCCCACTGATCCACTTTCTTGGTGTCAAACGCTTGGGCGTCGTCCCTGGGGCTTAAGAACCGCAGGTAATACCAAGAGCTATCAACAAACGTGTCCATCGTGTCGGGATCTCTGGTGAGTGTTTCACCATCGCGCTCAACCGTGGACCATTCGCGCGCCGCCCCGAGAGGCGACGTGCCCTTGGGTTTGAGATCAAGGCCTTCGCTTTCAGGGAGGGTCACCGGCAAGGCATCGAGTGAAACGGGCACCTCGTTGCCCTCAGAGTCATACATGATGGGAATCGGAGTCCCCCAGAAACGTTGGCGAGAAATCAGCCAATCGCGCAAACGGTAGGTCTTTGCTTTCCGTCCACCGCCCGTTTCTTGCAGTAATTCGATGATGCGCCCAATGGCGTGTTCTTTACTGAGCCCATCCAGGGGGCCAGAATTAATCATCCGGCCATTACCGGAAAGGGCTTCGCCGGTGGCGAGGGGGTCCAGGGCAGGAATGTCACCGGATTCCAACATTTCCTCCGTCACCACAGGAATGGCACCGGTGATGGGCGCATTGGTATCGAGCACAACCCGGACGGGCAAGCCAAAAACCCGTGCAAAATCTAGGTCGCGCTGGTCGTGAGCGGGAACCGCCATGATGGCGCCTGTTCCATACTCGGCCAACACATAATCTGAGGCCCAGATGGGCAGCCGCTCGCCGTTGACCGGATTAAGGCCATAGCGCTCCAAGAACACCCCGGTCTTTTTCCGACCCGCGTCTTGGCGATCAATCTCTGTGACCCGCTGCGTGACTTCAAGGTACTTCTCAAACTCTTTCACCACAGCTTCGCTGGCACCTTCAACGAGCTCGGCCGCCAGGTCGGAGTCGGGTGCGACCACCATGAACGTGGCCCCGAAAAGAGTGTCCGGCCGGGTAGTGAAAATAGTGACCGGAGTGTCACGACCTTCGATGACGAAATCGACTTCAGCGCCTTCGGAGCGCCCAATCCAGTTGCGCTGCATCGCCAATACTTTGGCGGGCCAGCGGCCTTCCAACTGGTTAAGGTCATCTAAGAGCCGGTCGGCATACTCGGTAATGGCAAAAAACCACTGCGTGAGTTTCTTCTTTACCACCAGTGCACCACTGCGATCTGAAGTGCCATCGGGAAGAACTTGCTCGTTGGCCAACACCGTTTGGTCTACTGGGTCCCAATTAACCCAGGAATCTTTGCGGTAGGCGAGACCTTTTTCATACAGTTTCAAAAACAGCCACTGATTCCAGTGGTAGTACTCAGGATCAGAAGTGTGGAGGACGCGACTCCAGTCAAAGGACGCCGCGTACCGCTTCATCGAGGTTTTTTGCTGCTCAATATTGGAATACGTCCACTCTTTCGGGTCTACACCCCTTTGAATGGCCGCGTTCTCTGCGGGAAGCCCAAAAGAGTCCCAGCCAATGGGGTGCAGGACCTGAAACCCCCGGAGTCGCCAATACCGGGCGACTATGTCGCCGAGGGCATACACCTCCGCGTGTCCCATATGAAGGTCACCAGAAGGGTAGGGAAACATGTCCAAAATATATTTACGCGGCTTCGAGTCATCGTCTTCATCCACCGTGAAAGGCTGGTGTAATTCCCAATATGCTGACCATTTGGCTTCGAGTGCGTGGAAGTCATACGCCCCTTCGGAATCAGCTTCGGGCGCCTCGTTGGATGTCATCACTTACCAAGAATACTCGGCCTGCTGCTGACCCAAGGCCTCCAAGAACGCAGCGGCCTTGACCCCCACCTCCCGAATCTCCGCTTCCGTCTCGCTCAGCGCGGTAATTCCACCCCCGACCCCCAGGGTGAGGTGTGTGGCGTAGACAATGGCACTGCGAATCGTCATCGCAAACGTTGCCGAGCCATCGGCGCGCCAGATTCCTATCACCCCCGAATACAGTCCCCGGGGGCCTGATTCGATGTCTTGGAGAAGCTCCACCGCGCGCCGCTTGGGGGCACCAGTCATGGACCCTGCAGGGAATGTTGCCTCCACAACATCCCACACATCTACTCCCTCCTGAAGGTCACCCCCGACGGTGCTGACCAGTTGATGGACGGTGGCATAGGTTTCCACCACAAGAAGTTCGGGCACAGCAACAGACCCCACCACGCAGACTTTGGACAGATCATTGCGCATGAGGTCGACAATCATCAGATTCTCAGCGCGCTCTTTTTCACTGGCCAACAGTTCTTCTGCAAGGCGCCGGTCCTCCTCTGGACTCTGCCCGCGAGGCCTTGTTCCCTTGATAGGTCGAGTAACAACAAAGCCTTCTGCGCTCACATCCAAGAAAGTTTCTGGGGAGGCGCAGACGATAGTGATCTCCCCTAAGCGGATCAGCGCCTGATGGTGCGTGGGGCTTGCCACTCGCATCAGACGATGAAGCGCCACAGCATCAACACTGCCCAGAAAGTCAATCTGTGTCGTGACACACAACTGGTAAGCATCGCCCTCGCGAATAGCATGCTGCGCCTGGGCAATCATTTCGCGGTAGCGATTTGGAGTATCACGCCAGATCGCGCTCGATACCGGCTCTAGGTGGGGGGGCAGAAGTTCTGGCGCCTCCGCCAGTGTGCCCTCAACATGTCTGCGCCAGGCCTCAAGCTCGCCCGACCACGAGTCACCAAGAGCCACGAGCGTGGTCGCCCCGGTGGCATGGTCGATGGCCACCAGGCGGTCAACAATGAGAGCGTGCACCGGGGGTAACGTGTCGGCGCCGAGGTCGAGAAACTGCGCTCCCGTTTCGTAGGGTGCCACGACGACGATTCCCAGCGGAAAGCCTTCGAGCCTCACTTCCGGCGAGACGGACAGCTCGGCGTGGGTAGCGCGTAGATCATCCCGGGCGGAGGCGGTCAGCGGTGTGGCCAGGGCGAGGAAACTGACCTGTGTGCCACGATCCCCGTGGTCGTCCCACCACACGGCATAGGGTGCGTCGTGAGCCAGCGCCATGAACGCACGCTCAGGCTCCACCGGGAAACCCAGAAGATGCCGAAGAAGCCCCACCGTCATAGCCTTAGCCTATGAGTGGCATCCTCTTTGAGTTCACGGGTTCGCGCCTGAAAAAAGTGGATGACGATCCTGGTGTGCCTCTCCCCACTCTGGTGGCGGATTCCTGGAGGGTCAGCGAGGGCCAGGTGGTTTGCCTGTGGCGCCATCTCGAGCGCTTTCGTGCGAGCGCCAAACACCACACCTCGTTGGAGGGCGACGTCATCGATACCTTTCTCGACCAGGTCGTCGGGGAACTGCCCCCGCACGGCGAATGGTTTCCTCGAATCGAAGTGGTTGATGCTGACCAGGGTCCTCTCTTGCGCTATCGCAAGAGAGCTGCGCCAGCGCGGATCCGCGAGGTGGTGATTGCTCGCGCCTCCTATGACCCCCGACTAAACCCGCTCGTGAAGGGGCCTGACTTGGCCGCGCTAGAAGCTTTGCGCACGGAGGTAGCGCACCTGCACGCAGGCGAAGCCATCGTTGTGGATAGCGTAGACACCATCATCGAGGGCGCATACAGTACTGTTTTGACCTGGCTTCCTGGGGCCGCGGAGCTCTCCATTGTTCCCCGTACTGTGCCCCGGCTCCCCAGTGTTACGGAGCACATTTTGGTTGCCCTTGCCCAAGAGCGCAATGTTTCTGTGGTGGAGCGTTCCCTCAGCGTTGCCCAACTAGCCGGTGCCGAAGTCTGGATTGTGAGTGCTCTGCAGGGAATTCGCGTGGCTACAGCTTTTCGCAACGGCCCAGAGCTTGATAGCACCGGCTCTCGAGCAACGCAGTGGCAGGCGCTATGGGAGGCGCAGGCCACGAATGTCACGAGCTAAAGAAGACCCGGTTAGATAACCGCTTCTTCAAAAACGAAGGCGTGAGACGTGCCACCACCCCCGTGACGGCGGTCCAAACCGCACCATCCTGGCTTTTCAGCATGCCTCTGGTTCTCCCCCGCAGTGCGCTCAGGGTTGATAGCACCAGAGCGGCACTCCCAGTCCCGTCTTCTAATTATCCCTCCCGGCCCCATTACTCTGTCCCGGCATTTCCCCACAGTCCACCGTCTAAGATTCAGGATTAATGAACGAAATCCTTGATTCCCTCCTCACCTGGGTCGAGGGCATACCGCCGGTGTTGCGTATCGTGGTCGCCGGTGTCGCCGTCATGCTCGAAACAAGCATTCTTGTCGGGCTGATTGTTCCCGGTGACACCATTGTGTTGGTCTCCAGCACGGGCATCACCACCGCGACACAGTACATTTTCACCGTCATCGCCGTCGTGTGTGGCGCCCTAGTCGGGGAATCCATCGGTTTTGGGTTGGGACGCCTTTTTGGCCCTCGCCTTCGATCCAGCTGGTTGGGCCAACGGGTCGGCGAAGACCGCTGGCGACAGGCGGACCGCTTCGTGCAGCGAAGAGGCGGAATCGCCGTCTTCATTTCGCGTTTTCTTCCGGTCTTTCACTCTGTCATTCCGCTCACCGCGGGAACTACCGCCATGCGCTACCGAACTTTTATGGCGTGGACCATTCCCGCCTGCATCCTCTGGACGTTTATCTATGTTTCCATTGGTTCGGGTGCAGCGGAGACCTACAGGGATCTTCAGAACTCGTTCTCCTACGCCGGCTGGGTCTTCATCGCCATCGTGGCGGTGTCTATTCTGTTCGTCGCGGTGGCAAAAAACGTGCTGCACCGCTATGCCAATTCCCACGACGTTGTCGACACCGGAGAAATCACTTCAGAGGTGACGGAAGAAAAGCTCGCCGTTAACGACTAACGCGGCAGCCCGAAGGCCGCCGCGTTAGTCCAACACAGAGTTAGAAGCCGTTAGCTTCTAACCACGTAGCAGCAATGACGGCAGCAGAAAGCTGGTCTTTGGTGCTCTGCAGGTTCAGTGCGACCAACCCTTCCGAGGTCAATGCCGCACTAATGGGGTCAATAACACCAGCCAGCTCGGTTGCCCAATCACCAGAGGCAATAGGCACAACGTTGGAGGCGAGGAAGAGACCTTCAGGATCGGCCAGGGTGACCAAGCCATATTCAGCAATGCGGGGGTCACCACTATAGACATTGGCTACAGAAAGCTCTCCTGCGACCAATGCATCCACCGTGACATCACCGGTTCCACTAAAGGACACGGTGACACCATACGTTTCTAGCAAGCCAAAGGGCCCGTAGGGGCGCTCTTCGAGCTCAGGGTTACCGCCCAAGACCAGGCCCTCCAGTGCAGCAAGGTCCCCGATGCTTTCTAGTGCGTTAGCAGCAGCAAACTCGGCGGTCACGTTGTAGGAATCCTGGTCGGTTGCCGATGACATGGCCAAAGCGGTCATGCCTTCGGGCAGGGCGCTCTCAAGAGCTGCATACACATCATCAGCTTTGGTCGCTTGCGCATCGGGTGCATAGAACTGGAGAAGGTTGCCGGTGTATTCGGGGAACAAGTCCACCGCACCTGACTCAAGCTCGGGCAGGTAAGCATCGCGCTGACCAATTTGGAACTGACGCTCCACCGTGTACCCGGCGCCTTCGAGGGCCTGGGCATAGATTTCTGCGATGATCTCGTTCGAGTAGTAGGCCTGTGAGCCCACAACTACGGTCTCTGCGGTACCCGTATCTGCGGCACACCCGGAGAATACGAGGGCCGAAGCGAGCGCTAATCCGGTCAGACCCGTTGTTTTACGTAGCGATTTCATAAATGGTTTTCCTTGTGTAATTTGCGAATAAATGGCCGGTGACACACTATGTCACCGCGTTCGGGCCACAGACGAGTCCCTAGCACGAACGTCTCCGAAAGAGCCTAGGAGAACTCCCCTGGGAGTTGCCCATCTACTCGCCCCTGCCACCGCCGCATCGAGGACGAGAGCGACAAGAGCGACAACGATCGCTGCGCCCAGAGTC
>Ga0222687_1000226_pt1 | contig 15995 bp, 14 predicted proteins | sample AntAcemetage1163_FD_179837 | JGI IMG/M metagenome (GOLD analysis project Ga0222687, IMG submission 179837) | Saline water microbial communities from Ace Lake, Antarctica - #1163 | ecosystem: Environmental > Aquatic > Non-marine Saline and Alkaline > Saline | place: Antarctica: Ace Lake...
CCCGCTACCACATGCCAGCGCTCCTTCAGGTCCGCCAAAGTAAACGTAGTGGTCGAAGCAGGCGCGTCGAGGTTGGGGGCAAGAGGAGACGAACCGACAGCGGTGGTGGTGTCATCCTCGCCTGCACTGCTGAAACCAACGTCTTGGCCGGCTATTTCGCGAAGCACGTTAACCACGCAAACATCAGTGCCTTTGAGTTTGAAATCGGTGTACTTGGCGAGGCCAGTCGCGAGCTGTTCCGCGTCGACTTCTTTCGCTTTCTTCCCATCCAACAAGCTGCGAAACAGCACCTCTGGGCTCATGTACACGATTGACCGCAAACCTTCGGCGACGGACTCCTTCAGCTCTGCCGTGCTGACAAAACGATGAAGCTCCTCGTTGCGAGCCATGCCTTCTTCTCCATTGTCGCTGCCCGCTTTCTTTTCCCCCTGTTGTTGCAAACGGGCCAGCCGCTCGCGCTCTTTCTTCTCACGCGCGCTTCGCTGAGCGGCTGCTCGCGCGGCATTGGCAGCGGCAAGCTCGGAAGTAGACAAGGGACCTCCCTTGCGTGCTGGAAGAGCGGCAGTCGCAGGTGCTTGTGGAGGCACTGTAACGTCATTTTCTCGTTTTTCTTCCTCTTGTTCGTCAGCATCTGCTACTTCCACCACGTCTAAAATCAACGGTTGAGCTGCAGCGCTCGTTGAAGGCGACTCGCCACTGTTGTCGCCATTGACAGGAGAAGACTTTGTCGTGTTGGTGTTGAGAGGCAGCGACGCTAGAGGAGAGCTGTTTTGAGCTTTCCCTTGTTGTTTCGGTTTGTGAGCCCGAAGCCGCTCGAGGGACTCTGCTGCTCTAGGGTTGCCATCGGCAGCTGCCTGACTCGACGGGAACAGGGTGTAACATAGAGAAGTAATACGCTCCAAAACATACCAATACTTCTGGACCACCCCCTATAGCCCCTTGAAATTTGATCAAACCCCTAGCACTTTGACCTGCAATCAAGTATCACTCTACAATCGCCCACGCCTTCCCTTACCTTGGCATAAAGCTGCAGCGCGCGGTGCATGTCCTTGGCCACGCCTGCTCCACCGACCTCAAGCAAGTTGGCAAGAAGCAAGTCCGCCGTGACGTCACCCAAACCACCCCAGGTACCCGCTTCTTCCAGCAGACGCACAGCGGTGTCCCCGCCGCGAGGCACGCAGCGGCCCTCGAGGTACATGCACGCCAAGTTGACCAACGCATCCGGGCTCTCCGAGGCCGCCGCCTTCTGCCACAGCCGCACCGCTTCGTCGTAGTTCGGCTCACCATGGCCTGTGCCACGGCAAGTGTAATGCGCGGTGCCCAGTGAGACCTGGCTTGGGGCGTAGTTCTGTGCCGCAGCCTTAGTCCACCAATGCACGGCCATGGCGGTAGCGCTGCTGCTTGCTTCTCCTTCATTCTCGGGCGTCCCAAGAGGAGCCAACCCTTTGTGGTAAGCGACGCCCACTGTGTGCTGAGCGGCAGCGTCTCCGCCCTCCGCCAGCTTCAGAGTTGCGGCAAAGTTGGCGCGACTGCTCGGCTGTATTGGCAGCAAGATTCCACCCCAGCTGCTCCGCCGGCCGTTGAGCTTGCTAGCCTTGGCCTTTTTCATTCTGACTTCCTTCGAAGTCAGCGGAGATGCTCCAACTTCACAGCAGATAACAACTTCTCGATCTGCATATGCAAAGAATGGAAAAATGTGAAGAACATGTGAGCTTTTGATAGAAGCATATGCTTTGAATGAGCATAAGACTACGCACCTCCACGATCCCGGCACTCAGTTAGTGCGGCTTTCAAGTCGGCAATGGTATACACGTCGATCCCACCCACCGATGAGACACGGTCCCCAGGCACCACGCCGCCGGCATCCGCGAAAGATCGCCGCTCTACCTTGGTTATGAGCAGAGTCTTGTCTTTGGCCTGTGCAGCGAGGAGCAGGCGTGTCAGTTTCTTCCGACGCATTCTGTTTTCGGAGAATATAACTCTTACAACCTAATTAGTCCTGAGCAACAACGAACAGACCGTGATGCCCATTGGCTTGTTCAAGTCCATCACAAATGCATGCACTTCTTCCACAACCCTCTGCTGCCTATCTGCCACCCCTGAGCCGCTGAATCGCCTTGAGAACGCCTTCAGCATGCTACAGAGTAACTGTGGTGTTTCGAATTGATAAGTCTTGATGAATAATGCCGATTAGACTTGTGCCCACTTGCAACCTGTATGACGCCTGTTTCGCAGCGCCTTCTTGAATTGACTGCCAATGTCAACCAACTATAGTCGTCGCACTTCCCTCTTCCACGGACTCTTAATGGATTGGGAACGGGTCAGGCAGGATGAGCACAACTCTGAACTAGCTAGCTACCTGTAGCTACTACAGTAGCTATACAGTGCAGTAGAACAGAGCACGTTGAGAAGTTGAGATGCACAAACCGCGGCGCGAACCATTCACAAGTTCTATTCTACTATGTCACTATGTGTATAGCTCGTTGACTTTTTAGCAGCTTCCGCCGGCCGAGAAGCTTTGCTAGGAGCTACTGGCTCCCTGCCGCGTTGGCTTTACAGCTTCGAATGATCATAGCTACTTTTAGAAGATTGTTGCTTCGTAAAGCCGCTGGCTAGCCAAGTTCGCTTCTGGTAGCTGCCTAATCCGAACTCGAGAGCCACAGCACTATACTCAGAACTGTTGACTATTGGCTATAGTTGTGTCATGTACAAACTCCTTAAGGAGGCACGGCCATCAACGGTACCATTTGAATGAGCTTTCTTGGAGTTGCGAAAAATTGGGTCCTCGTGGATTCTAGCTATGATCTAGTATTTGGTGCAGCGTCCCTAGCTTTTTTCTAGGGACACGTCACTTCTCAGCGGATGGCTTCTCGCCACCTTATCCGATTCGGGCTGCTCTTGCTAGCTCTTCGAGTAGTGGCAAAGGAGACCATCGATGCGTGCAGACAAGCATACCCTGAGCTATTGTCACGAGTGGATCGTGAGCTTGAGCCTTGGGCCGCCGAGGGGATTTCTCGAGCCCAAATAGACAACCTTTATCGCTGCCCTGGCAATAACGGACGACGGCGCTTCGTTGGGTTCTTTTGATCCATTAGGTCTGGGAAACTCGGTATTGAACAGGCACGAAATCGACCTATGAAAAGAAACATGCATCTTACCATGATGTTGCAGAGCATTTTGGCGTCCTTTGAGGTACCGGACGTTGACTTCGTGATGTTGACTGCTGACCACCCAGAGCAAGGCTTCAGCAAGACGGGCACTGTACCCGTAGACTCGCACTTCAATCGGTCTAGAGCTCCTTTGCTCCTTGCCTATCGTAAGCAGAAAGACAACGGTACTGTTGCTGTGCCAGACTAGACCTTTTGGAGCAGCAAAGGTGGGTCAGAGCACTACGCACCAGTGCTGCCATCCATCGACGAAGCTGCAGCCCTGATACGCGCCGAAGCTGCGCAGCGTCCGTGGGCAGAGCGCGATTCTAGGCTGTTTTTCATGGGCGCAAATGCGCACGGGGATGAGCGGTCGAAAGTTTGGCGGCTTGCGCGGGACGAGCCGGGCTGGGCGTGGGTCGGCGTGTTCAGCGTCCAGGCTGCAAGAGGCAGCGCCAAGTACGGTGTTAACCTAGAAGAGACCCGGCCAGACCTCTTCTTCAATGAAACTACCATACCCGAGCACTGCCGATTCAAATACCTTTTGAATCTGGCTGGCAATGCAGCTTCGAGCAGATTCAAGGTAATTGAGCGATCGCTTCTTCGTTCCGAGTAACTATAAAATGCATAGAATTTTATGCTACCGTTGTTCTTGCTGTTGCTGTTTGCATGCAGTACCTGTTCTTTTGCGGCAGTGTTGTGGTGTCTCCAGTGCGATCGGGCGGCAACGGTGGCGCAGGTCCGGGCAACGAGTACGAGGAATACTGGTCGCATCGCGTGCAGCCTGGAGTTCACTACGTCGCCCCGCCTACGGTGACCGACTTACCCGCTTCTATTCTAGAGCTCCGCGCCAACGACGCTTCAGCTCGCGCCATCGGTGAAACAGGCGCTGCTTGGGCCGCCCGTGAGCTCACGAGGCACGCAGCGTGGTGCTACTGGGCGGCACTGCTGCACAAAATGGCAGAACTAGAACAGCGAGGTGGCGCGCTTCGTACACGAGCCCCCGAGGATCCTCTGAGTTCTCTTCGCTTCGACGGGCCACAGCCTTCGCTGAATGCCGGCGTCTTCTGCGATCCGTGATCGTTGTAAATCGCGTGAAGGCTAGAAAATCATTGTTCATGTTGGGAAGAGAATAAGACTTCCGGCTTCTTGGGTGGGCTGGATGAAAAATTTTAACGGCGTAGCTATTTGCGCTGCAGGTGTAAATAACGCAGCGCATCTCGTAATAGTACACATGTGATGTGCTGATGTGTTTGGCTCGGGGCCCGAGGGGCCGCAATTAGAAGGCTTACAGGCAAACAAGAAATTCAAGGCAACCAATACTACATGTAGAAGGAATGACTATGACATATCAGGCACACAGGCGATGTATTTGGGTCATTTGAGTGACGTAATTTTTTATAACCACAAGTAACAAACAACAACCTGAACTCTGAATTCGCTGATTGTTGAATTATTAGAACTAAGCTCAAGCCGCAAGCCTATAATATGCTCATTTACTAAACAGAGTAGCGCGCCAGCTAGCGTGCCAGTCGTCAACAACACAATAGTAACGCTAGAGCTAAGTTAAACTGATCCTCTTTTTACTCTGCTCTACTATTTGTTGTGCCCACTAGCTAGGACTTTTTCTAGCTTTGTTGCACTTTCCGAATCCCGGAAGTTGCTGCGGAAAGGTGTACCAATTATGATGGCAGAGAAGAAGAACAAAAAGGTTCCTGATCCTAGCGGCAAAGTTTGTGGCAACTGCATGGTGCCGGAAGGACATCCAAATTCTCCTAAACTATCGGCCTGCGCTCGGTGTGGCCTCGTGGTGTATTGCAGCAGGGACTGCCAGCGGGCACACTGGAGGGCTAACCACAAGCAGCACTGCATCGCGAAGGCTGACCGAGTGCCCGAACAACAGCAATCTTTGAGCGCTAATCAGGGCTCTACGACTCGTTCAGGAAACGTTGGAGAAAAGTGCGCCATTTGCCTGGATCAGCTGACGGATGCGTCGGCTTTTACATTGCCATGTACCCATGTGTTCCATGGCACGTGCGTAGCAGAGCTGCGGAAGTTGGGAGTGACGCAAGTGTGCCCTCTTTGCCGCGTTCCACTGCCTCCAGGAGCCGAGAAAGTCTACGAGGATGCCACCTTCCGCTATATGATTGTGCATCAGTTAGTAGCGCGAGGTTATGTGTCTTGGTCTCGCCTCCCGGCCGCAGCGCAGATTGAGATCAATGCGGCTATTACCGGATGGCGGACCGCAGCTAATGATGGTTATCCGCAAGCAGCGTTTATGCTAGGCCTCATGTACCAGGGCGGTCGTGGTGTGGTACAGAGTTACGTGAAAGCCGCACGTTGGTACAAGAAAGCAGCTGACCAAGGGCACCCGAAGGTACAGTTTAATTTGGCAGTCACATCTCAGCACGGGCGCGGCGTGGCGCAGAGTAACGTGGAAGCTGCCCGATGGTACACGAAGGCAGCCGAGCAAGGAGATCTGGAGGCACAAGGCAATTTAGGCGCTGTGTACAAGCACGGTATCGGAGTAACGCAGAACTACGAGGAGGCAGAAAAATGGTTCAAGAAGGCAGCAGATCAAGGTGACGCTCAAGCGCAGTACAACTTGGGCGCTCTGTTTGAAGGTGGTTATGGCGGAGCACGGAGTGAAATGGAAGCTGCCCGCTGGTATAAGAAGGCAGCTGACCAAGGGGATGCTGAGTGTCAGTTTAAGATAGCGTTTTTCCATGAATCCGGCCGCGGCGTGGCGCAAAGCGGCAAAGAAGTGGCGAAATGGTATAGAAAAGCAGCTGATCAAGGTTTTATTGCAGCGCAATACAACTTGGGATGCATGTATGAGCACGGTTTCGCAGTAGCACAAAGCAATGAGGATGCAGCCCGGTGGTTTAGAAAGGCAGCTGATCAAGGGGATAAGGGAGCTCAGTTAAAAATGGGCGCCGCTTTTCAGCACGGCCGTGGTGTTGCACAGAGCGAGGTCGAGGCAGCACGTTGGTTCAAGAAGGCAGCTGAACAAGGGGATGCAGAAGTGCAGCGTAATCAGGACATCTCTTTTGTTGCACCGAAGCCGAATATATTTTAACTCGGCTGCTTTGTGTGGAATCGGATGTGCGGATCTCTGTGCTAGGAGGGCACGGCTCCGGAGTGAATACAGTTGCGATGGTGGGCGCTGGTGCTAGGGAAAATTTGTTCCGCGTAGTGGTCGGATGTGAGCAATCGTCTATTGCACTTCGGATCGCTGCATGCTTCTACGAAGGCGTTCTAATTTGGCTACACGGTGGCCACGGCGCATTCTAGTGAAGCTGGTTGCTGGTACCCAAGAGCAAGGGACCTGCCGAGGACCTTCTACCTTGCACGTGGATTACACAGAAAATTTACCATCAAATTTTAGCGCAATTGCCAAGTCGCCTCTGAGCGTTTAACGACTCAAAAATATGCTTTTGGCCGACTCTTCCTTGCGAGCTTACAGCTAATAGCTCCAAGCAGCAAGAGCAGTAGCAGTCACCTTTGATCTGCGATTAAAAAAAAGAAAAAAGAAACACAAAGCATTATAGCGACGGTTTTGTTTCGTACACAGGCACACAGGCCCTGAAGCCCGAAGGGCTGGAATTAGAAGGCTATCGTTATCGTCTATCATCTAAGAATTCATCGTTTAAAATTCAACAGGTGTATGCCATATGTGCCCCTAGTGAGATAAACCTGCGCTTCTCGTTTCGGCACAGCTAGGCCCCGAGGCCCGAGGGGCCGGAATTAGAAGGCCAACAGGCAGACAAGGAATTCAATGGGACTTATTCTAGAAGGCAACAAGCCTTATCAGGCAAACAGGCCAGAGTGGCCATGGAAGTGCGAAGTGGTGGTTTTGGTGATTTGGTGGTGCGGAGGTTGAGAGCTAGGCGAAACAGTCGCTATGGGGGCCGATGTGTTGGGCTCACTTACGGCTGGGGTTGGCAGTTTTCTTCTCCTCATGACGAGCGTGGTGATGGTGACACTCCTGCTAGTCTTGTTTGCTTACTGGTACATTGAAGGCGCTCCCGAGGTGGCCCTTTGGTTTAACCGCCTCTTTGGCGGTATCCTCAGGGAAGTTGGCACTGTTTTGCGAGAGATCATAGAAGACATCCGGAAAGTAGACCTCTTTCGGCATCTCTTTGATGCTCTTCCATTTATTTTATATCTTTCAGTGGCTGCCCTCTTGTTGTTTGGGGAGTATGAGATAGCCTTCATAGTCGCGATGGCTGGCTCCTTACTCGAAGGCAACAACTCTGGTAAACTTCCTGCTGAGAGGCGGGCATCGATGCTGTATTTTTCTTCAGCGGGTGGACTTGTGCTCTTGGTTCGAGCAGCGGACTCGAACCGGCCAGTGACCACAATCTTCATGTTTGCCGTGCCCTTCTTCCTCGCGCAGTCGACAAGCAAGCTCGTGGGCATGATGCGTTCGCAGCGTGGGAGTGGGAGCACCTACGCCTCCGCTGACGCGCAATCGTCGCGAGAATGGATACGGCAGGCCGGTATGGCTAGCATTGCTGTATTTTTGGGCGCTACACAGGGGTTTCCTTATGCGTTCCTCGCTCTCGTGGTGGCCGCCATGGTTGAAATATCGAACGAGCAGTTTGACGCCACCATGGCCTTTGCCACGCTCGGCGCGGCATGCCTGGTGTGGAGCGCCGATGACGCATTTGCACGGGCAATTTGGGCAGTGGCAATGACCGCGATGCTTGCTCTCAACGCAGGGTACGCTTATCGCATGGGAGATGCGCATTCTGCTCAATAGCACTACTAAAGTATACCGGCATATTTCTTGAATTGCGAGACCACAAACCACAAGTCGAGCCGAGGCTCCACGCCCCAAGTCAAGGGCAATCGGAACCAGCCCAGTTGCTAGGAATTGTTTCGTGTACAGCAGGCTTCTCACGCAACTCAGTTTTCCGGTTCTTGGGCGTGTTGAACGTTATGTTTTTTTGCAAATGGAAATGAATAATGGATGGTGTATGGCGCCTAGTAGTTGAAATTGGAAAAGGGATGGTATATCGTTCAAACTCCAAAGTTCAAAAAAAAAGGTACTGTCGTTATTGCATTGCCTTTACTTTCGCACCACGAAGCAGGTGCCTGTTCCAAATAGCAAATAAAGAAAAACTAACGCAAATCGAATTGGAACCACCTGGCACTGAATAAACGCATAAACGCAAGCCGGCGCTCCGTAAAGGCACGTATATAGGTATAGTGTGCGCCAATCAAAACCGTGAGGTAGCGAAACGAGCCGAGACAGCAGCAATTCAGACATCCCATCAAAGTAGAAATTCCTCACTGCTTGTTCGGTTGAGGTAGAAAAGACTCGGCGCGGACGTCATTTTTTTTGTCGTTGGCGCCACTTAAGCCGCTCGTCCACGTTTGCTCAGGAGTCAGTTCATCTCGGCAGTCTTTAGGCAATGGTTGGCAGCGCAGATCGCTCTGCATTCCTCCTGGGTCTAACATGAATCGAGCTACTTGAGTCATGACACCTGCTAAGCTAAAGTGCGATTGCGAGTACTTCATGGCTGCTGCTTCTTTCGCCTCGAGCTCGGCCATAGACGCAGGCGCCTTGAGGTGGTCCAGCAAGGAGCTGAGGTTCGCCAACTCCGCGACGTAGCCCAGTTGGGGATAGACCGTGTCGTGATAAGGCACCCAGGGAGTGTCGGTGTAGAGGTGCACAGGCACCAGGCCCATTTGTATGGCTTCCGCCACATGGTAGCTCGTGCGGCCATAGCCCCTCGGACACAGCTGCGCTCGCGATGAGGCCATCACCTGGACACAACCGATCATTGGAATAAGCCACTTTGATTCGTGTCTTGGGAAGAGGCTGACGAAGTCGATGGTGGAAATGCAAATATCAGCAAACGAAGCCACCGATATTGTTGAATGGAGGCAATCAGATTGACTGCTGTGTGACTTTCTCTGTGCACTTGTTCAGGGGACAAAGAAGAGGACCCTCACCGATCGCCACAAGGCCCCTTGGTAAATGGTCACTTGAGCCGTGGGCAACGAGCTCGATTCACTATCCTTCGATGCAGCTTCTTGCTGGGTGTAATGCCGGAGCACCTGCATCATGTGGCCTCGGAACTTGCCAGGAGAATGCCCTGCCATCCAACCCATAGACCAAAAGAAGTAGTCATGACAGCAATGTTACAAGTGATACGGGTTACTACTGTGAGAAAGACGTGGGCGCGTGAAGACGTACCGATGTCGCCGGTGAAAGATGCTAGCAGAGGCCGGTTTGGGAGGGGCAAGCGCGGTGGCGTTGTCTCAGCACTCAGCGGCGACTCTTCTTGCTTCAATAACGGCACCGCTACATGACCATAGCCCCCCGCGCTCAACACAAGGATATTTGGGTACTCTCGTCGCAGGTCGAAAACACCCTCTAGACCAATGTCATTCTGTGCCAGGGTTATGTAAAGCACATCCTTCCGCAAGACTTCTTTAAGGGCTACCAAAAGACCAGGAGGGTAGTGCTTGGCGTTGCAGAACCACCGGTCCACCCACGGCAGTAGAATCGGCACAAAAGGCCCAAAGACATCGCGGAGGCATTTCGGTGCCTCTCCAGTCTTCTCGGTGTCGTACATGAGGGGTCCAAAATGGGAGGCCCACGCGTTCTCGATCCAGGGTCCCTCAAAGCCAGCAGCACGGTGGGGCTGATGCTTAGCCTTTTGCTTCCAACGAGCAAGAGCGCGCTCAATTTGCAGAAAGTGCTCCTCAGCATCGAGAGGGTACTTCATGCGCGCCTCAATCCCTGGTGTTGTCAGTGCGAGACAAGCAGCGCCTCTCGCGATGTCTGGCAGAGGACGGGCTCGGCACGACGTTGAGTTGAACGCAGTGGGAAGTTCAGCAAGCAAGGCATTGGTGGCTTTGTCGCTAGTCTCCTCCAAAAAGCTTTTGCTCGCGATGCCACCATTGAGTCTTCTGTAGCGACCCCAGCACGGTCCTATCAACTGCATCTTCAGGACGACATTCAGGAGTGTGACGAGAGGGAGGGACGGTGCGATCTTCATAACCAGAAATCTGATAGCGATCTCGCTAGAACGCAAGAAAGTTGTGACGTTGTGCCAATTACGACCACCACAGATCTATATTTATTTTTTCATAGTGTCTTCACGCCCTTGAGTCAATGGTTAAGGTCAAAGCAACGCTGATCAAAACAAATAAGGTTTTTAGCTCTAAGCGTGGTTATAAATCAGCCATAGTTACAATGAAAGTCGCCGGCTCTTCAATCATTTGTTGTTTCTCCGATGTTGGTTTCTTTCTCATCGGTATTTTGTTTTGTTATACCATAATAGTACAAAATAGCGCAACGACTTGTTGGCTCGTTGGCTCGTTGGCTCGTTGGCTCGTTGGCACAAACAGCACAGTGCAGCGTTCACGGCACCCACAGCTGCACCAACATGGCACACCCTCACGGGGCTCACGCACGGAGAACACTCATAAAGGATGAAACTGGAAAGGTGTCAATATCACGCATATCGTTTGCCATAAGCGGAATGTTAGTATACCAAAACTTTACCTCTAAACTGTTTCATTAACCTCTTGCTTGCTTGACTTGTGAAGTGCCGGCCTACAAGCTACGACCTCCCACCTAAGGACAATGTCTATGGCATCAAAATGACAGGATTGGGAGAGAGTGCTGCTTCAGGTAAGCCCTGTCATACAGCGTTGCTGCAGGTCCTCGAATTTTGCAATTAGTGCGAGTGTACCATCACTTGCCCTCACAATTTCTCTTGGTTTGGCTACAGTTATGGGTAACTTGGAAGTTCACACAGCATCTAAGCCAGCAGTCTCCGACCAAGATCTCGTTCGCTGTAACCGAATGGCTGTAAAGAAAAAGTAAGTTCTAGTTGCTTCGATAACCTGCCTCTGGCTGCGTGGCTTCACACAGTGCAACGAGGACGCGAGGCATTCCCTGAATATGTGCGCATTTCTGACGTTTCGATACATTTTCGCTCCACTTCTTGGCCAGGCTTATTACTGCTAAAGACCAATACAACTTTCAGTTGTCACATCAGGACGTAAAGAAGATTCACAGCCGTCACTCTATGTTTGAAAAACCCGAAATACCGGAACATGCGCTAAACGTAAGTTTTGCGTTTCTGTATGACACACGACTGCGCTACCTAATTACACCGATGCTCTTTCTCGTAGCGGCCATTTGGCATTGCTTCCTACCCTCGCCCGGCCGACGACACGAGCATTATATTCAAACCGCCTGATGGGTCGATCAGCAAGGTGGGCCTCTACCCTAACCAAGGTTTATGTGCGCATGCGAGACAGACCGCCCATCACCACTGCTCCCTGCCTGACTCAACCAGGTGATCAATAATGAATTTGCGAAGAAGCCAACTGGGCCTGAGACCTACCCAGATATCAGCGGCCGAGTTCACCCAGGTAAGAACACGTACCATTCGCGTCTTCGAATCCAAAGAAGTAGAAATTACTAGTAGGTACGAAGTCAGTTAGCGGACATTATATTCGTAGGCTAGGATATTTTACAGCTTCTATTACCAAACCTGACCTCAATTGCCAATTCTTAAATCATTTCTTTTCAACAGGTAAAATGCCAGCCCCGAAGGACACGAACTCAAATCGGCTAAAGACGAAAGCCAACACCGAGCTGCCTCAACCGAAGGAAAAATTCGTCATGAAGCGCTTTCAGAATATCCCCGCCAAGACAACGAACAAGTAGATATTTTCTCAGGTGTTCTAGAGGGATGGAGGATTTAAGGCCAGATGCACGCAGCGGCACCATTTCTGTACACTGCCCTCTTCCTCTGTTTTACAGCAGAACCGGGATTTGTTGTTTGTGACTTCGTGACTCAGATGTTTTTCATTTCTGGGGTTCGTATTGCGAGAAAGTTCATCAATGAGAATGCACCTCAAGTTAATGAGCGCCTTTCGAAATCCAGGGCACTATCTAATTCAGAAAAAAATGAAACGCACCAATCACAAACCGCACTGTGTTGAACGAAATCGCCTTGTAATTTGAGGCGCATAGCGCATTCTTATTTTTTTCTGAGCACTGAGCCCAGTTGGTATTTTGTGTCTTTTGACATATTTGGGTAATTTGAGTGACGTTTTTTTGTTAGAAGCTACTGAACTAGACTTACTTAAGTACTGAAGCTACGACTAGAAGTTAGCAATAGCAGAGGTTGTGAACACGAGGATGTCGAGCATGCCTGCTTGACTTGCGCATCGAGTAGTTGCGAAGAAACTCCGACCCTGGTGTGGTAGTCAGTACTATCGCTATTTTTCTAAGGTTTTCAATGAAAGCTCATATTATCATCTGCTGGCTTGTACGATAAGAGACAAATTCAAATGCTACGTTTTCGTCTCACTGGGGCCCTTGAAAAGGTACGCAAGAAAGATATTGCGCTTGACTGGGCTCAATAACTTGAAAAACACAGAAACTACCAAGATACCATCAGTCGAGCTTCTGTAGTAAACCTTGCGGAAAGAAATGAGACGGCGCCGTCGTACTCGAGATGCCTCCACTTCGGTTCAACCTACAGACGCTGCATTGCCCACTCATCCTCGCCAACGGGAACGAGAGCGACTGCAGCGCTCGCAAAGTAAGCGTCAAGGAACGACAATGACTAAGGTCGAGATCGTCGAGGACACTGCACGCTCGGAAAGTGCCGCATCCGCATCAGACGACGGCATAGATGAAGGCGCTGTCGAGGACAGCGGAGACCACGAGCGCGCTGATCAATCCCAGCATTGGAGCCCCCAGGTATGGGATAGCGCTATTAACGGCGACCTCCAAGGCCTTCTGGTGCTCGCAGCCCGTGGGCAGTTGGTCGACGTGCCCCACCCAACCACGGGCATATCGCCCCTTTGGGCCGCCGCTGAAAGTGGGCACGTGGCTGTGGTCCAGTTCCTGTTTGAGACGATGGGGGCCCACGTGAACGCTCGAGCAGTCGATGGCAGCACGCCGCTCTTTGCCGCAGCGTCTATGGGTCATGCTGCGGTGGTGGCAGCTCTTCTGGACGGACCCAATGTGGCCGTCGACTTGCCGCGCCTTGCAGACCTCGCCACCCCTCTGTACGTGGCCTGCCAGCGTGGCTACGTGGACGTCGCTCAGCTGCTGCTCGACTGCGGTGCTAACCCAAACGCGCAACGGCGCGGAGGCTACTCGTGCCTCTGGACGGCGTGCAATCGGGGCCATGGCGCCTTGGTCGAAGTGCTCGTTGGCCGAGCGGTGAACCCTCCAAGCAGTGACGATGGTCCTGCCATAATTCCCGACTTTGCGCTAGCCAATGACGCGGGAGTGCGACCTGCCACTGCTGCCAAGCGGGCAGGCTACCCACAACTGGCTTCATTAATAGAGCGCACCGTGAAGCACCAAGCAGACACTGCGAAACGAGCGAAGCGCGACGCTAGGGCTCAAGAGGCAGCAGCATCAGCGGAAACATCGGCTACAAGCAATGCTGGTGAGAAAGGCGAAGAACGAACGAAACCGCCGGCATCTCCGATGTCGCCTAGTCGTAAAAAGTCTGGGAATATTAGAAATGATGGCCTCGGTGGTATTGTCGAAGCTATTGACGATGCTAATCAAAGCGGTGACATCAAATTCACGAAGACAGCTAAAGCTGCACCCAACGCTAAGAGCTCGAGCACTCCTCGATCCAGCGCCTCATTAGAATCCAGCAGCAGCAGCAGCAGCAGCAGCAACGTTTCAAAAACATCGAGCAAAGAAAACGAGAGCAAGGCCAACGATGGCGATGACGACGACGGCAGCGTCGAAGACCACCCTCTCGCCGAGTCCACTGAATCGCTTGAAGCGGCAGCGGCTTCAGCGGTGCCCGAAGCCACCACCCTGCGGCTTCGACCCGAAGACAGCATATTCGTGTACTCCAAGCAGAGCGAGCGGAGCTGGGAGTGGGAGTGGTATATTCGCCAGAGCCGCCTTTTCACGCATGACATCTGTCGCTGCGCTCGGGGCGGCAACGAAGATGACGACGATAATGACAACAGCGGCAGTAGCGTGCAGTCGTCACCTCTTCCTATGTCCGACGGCTGCATTCACCCGTGCAAATGGTGGCGCTTGCAGCCGAAGCTCTTCGAACTCGAGCCCTGTGTGGTCTCCACTGCCCTCTTCGAGCAGGTTGCTCAGCTTCATCGGCTTGCGGCTGAGCGACAGGGCCTCCTTTCACCCGCTACAGGCAGCAGCAGTGGTGCCACTGACAAGACGAAGAAGAATAGCAGCAATAGCAGCGGTCTCCGGCTCACCCAGTGCCTTTTCACCGAATCGCGTGGCGCGTCCACAGGGTCCATGCGGTGCCACACGCTCGAGCTGCGCATCGCGGCGCCTCGGACCAAGCGCGCCAAGCAGCCTCGGCTCGCGTTCACCGATCCCCGGCTCGTGCGACGCGACGAAGTGGTGCTCTTGCTGGGTTTGCCCCTGCGGTTCCCGGCCGACACGCGGGTGCGCGTGCACTGCATGCAAAACCGCGCGCGCATTCCACCCCAGCTGCTGGCCACTCCCTCACCGTCTTCGCCTCGCGCAATAAGCGGGGATGCTCGAGAGAGCAGCGGATGCATCACCGCGTCGTCATCGTCCCTACAAGAGAAGAAGGAAGAAGAAGTGTTACCAGGTGCCCTTTTGCCGTTGGCGAGCTTAAGCCACGGCTGGCCTGCTCGCTTTACCTTAGCAAACTTCACGAACGATTTCTTGCAGCGCATCGAAGCTCTGAGCGCTGACGGAGATCCCAATTGCGGCTTGCTGCCCGTGCCGCCATACCGCTTGTACACCGAGGCTGCCGACGCCATCCTCGAACGAAACAGTGCGCCACCTTTTGCTTGAATCATAAGAAGAGAGACAATTGATGAGCAGTGTATGCTTATATGCGTTTACCTGCACCATCCTTCATCGCCACCCTAATCATGCGCTATGAATCTATTCATCCCTACCCTTCTACCCCTCTTTTCTTTTTGTCAAACAGTCATCGCCTCGGAAGCGGCCGAGGCTGCTCGCAAAGCAAAGCACGAAGCGCCTCTGACGCCTGAGGCAAGGAAGGCCCGCTGGTTAGCGCTGTTCGGTGTTGTTGTCCAAGTCGCTGCTGTCTTTGTCCTCCTGTACCTCAAGAAACATGACATTTGACTCCAGTGGCATCCACGTTCTTATTCGTAGCCCCGTTAGTACTGTCCACAAAGGTATCTCACCATAAATCCGCTCGTCTTCTGTCGGCGTTTTGATGCCACATCATATAGTATTAAGGAAATGGACCAGAAGTATAGCTTCCAAAAAAGCGCTTTGCGCGAAGGAAATCCCCGCACACACATCATGTGTGTATGTGTATACAGTAGTCGCTATTGCCGCTCACTGTCTGCTTTCAGATGTACAGCAGGGGAAGGCGTGGGTACCGGAAATGACTAGCTATGGGCAATGGGGAAACCACTAGCTCCTGGGTTCTTATGGGAATTGAGATAGACTGCCGGGCAACTGGACAAAAGAAAATTAAAACCCCTTTCTTATTTTCCAGCTCAAGCATTCGAAGAAAACTCGCCTCTCAACCAGAACAGCAAAGAATATTTCGGATATGTGGCTCCCGAAGAAAGACCAAGGGCTTCATAGAAAGCACACGTCTGGAGCAAGGCTTATATATTTTATAGCAACATTCAGCGATCTCGCGACGCTTTTTCGTCGGCCGCTTTCTTGGCTCGCTTTTGCGCAGTGCTCAAGGCTTTCGGCGCCCCACCCGCTACCACATGCCAGCGCTCCTTCAGGTCCGCCAAAGTAAACGTAGTGGTCGAAGCAGGCGCGTCGAGGTTGGGGGCAAGAGGAGACGAACCGACAGCGGTGGTGGTGTCATCCTCGCCTGCAGTGCTGAAACC
>Ga0222687_1000238_pt1 | contig 15623 bp, 19 predicted proteins | sample AntAcemetage1163_FD_179837 | JGI IMG/M metagenome (GOLD analysis project Ga0222687, IMG submission 179837) | Saline water microbial communities from Ace Lake, Antarctica - #1163 | ecosystem: Environmental > Aquatic > Non-marine Saline and Alkaline > Saline | place: Antarctica: Ace Lake...
CCCCTGGGGCAAATTCCGTAACAAAGTACGTTGCGTTATTGGCTAGACCGGTAGCTACCGTTCCTGTAGAAGAATATCTAAGCATTGCTCCAACGTAGTAGTCAAGGCTTCCCTCTGGAGTAAATACAGTCATACTTGTTCCGGTGTATCCGATTACTGTTGAGGTATTGTTTGGTGGCGATTCGGGGGCACCGTCAAAGCCTTGGTTTCCGCCATCAAATACAAAGTCTTGTCCGATCTCGACTGTTAGTCCAATCTGTGTTTCTTGGCTAAGGTTGTTACCCGCAAAAGTTTTGGCCTGGTCTGCAATTTGAAAAAATCCAGTAGTGTTTGCAAGAATCGGCAAGGCAGCTGCATCTGGCAAAGAGCTTACCTGGAATGTGGCGGTATTACTTCCTGTGTTAATTCCATCAACGTTTTTAATAAATACAATACCCCGTGGATTTGCCTGAAAGTATCCAGAACCGGCTGATACATCATAATACAAAGGGTCTCCTGTAACAAGGTTATCCCAGTTAGCAGAGTCACTTGCATTTAGGGAAAGGGTTAGAGAAGAACTTAAAGGGTCAGTTGCAGAAATGTTGTTTTGATAAATAGACGTTGTTGCACTATTGCTTAGGTCAATTGGTGTTTGAAGCAAAGTGTTTGATCCGTCAAAGGTTTGAGCTTCCCCTGAATTTGTAGGATCGAAGGAGACCGACGTAGTGTTTTGTGATTCAAACTCTTGAGTGATTGTAGAGTTAAGGTTAAGAAAGTAGAAGGGGGTATTTTGACCAAAACCGTGATTGTTTGCTGTCTTAATTGTTAAGGTTGATGTTGGTCCAGAACCGTCTGTCGTAATACCTTCGGCTTCATCGATACTAATTTGAGATCCCTGAAAAAATTCACCAGTAATGACAGATGTGTACAGGTCGTAGATTGAAATAGTCTCAAGTCCGTCTAATCTGGAAAGATAGGTAAAGCTAGTTATAGATGGTGTTGCATTGATAATATAAGATCCGTCAGCTGAAACAGATTTGGTTCCGGATACTCGAATTGGAATACCAACCGCTAATCCATGAGGAAAGGCTGTGTTTACAGTAATTTCTTTAGTCCCAGCATTTGTAGTAATGCTTATGATGTCTGGGATTGAGGTGTCTCCACCTTTGGAGAAGAATGCTGGGGTGTTGTTGATAATTTCAACAGTTTCCCACTTAGTTGGCTGAAGTCCATACTCGAAGTCAGTGTCAATAAGGTTTGAGGGGTTTGATACCCTGATTTTTGAAACGGGATCGATAAAGGTATCGATTGGTGTAAACTTTGTAGCATCTCCGCTTTGACCATTATTTAAAAAATTAAATGACATTCTCTACCCCACTAATTGTAAATGTTAAATCTGTGCCCGGTTGGCTAATGTGAAGGCTACTTCCTGCTGGTAAAACAATAGATGTTTCGTAAGAAAAAACATTGCCGCCACTCATAACAATGTTTCCAAGAATTGCGTTATTCGTACCCACACTCCCACCGCCTTGAACAAGGTTGATGGAGAAAGACTGACTAGCACTAGAAGTGTTGCACACATTAATAGACTTTACGATAGAGTAACTTCCCTCATCGGTGGGGGTATTGTAAATAGATCCAGCCTGTGTATTACCAATAAACAAAAGCTTAGGGACTAAACCAGCCATCTATTTCTTACCTCTCATTATGCGTACATCCAAAAAAGTACATTGAGGTCTTTGTCAGTTACCTCTGCTTCTTCTGGAGAAGCGTTTACCCATTGAGTACCATTATAGTATAGCAGATCTCCGCTGTTTGGAGCTGGTGTTGTTACGCCCTCAATCTCATTAAGAGTTAGTTGAGTGGTAAATTGCCATGCACCAATAGCTGCATCCCAAACGAAGTTTTCATATGTGTCTCCGTTTGCTGGACTTGCTGGAAAATTTAATGCCATAAAAATAATTCCTTTCGGCTATTCTATTATATCAAACTATTTTAAAACTTGTTAACCTTTATGTCTGAGAGTTGCCTGTGTAAGGGTATCTATTCTTAATTTCTTGCACTTTATCGAGCCAGAGTTGTTTTTCAACATCCCCTCTTTGATATTCAAAAAATAATGGATCTGACTCTTTTTGATAAGCAATCAATCTAAGACCTTGTATTTTTTTCTTTTCAAGATCTACACTTATAGTCGTCCAAGCATCAGTGATTTCTTTATATGTTGGCTCTTCGCTTTCGTCGAACCACCTTAGCGTTTCAAACCTATTGTCGTCCAGTGACCACTTAGCGTTAGGTCTAATTCTGCTAATAACTAGTGCTATGTCCACTATGCCCCCACCTCCATGACAGTGATTGTTGTAATGCCACGATAATCATCGGAATCGGTGCTTCTGTTAAAGAATAGGACACGACCCGGATCTTCGTTAGCGGCTTGAAGTTTGTAGGTTAGGGTATCTGTTGTATTTGGAGAATCTAAGAATGAAATGTTGAAATGAATGATGTCGGTCGCAGAAGACAGTTTTCCAACAAAGCTAGCATCTAGAACCAGTGCGTCCGTGGCCTGTGCAATTGGAACAATGTTTCTAACTAGGTTAAGGAAGACGTGTTGCGTGCTATCACTAACAGACATTAAACCAGAAACACTTATTAAAATTTTGCTGTTGACAGAATCTGGGGTAATGTTAACGGCCACTCCCGTGACATCTGCAAATGTTGCCCCGACCCCTACCGCATAATTGCCAGTAGAAAAAACATTAGTCTTAACTGTGGACTGAACTTGGAGAATTTTTCCACTTGTTTCCGAAACCCAGTTTGTTCCATTAAATCTAAGAACGTCTCCGGATGTTGGTGCAGCTACATTTACATTTGTCAAATCGTTGAGGGCATAGGCTAAAGTTTGATTAACCCATTGACCTGAAGAATATATCAATGAGTTGTCTTCTGTTGGTGATAAAATGACTACATCTGACGCGGAGGCAAGGGTAATATTGTTGTTAACCCAGTTGACACCGTCATAGATTAAAGACTGTTCTGCCAGCTGTCCCGCTATAAGAACATCCCCTAGCTCATTGATGTTTCTTGGGACATCTGCGTTGTACCAAGTGTTTATTGCAGAACTATAGGTTAGAACTTGATCGTCTTGTGGTGGAGTAATTGTGACATCTGTAAGATCTGCTAGGCCCTCGCCAAATGCTGGTCCGGTTGGACCGATTGGTCCTGTTGGACCTGTTGGACCACCCTCTGGGCCTGTGGGGCCTGTGGGACCTGTCACAAAAGAGGGTGCACCGATTGGACCTGTTGGACCTGTTGGACCACCTGGAGGGCCTACGGGTCCTTGTGGACCACCAAGCTGAACCCATTGTTCAGAATCTACATCTGCATAATAAACATAGGCCAAGCCGTCAATCGTTCTAAACCAGATATCACCACTTACAGCATCTTCTGGAGCGGTGGCGGAAGTTGTAAAATTACCAGTTCCGGAATTAAGATTAATCCATTTTTGAGTTTGAGCATTCCAGATTAAGGCTTCTCCACCTACTGGATTGCTAGTATCAACATCAGAAAGATCTGAAATAAATTCAAGGTTATCTATCCACTCCGTTATGTAGTTTATTTCCGATGCTTTTGCAAGAATCTGCCCAGTCGTACCTCCAGCGACAACGCCAGCACCTCTAAAGTTTCCAGCATTTACAAATTCATTAAGGGCAATAGAGTAAATCCAAAGATCATCTCCAATTACGTAAGCATCTCCGGGGTTTACAGTTATTGTTGGATCATTGGTGTCTGGTAGCAGGGAGGGATCGCTAAATTCTCCCTTTACTAAAACACCTTCTCCGGTCTCTCCCTGAATTCCTGTTGAACCAGTTGGCCCAGTTGGTCCGGTAGCTCCCGTTGGTCCCGTTGGTCCTGTAGCACCAACGGCACCATTGACACCGGCGGTTCCTTGTGCACCAGTTGGTCCGGTTGGCCCAGTTGGTCCAACCTCTGTAATCAATTCTGTCCAAAATTCATTTTCTGCTGGAATCTGTCCTGTGCTCGATTGCAAAGAAAGCCAAGCAGAATTTTCGTATTCAACTACAACTGGTGGTGCGTAAGTAACGCCTGCTTGCCAGGTACCCTGCCAATCAACACCAATTGGGCCGCGTTCGCCGTCTTCACCTCGTGGCCCTGTTGGGCCAAACTGATAGTCCAGCTCTAGCCATGTGCTAAACCCATCGCCAATTTTAACAAATCCGGTAGTAAGGTTTACTCCAACTTCTCCAGAAGCCAAAACAGGATTAGCGTCGTTCCATTGAGCCTCGGTTCCCCGACGCTGTTGCATTCTGGTAAGGTTAATTGTCATTAAATCTCCATATAGACATATCTACTTAATATTATATCATTCTTTGATTTGTTTTATTGTTTCTTCATATAGTTTTAGGTTTTCTTGAAGTCTTGTATTATTTGGCTCTATCTTTAAAGACTTTTTTCCAAACAATATAGCTTGTTTATAATCTCCTAAATGATAAGAAGATACCGCTACTAGATCAAAGGGGATGGAGCTCCAGGCAAAGTCTTCACACAAATACTCTAAAGGCTTCTCGGCTATTCTAGTAGCTTTCTTTGCGTGATTCAGACAATCTTTCCAACGATAGTTATCAAAGTAATAAAGGGCTAAGTCTACAAGGGGTTCTCTTCTGTCTGGAGTTTCTTTAGCTGCTTTTTTTAGCCACTTTTCTCTTTCTTCTGCCCCCAGGCATTTTGCAATATACCTCATTGCCGAAGATCTTTCTGGTCTCCAAGTTGCCGTGGGCAAGGCAAGGTATCTCTTTAACTCCTTGTATGCCTTTATGTATTTTTGGTTAAAGAATAATTCTCTTCCATAGTAGTAAGCATTACGATCATCCCAAGGATCTTCTTTGACAGCTAGCTCAAGCAAGGGTAGGTACTGAGATCTTGATTTGCTGTGATCTGGATGATGATGTATTTCAAATGGATACCACTCTTGGGTTTCTTCTATTCTGTCTGTGATTAAGACTTCATGTACCGGATGTTTCCATCGGTAATTAAACCTAGAATGAACTTTGTCTCCGTTATACTCTAAGCCAGGAATTGTTTCTTCTGTGTCTTTCCAAGACCAGGTGTACTTATATCTTGGACGAGTAATCCTATACTCGTGAGCTTTTTCAAGACTGCCTCTCCAATCTCCAACAAGAACTTCGTCCATGTCTAGTGCTATACAATAATCAATATCTGAAGGAATAAAAGATAAGGCTGTGTTGCGAGCAATATCAAATCGCCATGGGCTGACTTTAATTCGTATTACGCTAACACCTAAAGCTTTTGCCTTTTCAACGGTATCGTCAGAACTTCCGGTATCAGCAATCAGCAAATAATCTGCGTCCTTAACACTTTCAAACCAAGAATTTAAAAATTTTTCTTCATTCAATGCAATTGTGTAAACTGCTACCCTCATACCTTTTCCTAACTTAGTCTATTTCTACCCACTGGCCGCCGGTAAATTTTTTAGCAATACTCAATCCTACCCATCCATTAATTGTAGCATCGTATCTTTTATAGTCTGTGGGATTTCTGAAAGCTCTAGGATCTCTTTCGTATATGTTTACAACTTTGGGAATATACACTGAGTCCGACTCAGTAGCAATCTCGCTATCCCCCTCTTCATTTGTAGCAAAAACTCTGTATTGATAAGTTTTCTTTAATTCTATGATATCTTTTAATATAGAAGCTGTAGATGAAGAAATTACCTCCGTGCTCCCCCAAGCTGACCAGCTTGTAGTTCTAGCTGGGGCTTCTCTTCTTTCTATTGTGTAAGTAAGAACTGGGGCGCCATTGTCAGAAATTGGAGGAGTGATTGCTATAAGTATAGCCGTTCCAAACCTTAAGGCCAATACATTTTCAGGTGGATCTGGATTTCCAGGAATAAATACTGTTCCAGATGCTGAATAAGCACTAGAGCCTAGATTAGTGTTTGCTCTTCCTCGAAATTGATATGTAGATTCAGAATTAAGATTTGTATAAACCACAGTTCTGTCTGTAGTGTTTAAAGTTCTTGTGTCTCCCCAGATTCCAAACGTTACTCCTCCGTTTGTACTTTCTCTTTTTTGAGTGCTATAAGAAGTTATTGTTATTCCACTATCTAGAGGGGTGGATTCTCCAAGAACAACTTCGACGGTTCTTAAAGTTCTAGATATGTTTATTGATGGAGGAGTTGCAGCTAGTGCAATTGTTTGAGAGTTTGATTCTCTGTATCCACTTGAGCCTCCTGGGCCATTTGCTCTTACCCTAAACCGGTAGGTAGAACCTGGATTAAGATTCGAAGATGTTGTATTTCTTGAAGTGGTACCAGTAAGAATTCTTACCCAGCTGGTGTTGTTTTCAATTCTATCTACATCGTAGTTTGAAACACCAGCTCCTCCAGATGCGGCGTCCCAGCTAACTGCTATAGTTCTAAGTACGGGGGAATTTGCGGTTACTGTTGCTGGAGGGTTGGGAGCTCTAGGGATAGTTGGCAGTGCAAAGCTACCAGAAAGACTAGCCGAGCCAAAAACACTATAAGAGCCTGATGCATTCCAGTTAACGGTTTTGCTTCCATCGGAATTGTGATTAACAGTTATGTTTCTTTCATAAACTCTAAATGTTGTTCCGGCTGGTCTGTTGCGAAAATCAAGTGTGGAAAAAATTTGATCGCCCTGACCGTCTACGGTTGCACCAACCCTATTGGATGAGGTAAAGCTATAGGTTCCCAAACCTTGATTACTTCGAACATCAATAGAAAAGTTAACTGTCGATCGATTGTTTTGAGTGTCAGTACCGGTACTTCTTATATTAAATATAAAAGAAAAAGAGGGTCTGCCTGAAAATGTGGTTTCCGCCAATTACATCACCAGAACCAGAGGTCGCCATCCTGAAGACCGGTGGTGGGTTCGTTGGACTGAACATAAATTCCAATTGCAGCCTTCTGCTCTATTCTGGTTCTTCCGTCCTCAAGGTCTCCGTAAAGAACCCATAAGTTTGTTGCAATTTTAACAAGGGTAGCGGCAGACCAAGCTTGTCTTAGTTTGGTTCCTGGCGTAGCCTGCAAAACAACGGATGCGCTATTTGGAACAAAAGATGTTTGGCCACTATTCGATTGAATAATTCTTATACTAGTTCCAACGACAATGTTTGTATTTGGGTCGGCTACGTCTTGTGGTATTGCAATGCTGTTTGGCAAAGATCCGTTATTCATAAGAAGAATAGTATCTTCGTCATTCTTTGTTAAAGTGTAAAAATTTGAAACAATGGTCGGCTGTCTTACGGTTTTAAATCTAATTGCAGGGAAATATCTATTGTCTGCTTGAGTTTTCGTATAGTATCTGTCGTCATGAATATGTCCAGATGTTGCAAATGTTTGCCAAGTGCTCCAACCCAGAGCTCCAAAAAAAGCTCTCCAATAAGTTTGACCACCAGGGATACCGCCAACATGATATTCTTGATAAATGCTTGATCCGTCTTTTATTACTCTTAAAAGTCCTGCGTAAGCAAAGCCTATCGTGGGTGGTACTAGTGGGTAGTTTGAGCCGCTTGCTGCTTTAATATTTGTGTCTTGTGCATAAAACCCAGACTCTGTATAGTTGTTTAGGTTTGCATTAAGAGGAATTGTTTCTGGAATACCGCTAACTTTTTCATCTGTTAATTTTTGAAGATGTCCGGCTAGTGATTCGTCGTTTATATCTCCAAGCCCCGAACTACCCTCTCCATAATGATAAAGTCTTAACGCTGTTTGAATGTCAGCATTTTCATTTAATCGTGGTATGAGGGTGGGGAATGCTCCATTTTCTGCACCTATGTCTTGGGGCATTAAGAATCACCACCAAAGTTGCTAAAAATTTCATTTGGGTTTGCGAACCCCACTGTTAAATAAATAACAACCTTTTTGTTATTTATTAGTGACCAAGTGCCGCTGCTAAATTCAGCGGCTTCCATCCTTATTGGTAAAAAAAACGGAAACTCTGTTGAGCCATAAAAGCTAGTTGGATCGTTTGTATATGCATCCTCTACAACAACAGAAAGTGCTGCTGGGGCTGTAGCAGAAGAGGCATTGTTATTACTAGAGGTGACATCAATATTGCTGATTGTAGCACTTACGTTAAAGAATGCAAAAGAATCTAAATAGCTTTCAAAGGCTACATTTTCAATTCCAAGCTCTGTAAGGTTAATGAGTACGTTTCCTTCTCCGTTTAGAAATTCTACTACCTTGTTTATTTTGTAAACATCTTGTGTAAGTTTAAAAATTATTACCCAGCTTGTTTGTCCATCCTGGTTTACATATTGATAAGCTTGAAGATAGTTGTCTGAGGCTGGATCAGAATCTATAAAAATATCAAAAACTAGTGGAAAAGTTGGAAAGTCCCTATCTAGCTGTAAGTTGTTTGGATTTCCAAATCCATTGAATATAAGACTTCCCCGTGTTCCAGAAGCCCCGATATTCAGGTCTACGTCTAGCCTTGTTGGCCCACCCAAAACGGTAACTTCATCACTAGAAAGTATTACGTTTACCATTAAGACTCTCCGTCAATAATAGTAATAATCCCGTCCATTGCCTCGTGCACTTCACAAACATAGAACAGTGTGGCTGGGGCGTTTTGTGCTACTTGCCAAGTAATTACACCCAAGTCACGAGTTCCGCTTGTTACTGTAACTCCTGTCGTATACTCATCTGCCGAGTCGTATGGCGCTGGAGATGTTTGAATTCTAAATGGGTGACCCGAAGCGTTAATCTCAAAGATATAACTTTCTCCTCTAACCAACGTAATGTTGTCTCCTGCCACCCCATCAATCAGGTAGGCGCTTGAGCCATCATTAGTAACAACAAAGTCTGGCTCTACTGTTAGTGGGTTGTCTGTTGTTGTAAATGGTGTGGTATTTGTAATAAGATTATCTAAAATGGAGTCGCCTGCGGAATTGGTTGGAAGAATAACAACGCTATAGCCTATATTTTCTTCTAAGCCAAAGAATATAGCGGATGTCGAAACTGTGGTAGTTAGTGAGTCTTGCAAGGCACTTCTTAAGGTTGCTTGATCTGAGGTAAATGGCAAAATTGCATATCTGTAAGCGCTTGGAGTACCGCCAGTAGTTGGAGCTGTCCAAGAAACGTTTAGTACAGAAGGTGTTGAACTATCTAGTGTTAGTGCTGTAGCACCGCCTGGTAGTTCTGGAACTGGGGCACTGCCTGGTTTAGTTACGTCTTGCGTAATAGTTAGGGTTCCCGTAAGAAGGGTATAGACAATGTCGTAGGGGGTTGAGGATTGGGCTGAGGTTTTTGCAATTTCAATATCGTAAACATAAGAAGTTGATGGACTCATCTTGAGGGCATCTTCTGGTCTTATGGCACAAACAATGTGAGTGTTTTCAGGAGACACTTGTGCGTATGCAAAAATTTGATTTTCTATATCGGCACCTCTAGTTGGAGCAATAGTAAATCTAGATGTTTGAAAAGTTTCAAGGCCGTCAAAAACATCTCCGGATGCATTTTTGGGGTAGACATTAAACTCTAGGGTATCCCCGTAGTAATAACTAATATTATATGTTCCTGGAAATGACATTTATCCTCCGTCACTAATTATATCACGAGCGTGATGTTTTTGTTTAAACTATCCAACCTGAATCCACTGACCAGAAGTATCGTCTACATAATAAACATATAATGATCCAGAGACACTCCTAAACCAAAAATCACCCTCTTCTGGTTCCGTAGGTGCTGTTTCTGAGACTGTCGTAGATGAAACAGGAAGAATTGGTGCATTAATCCATCTATCACCAAATGAGCTGTAAACCAAGACCTCACCGTCTAATGGCTCATATATTTCAACATCTTGAATGTTTGATAAAGAATCTGCGCCTAAGCCGACTGGTCCAGTGGCACCAGTTGGTCCTGTGGGACCTGCAATCGTTGAGTCTAATCCAGAAGCTCCTGTCGGACCCGTAGGCCCTATCTCTCCAAATAATCCCGTTGGTCCTGTTGATCCTGTTGGTCCTGTAGATCCCGTAGGACCAATAGCCGTAGACTGAGCGCCGGTCGGTCCAGTGGGGCCGGTTGACCCTTGAGGGCCTAGCGATCCAGTAGGTCCTGGAATAGTCGAGTCTGCACCCGTTGGGCCTGTTGGACCGATTGCTCCGGTGTCTCCCTTTTCTCCCTGTGCTCCAATATCTCCAGTTCTGGCAAAGGTTAAAATTACGGCGGTATCTTGAGAAAAATCAGTTACAAGTCCGTCAATATAAGAAATTGGAATTGAAAAGAAGTTTGTGTTATCTATAATTGATCCAGTAATAGCAAGAATAGCAAAAGCTTCTGGCCTTGTGTTTTGATAAATTTTAACGTGACCCTTAATTGGACTGGTAGAGTCGTCAATAGTTCTTATAAACTGAGATACATTAACTTGATCGATAGTCAGATTGTTTAAAGACATTACCGTTGCATTGCTCATTGTGTTTGCGTTAAACCTTACCCGGCCATCTCCTGGATTAGATTCTTGTTCTACGATGTCGAAACGATATTCAAAACTTGCACCACCAAAACTACCAGCTGGCCCCGTGGAACCTGTCGACCCCATAGGACCTGTAACGTTTGAATCGAGCCCACGAGCACCTGTTGGTCCTATGGGTCCTTGAGATCCCGTAGGACCGATTACTGTTGACGCAGCGCCAATTGGTCCAGTTTCTCCCTGAGGTCCTCTTTGTCCCGTTTGCCCAAGGGGACCTGTTGGTCCAAGTTGTCCTTGAATACCTCTAGGACCTGTAGCCCCAGTGGGGCCGCTTGATCCAGAAACTCCCTGGTCTCCTTTAAGTCCTGTGTTACCTTTTAATCCCTGTGGTCCGGTAATCCCCTGGGCGCCCCTTGAGCCGGTAGGTCCTTGTGGTCCCGTGGCTCCAGCTGGTCCAACAGAACCCGTATCCCCCTTGTCCCCCTTGATTCCAGAAGGACCCTGTCCACCCTGAGGTCCTATAGGCCCTGTTGGTCCTGTGCTTCCAAAACCAATATCTCCCTTTGCTCCTGTGGGTCCAGTTGCTCCAAGGTTTCCCTGAACTCCCTGAACTCCTTGAACTCCTGTAGGGCCTATACTGCCCTGAGATCCTGTTGGTCCGATGACAGTAGATGCGGCTCCTGTAGGTCCAACAATTCCCTGTGGTCCTGTAGGGCCAGTGGCACCAAGTGGGCCTGTGGGTCCTGCAATCCCGGTTCCGAGCGGTATTGCTTTTACAATAGCTGGAGAATCTTGAGCTATTACTTTAACAATTAATTCTCTAGGGGAGGTAAAAACCTTTACTACCTGCACTATGCATCGCTTCCAGTTATGTCTCCTATTACTGAAACAATTCCAATTACTGGAGTCCAAACAATATTTGTATCAATAGTTACTTGTAAATCAAAGTCTAATTGTGCAACTAGATCATTAACTCCATTGCCCCATTGAACACTAACTTCTGGGGTAGCGGTGATAGTTGCAAAACCATCAGAACCAGTTACGTCAAGAGTAAAATATTCATTAGTTCTTTTATTATGAACTGTACAAAGATATGTCCATGTTGATGTATCATAAGGATTAGCTTCGCTACGGTCATAGAATTCTACTCTTAAAACAGAAGTATCTCCTCTTACAACATCCCATTTAATATAGGCAGGATTAGCTCCAAAGTTATCAGACATAGTAATTCAATTATACACTAATTAAATAAAACTAGCACCCAAGGCGGTGGGTATGAGAGAGACGACCTTGAGTGCTAGCTCTTAAATTATAACATATCAAGAGATTAAATATTTGTTATACTTTTGTTATCTAATTATCATCAAACTGGCTTGTGCTAAGTTCAAAAGTATGGTATTTTATTATTAAAAATAAATAAGATATAAGTATATATAAGTTATAAGTATATAAGATATAAGATATATATATATACTATATATATAGGGAAAACTTAATTGTTAATATCTTTTTCAATTTGATCCAGATGTTCTTCAATCTTATCAAATTCCTGTAGATGCTTTTTAATCTCTTTGAAGTTTACCTCGCCTGACTCTAAACGAGTATCAATTTCTTCGATCTTGACCTCAATTCTATGCACGGCATCCTTTATTGATGATCCACCGTTATTACTAAGTTCACCATCAATTTTGTTTAATCTTTCCATGACCCCCGGAACCTTTTCTCTACCTACCCGGGCCTCCGAACCTTTCCAATCATCCATAAAGTCGTCTACTTGACTAAAGAGATTCTTCATTGATCTGATAACGGGAACAATTACTTTGTGAATTAATACCCAGGAACCCAAAACAGTAACAATGGCTCCGGCCACTTGAACAAAAAACAATTGGGAGGGATCGAGGGGTTCCATAACTATCTAATTATAACAACCTTTTGTGGATAACGTGTGCATAAGTTGTTAATAATTAAATGATTTTGAGCTCGCCGCCGGTAGGTCGTTCAAAAATAATACGCTTTTAAGTTTCGCGTGAATAGAGAACCCAACGAACATCTATGCCCTAATATCCCTAAATATCCAGAATATCCAGAATATCCACAGTATCAACGATATCCTAAGATAACAGTATGGTAACGGTTAATATCCGCTTTCTGGATAATATCCTCCAAAGAGTAGATTGTATAAGGTATATGGGCACTGTGTTCGAGTATTCTGGCATTTGCGGATATGGGGGATAGGTGATAGAGTTTTGTTATATGAAGTACTATGATCAATGAAGATTAATTGATCAAGAACGACTTCGTCGTTGGACATACCCTCGAAATTATATGCTAAACTATTATTATGAAGGATAATGGAGACGTAGAGTTTAAAGATCTTTTTGACATTAAACAACCTAGAACTCCTAAAGATCTTATTGAAGAAAGATTAGCCATTTGTAATGCTTGTCCAGCATTTAATAAAAGATTACAGAAATGTAACAAGTGTGGTTGCTTTATGAAATTAAAGACTACCTTGCAACAAGCTAAGTGTCCGATTGACAAGTGGTAAGATAGTGGATTTGGATTATCTTGAGAAGTATGGTAACATTTGGGATGACGTTTGGTTGATACCAAAAGAAGAGAGAGACAGTGAAACAGCATCAGGACAAGGACTGGCTACAGAGTCAGATTGATTTAGGCAAGACCTCTAAGGTTATTGCTAATGAGAATAATATCTCACATAAGCTTGTGGAGATCTACCTTCGCAAATATGAAATTCCATTTACACCGAGAGAGAGAGTATAATGAACTTTGAAAAAGTAGAAACAAAAAAAGATTCAGAAAAGACTCCTAAGTCTATGTACACATATGCAGTCAGCATGATTGTTAGTGTGTTTGCTGAAGATGAAGAGAAAGCTAAGCTATCGCTTAATGAAAGTGGTGGATTTGTATCCCACCGAAATATTGAGCTAAAAGATACCTGCGCAATTTTCAATCCAGAAGATAAAGATTAATAATATAAATAAGCATATATAATGATTGGATTGTGTTTAAGTTGAAAATTTTGTCGATACTGTTTATGTTTTTGCTAGTACCCCAAACTCTTTTGGGTCTCATTAGCTACACGGAGCTGTCTCCTGCATATTCAGGACCAATGACAACAGAGACACAAACTTTAAAAACTATTGGCTTAGAGCCTACTGTAGAGCGTGAGAGCTGGTGGTTAGATATTCAATACCCCGTCAATAATTACGAGAACACTACCAGTGGCTATGGTTGGAGAGATGTTGATGGCTGCAGTCGTTGTTCAGAGTTTCATAAAGGCTTAGACTTTACTCCAGGAGTTGGATCGCCAGTTTATGCGATCATGGATGGAGTCGTGTCACAGGTTGAATCTAGTGGTGGATATGGAGTTCATGTCATTATTACCCACAAATATATGCCAGAACTCGTATATACCACAGTTTATGCTCATTTGCAAGTCTCAAATGTAACAAATAGGTTACAATTAGATAACAATATTGTAAAAGGTGATCTCATTGGCTATGTTGGAAACACAGGACTGTCTACAGGGCCACATTTACACTTTGAAGTCAGGAAGAATGGTAGATTTCTGGATCCCGTTGCATTTTTTGCTAGACATATTCGAGATTAACAAAATCTGAAAAAATATTTTTAAACCAATTTGAACATTTTCTGAAAATCATTTAACTGTGTACGATACACATTACACACGAATAAAAATAAAAAAGTTAGTGCGCACACTCATAGCACAACTAATTATGTTTGTCAAATGCTGGGATGCATACCCGTACTCCATTGAAAATAAACAATACCCGTACTCCATTGAAAATAAACAATACCCGTGCGCCCTCCTAATCAGGATGCGGCTTGACATACCGCCCCATCTTGGGCGCCCAGATTTGGAGCTTTGTCAAGTCGTGAGGATTACCCTTAGGGGTGGGTGGCTTATGACACCACACCCAAGCGACCAAACAATTCTTCCCAAGTGGCTTGGGTATCCATCAAGACTGAAAAGTAACTTTCACCTTGACCAATATTCAGCTGAAAAGTTTCAGCCTCAGACATAGTTGCGAATCCTTCGGAACGCATAATTTCTTGACCATCGAAACGGTCGTATACTCTAATTTCATAACGGTTCATTTCTGACCTTCTTTCTTTTTGATTGATTCTATTCTAGCACTAACCACTGACACTCAGCTACCCTGAGGGGTAACCTGCCAGCTCATAATTTCACTTTCAGAGATTAGCTGACTGTACTTAGCAATAACTGACTTGCGAGCAAGCTCATCAAAGTGCTTGACTACAACAGAGCCATCTAACTTGGTTACTTTCAATTCGAACATTTACTTACCTAACTTTCTTATTTATATAACTATATTCTCTCATGGATACCCCGAAAAGTCAAATCCATTTGCGGCGTGTCGCAATAATAGTTTATAACGGTTTGGTAACGGCTGGCGCCCAAAATCTTTTTATTTATTTTTGCCGTTTACGGCGTGTCGGCTTGACTTTTTGACTTTTATCAGATAGAGTATAGTTATACAAAGAAAATAAATAAACAGTGATTCTGAATGAGCCTAGCAAATAAGGTTCTAGCAAATAAAACTCCTCCTAGAGTGTGAGCCTAGAACATGAGCCTAGCAAGTAAGTCAGAATCAAAGAATAGTAAAAATAGAAAGTAAGTGATAATATGTGGGATGTAACCCTAATCAAATTTGGAACTGGCTCCGTTGGTATCTTCGGATTCCGAAATCGTGCTGAGGCTGTTGCCAAGCGTGATGAACTAAAAGCAGAATATGCTGATGGTTATAGCGTAATGATGGAATGGTCTAACTAGACCTTCATCATGCCCTAGGGCTTGACATTCACCTAAAGCTGGGCGCCCGCCTGTGGATAACTTGTTAGTAAGTATTTTTACACTTATCGGCGTGTCGCTTAGTCTATGTCAGTGGTCACTGATATAGTATAACTATACAAACAATAACAAAGGATAGAAAATAATGCAGGTAAAAGTAACTAACAAAGACACGAAGACCATCACCTATGGCTATGACCCTGAGCACTATGAGGCTGTATTAGAGTTCTATCGTGATGCCGTTGACAATGGCGAGATTGTAGACTTTGAGGTGGTATCCTAATGGTTAGCACAGTAGAAGATATGTTTGATGAGATGTT
>Ga0222687_1000255_pt1 | contig 14944 bp, 26 predicted proteins | sample AntAcemetage1163_FD_179837 | JGI IMG/M metagenome (GOLD analysis project Ga0222687, IMG submission 179837) | Saline water microbial communities from Ace Lake, Antarctica - #1163 | ecosystem: Environmental > Aquatic > Non-marine Saline and Alkaline > Saline | place: Antarctica: Ace Lake...
GTACTGGACGGCCACAGTCGACACAGGGGAGCGGGAGGCGTGAGGCTATGACCTCTCGGACCTTGGGAGCTCTGGTGGAGTGTTTGACGCGCTGGTGATGGGTGGTCACTCTTTGCCTCTCTGGTAGCGGAGCGTTAGCCAGAGGACGGTCCAAAGCACGATGGCTAGGGTGACGAATAGCCAGGGCGGGAGGTCGCCGTCCATTTGGTTACGGGTGAGGGTTTCGGCTGCTACTGGCACGAGTCGCATTGGAGCTCCTCCATCGGGTCTAAGGGGACGATGTAGTCGTCCGGCTCTTTGTCGGCTGCTATCTGTGCCAAGAGTCCGGGGTAGGGGTTGAGGTGGGTCATCTTCGGGCCTCTGTGTTCCAGTCTTTGCGCCTTAGGTCTCTCAGGTGAGCGTCGGCTCTCTTGCGACGGCCGTCGTACACTCGGAGCGTTTCCCAAGCGTTGTTGTAGGCCACGCGGGAGTCCTCTTGTTCGACTAGAGCCGCCAGGATGGGATAGTCGGCGGGGTGAGGTTTGCCGACCTGTACCGTTATGTCTTGGGTTGTCTCGCTCATTGTATTTCTCCTTTGATATAGGCCAGGTCTGCGGCTTCTTGGGACTTACGGCGGGCGGCGTGCTCTGTTTGGACGATGAGGTCGGCCTCGGCGGTAATCTTGGCGATGGCAGACAGGAGCGCTCTAGGTTGCGGGCCTTTGCGCTCGGCTCCATACTTAGCGCATATGTCGGCGAGGTTGAGCACCTCGTCCTCGGAGAGCTGCATCGCTTCCATCCTTGTTTGGTTTTTGAGGTCAAGTTGCAGACGATCGTGTAGCGCCATCATCGCTCTTTGAGCTTCGAGCATCGCGTCGGTCGTAGAGCTCGGGTAGTTAGGGTTTGCGGTCATCTTTGGGCCTCTTTTCTTTGCCATATTTGGATTGTTTTCAGTTTGGAGCGGCGGAGCTTGAGAGTGTGGTGAAGCGCCCAAAGGTGGGCGTCAATCTCGAACGGTTCGAGGGTCTTGGCTTCGATATGGTCCATCACAGAATGACAATAACGGGAGTATTCCGCTTGGATGCTCATAGAGGATAAAGGCTCGTGATGGGCGACGTGCCTCGACTTGTTGAGGAGGTAGAGGAGGTTTCCCATCTGGTGATGCTGTGTGATGTTCATTGTCCACACCAAAAGCACTCGGAGCTTTCGTCGGTTCTCAAGTGCTCGTTTCCCAAAGCGCACTTGCCAAGGGGCGGCGTTATCGCCGCCCTAATAACTTGAGTCTCTTTTTTAGCTCTGCCACCAATTAGGTTAAGGGACGGTTCGGGCGGCGATAACGCCACGGGGGGGGCGGCGTCTGCGCCGCTGGGTAGGGCGACAACGACGCGGGGGTGTTTCATTGGCTTGTCTGTGTGCTCTGCCCAATCGAGGTCCGGGATTGTGTTGCGCTTTGTCCGATGCTGTGAGGTCCGGTCGCACGTCGTAGGGCATTGGACCTTCACTCGGTACAGGTTGGGACGGAAAGCTGTGTGTGTGAGGTCGTTGCCGCCCTTCTGGTGGAGGACGTCTAGCTCTCCGAGCTCTACAAGCCTCGTGAGGGCACGTTGTACGTTGCGGCGGTCGAGGTTCGCGTATCGCATTAGCGTCGCCAGGGCGGGCCAAGCTCCGCCGTCTCCCTCGTGGTTCGCAATACCAATGAGGACGAGCTTTGCCGTCCCCTTAGATTTCGAGTGGTGTAGGACGAGGCTCATTGACTCGATGCTCATCTAGTTGAGGATGAGGGCGATTGCGAGGATGCTGGACGCTGCGCTAACTGAGAGGAGCACAATGGCGGCTCTCAGGTACTTGACTATTTGGTCGTCATTCATATTTCGGCCTCTCGTTTGTCAGGAGTGACGGCCACTCTTGACATATGAGAAACCTACACGAGCCAGACGAAAAAGTCGACGACGATGCGCCCATCTTCCACGAGACGCCGCTCGGGTGGGTGTGGACTCATCGGTGTGAAAGCTTTGGAGGCGTGTTCTCGACCAAGTCGAGAGCGGTTCTCGCCTCCGCTGTGCATCTTCTCCGCTGCGGTAGTTAGTCGCCTGACACGTTTTTGAGAGCTAAGCTTCCGCCCACGATCGTGAGGAGAGCACCGACAATGGAGAGAATGTTTTGGGCCACTCCCTCGGTGATAATTCCGACACCTACCAGGAGCGGAGCGGTTGCGACGACGAGCTGGTAGATATAGACGCGAGTGGAGCGCTTGAGGAGTCTCTGGGCGGGGGAGCGGTTGTCTGACATTGTTATGACCTTCCGGTGATTGCGACTTGGGCGATGGTTACGACGACGGCGGTCACGCCGGCCGTGAGTGCTGCGGTAATAATCGAGTTGACCCAGGAGCTCTTTGCATACCCTTGCTCTAGGAGTCGGATGCGGTAGGGGTGGTCTTTCGTGAGCTCTAACGTCGTCTCAACTCGCACTAGGGACTCCTGTACCTGCCCGAGCGCTTTGGAAAAGTCGCGGTCATTTTGGACCACTATAGTCGCCTGAGTTGATTGCGTTTTGGAGTTTGGTCATCGTTATACGACCCCATTGGCCGTCGATGGGCGTCGCGCTAAGCGCTAGCTGGACACCTTTGCGAGTGTTTTCACAGAGCTTGCCAGGAGTGAGCTCTGGCTCTGGAATGTTGTAGACGTAGTTCGCTCGGAGCCTTGAGATAGATTTTTGGATACCCAGGATGCTCTTGGGTCCGATGTCGCCGTCAATCTGGCCGGTGTAAAAGCCGCGCTCTGCAAGGAAAGTCTGCCACGCCTTTTTTGTTTGCTTGTCGTAGCGGCCGGTGACTCGGACTTTTTGCTTCGATTTCATAAGGTAGGGCATTGGGTCTACTCGCTTCCAGTTTAGGATGACCTCAAAGTGGGCGTGAGGGCCGGTTGACGCGCCGGTGCTGCCAATAATTCCGACGGGGTCGAGTGCGAGGACGCGGTCGCCTTTGTTGTAGTGGGTGCGCCGGGCCATATGAGCGTATAAAGTTTGGAAACCGTCACCGTGGTCGATGTAAATATAGTGGCCATACCCTCGGGTCTTGTCACCCCAATAGCCGACCTTTCGCACCACACCATTTTGGGCGGCGAGCATTGGGCCTCGGTTGTGAAAGTCAATCCCTTTGTGGAGCCGCATACGGCCCGAGATAGGGTGCCGTCTCATCCCAAAAGGTGAGCCGATGACGGGAGACTTGACCGGATAGTAAAGGTCCATCATTGTCCCAGGCCAAAAGCGACCTGGACCTCCTCAAGGGTGAGGCCGAGTGCTCTGAGCTTGTCGATCGTCGAGGCTTTAGCGTCGAGTCTCTCCTGTGCCTCTGCCGCTACCTCTGACTGGACACCAGGCCAAGCCTTAGCGAGTGTCGCCTCTGTAGGTTTCGGGGTGTCTGATAGCCAGGTGAGGCCGCTGTAGTCGTCACCGTCCAGCGTCCACTCCAAACCTGCATAACGTTTCGTCAAAATTGTTGCAATATCCATTATCCGGCAACCTCCATAAGAGTTAAGTGTGAACTGCCCCCTTGGGCTGCTGAATACCCACTGCGGTTTACATAGGCGGTGCCCGTACTATTACTTCGCAAAAACTGTACTTTATAGGTTGTTTCCGATGTAGTGCCGGGAGAGTCCAAAAAGTTAAACGAATTGGGAGAAAAATCCCACATAGCCCCATTAGGCGTGGCTACCGCACCGTAAGACATAGAAAAGGCAACACTAGCTAGATTGCCGATAGCAGTAGAGTCGCGTAACACTTGCGCGTAGGTAACCCCGCCATTTTGTATAGTATGCCCCAAAATCACTGCAGCTATCACTAGGATTTTTGAGCTAGCTGAAACCGGGGTGATGGCAAGCGATAATCCTGAAACATCAGCATACGTTCCGCTGGTGGAAGATGAAGTGTCCGTCTTGGTCGTAGACAGTACCTGCAAGATTTGACCTGTCACAATAGCGGCGACCGCTGCGTCGAGAAGTCCCACCTCTGTCGAGACTGAGGCCATTCCAAGATTGAGGAGGTCGGACGCTAGCGCCTCGGTGTCGTCCTCGCCATATTGCCAAACGCCATTAGCGTCCAGTCCACCGGGTCCGGTTGGCATTTTCTAAGCCTCCAAAGCTGTTACGCGGGTTGTCAGGTTCTCGATGAGTGTTTCGAGGTCGTCGATGCCGAGGTTTGTTCTCGCGTCGGCGGCCGTGGTAGCTCCTGTGCCGCCTTTGTCGACTGCGATGACCGGGAGGCGAGGTGCCGCAAAGATGCCGGACGTTATTTGGGCGGCGGAGCGGGTGCCGCTGGTGATGTCCTCGGCGAGGTAGTCGCGGCTCTTGTTGATTTCTGCGTAACCCTCTTTGACGTCATCGGTTGGGGCCACGATGTCAAAGCCGAGGGCGGCTGCTGCGTCTCCTGCTGTCACGTTGCGCCTCCTATATCGGTTCTAGAAAAGTATCCCACGAAACTCCTGCACTTAGCTCGTCCCACTCGACGCCGCTGGACTCGTCCTCTAGGGCGTTAGTGATTGCGGTCAGGTCGTCGCCGGGGATTGCGGTCAAGGTTGCCACAGAGCCGCCTCCGATTGTGGTCAGGTCGGAGATGGAAAAGAGGGCGAGGAGAGGCGAGAGCCAGGTCGTCACCGGCCGCGTGGTGAGGTTACGGGTTTTGACCGCCATCTCCGCGTCCGGGAGTCGCCACTCGACCGATACCAAAAAGCCGTTTTGGTCAAAGCCGGACGGGGGTGTGATTGTGACCGCTTGGCCGGGCGTTGCGTTGTACCGGGAGACGGCCTCGACGTCGATGACACGGCCTCGGCCGGTCATTCTGTCTAGTAGCCCTTGTGCTGCGCCCGGTCCGGGATAGACGGTGTTCTCATTCTTGAGGGTGAGCGCTGAGCGGGGGACGGTGTTGCCGGCGTGGTCGTAGGCAATTTGACTCACGCCGTCGACGTCGCTCCAACGGTACTCGACGACGACCGCGTCAAAGTAGCTTCGAGGGTCATAAGCCATCGAGTCAGAGTGGTCGACCATCCCGTTACTTGGGGTAATGGTGAGGTGTCCGGCGGTGAGGGTCTGCCTTTCGGACAGATACCATTTCCGGTTCTCGTCGGACCATACTCTGAGAGAGGCGGCCTCCAAAAAGTCGTCTAGGTAGTCCCAAGCTCGGGTGCCAGGCTCCCACAGCGTCGCCTCGGCCTCGGCAACTGTGCCGGCGGCCGCTCCTGCCTCAAGTGTTGCGCCGTAGCGGGTGAGGACACTCTGCACGATCGTGGGAATATCTTGGGTTTCGGGGTCTAGCGCGGTGGAGGCCACTCGGGTGTCGTTTATCATTACGGCCTCGTCACTTTGCGCCACGAGGGTGAGGGAGCGCTCGTTAGTGTCGAAAACTCGTTCCACGATGTACAGGTCAAAGCTGCGCGTCTGGGATGCTCGGGCTCTCGGGTTCCAGGAGCCAAAGAGACGGTTTGTTATGGATGAGGGAGAGACCCCTCCAAAGTCGGTTATCGCTGAGACCGACCCTCCGCCGGCGGCCGTGAGTGTTGCGAGGTTCCAGATTATGCCAAAGTCTTGCCGGATTTCGCCGGATACGCGGAGGGTTTGGGTGGTGATGTCAATAAGCTGCATATCGGACGCGGTGGGAAACGCTGCGGTCAGGGTCATTTCCGCATAGGGAGCACGAGACTCGTCGAGGCTGAGCAAAGCCTCGGTTACGTCAAGAGCTATACCGAGAGGGTCGATTGTGGCGGTTATGGTGTGCCGGTCGATGACAGAGACCATTAGACGATTTCTCGATATTCCATTTCGACGGTCCAATGTCGACGGTCGGCGGTGAGGGCGATGCTCATTTTCCCTTCTCTAGCGAACGTCATATTCACCTCGGGCGTCCCCACGTCGTCGAGCTGAAAAGGGAGACCTGCCGCGAGGGTCGTGTACGCTTCCCAAGCGTCGTCTTTGTGTTGGAAGAATAGTTCCAAGTTGCCGTACCGTTTGCCGTCGACCTCTAGGCTCACGTCTTGCTCTGCCTTCCCGATGATGTTGTGGTAGACGTTGCGGGAGTCGCGGTCGGCGAGGTAGCTCATTATTAGGTCCGGGCGGATAGTGGTCGAGCCGCCGGTGATGGTTGCTGTCATTGGACGACCCTCACGTTTATTTTGATTGTCTTACCTGTCAGGCCGTCGATGGCTCTCTGCGCTTCTCGGACTTGCCTTTTTGCCTCCTCCGCAATATTGAGGATTGGGGTGGCGTCCTGTAGGGCCATCTTTCGGTACTCCTCGGAGAGCTCGTCGGTCACGTCGACCGTCTCCCGTATCTCCCCAGTTATGTCTTTTCGGATTTTGAGCGCTGCGTCTACGACGCCTCGGGCCAAGCCCTCCGCCTTCTCCTGTTTGTAGAGGAGGTCCAAGCTGTCTTTTTGTTGGTCTGTAATGTGTTTCGTGCCGAGGAGGTAATCGGTGCCGGTGACTCCGAGCTCCCTGTAGGTCGCTAGTTGCTCGGCCGCGTGGTCGTTTATTTTTTGCTCCACGATCGCTCGGTCCTCCGAGAGCCCAAACATCGCGGAGGCAAACTCGACGAGAGGGATGCCTAGCTGGTCGGCAAACTTTTGGGCCTCTTTTTGCTCCGAGCTGCTACCCAGGAAAGCCTCAAAAGCTTTTAGCTTTTGCATTTCTGTGACGTAGGTGCTGCCGGCCGCTAGCATCTCTCCGACCATCGAGTCGGTGACGGCGGCAAGCTCCTCCGCCTCCGCTTGGGCGTCCTGAAACTCTTTGGTTATGAGACCTATGCCGCCGGCGACGACGAGACCCGCTGCGACTCCTGCCGGCCCAAAGCCCTCGAACATCTCGGCCGAGGCTCCCTGAAAGCCTGAGACGATAGAGTCGGCGGAGCCGTCAAAGGATGCGGAGACCTCGCGGGCTTTGCTCTGCGCAGAGCTGCCCATCTTCTCATTGGCTTTGCTCGACCCCTTCTCCATCTTGTCGTAGGAGCTATTGACTCCCTTCGCCATCTCGCGGGCCTCTTTTTTGGTCTCTTGGGCCGAGGCCGCAAAGCTGCGGGTCAACTCATCGGAGACCGCGTCTCCCTCTTTGCCGACGTTGTCGAGAGCGTCGACGACGTCGTCGAGGGCGTCTGCGGTATTGGCAAAGCCCTTTTCTATGTCACTCGTGTCGGTGGTGAGGTCTAGACGTGCGCCGGCGGGCATTAGCGTGTACCGTCCACTATCTCGTGGAAGGTTCGGACCGACGTCTGTACCCAAAGGGAGAGGATGCGGGGCACAGCGTCACGAGCGGCCGGGTAGAAAACTGAGCCCTTCTCCCGGTAGGAGTCGAGCTGCGCTGCGACATTTCGGACCTGTTTGTAGCGGTTGCCGAGGGTAGAGGTGAACTCGACGGTCCTAATGTCTTTGGTCGACCCAAACTCTAACTGCTGCCATTGGGTTTTACCGTTGAGGCCGCCCGAGAGCGGGCGTCCGGTGGTCGCCGCCGTGAGGGTGACGCCTTTGTTTCCGACCGTCACCTTCGCCGTTTTCACGAGCACCCTAAACCTCGCCTTCTGCGTCTTGCCGCCCGCTAGTGACGCTTGCTCTGCTATCTGCTGCTTCCATATGGTCGTGATGACATCTTTCGAGACCTTATTTATGGCTTTTCGAATGTCTGGCTCGGCTTGTTTTAGGGCCAAGAGGACGGCGCGTATCTCCCGCGATGCGAGCGCGGAGACGTGTAGCACCTACGCCTCGACGAGAGCTGGCTGCCCTTTGAGGGGGAGGGTGACGTCGGCGACGGCGTGGGTCCGAGTGCTGCCACCGACTGAGCCGGCGACGATGTGGAGGACCATCGTGAAGGATGGGCCGCTGCCGGACTTGGGTTTCAGAGTGACGTCGACCTCTGAGCCTTGGTTAGCGAATAGGTAGCGGGAGAGGGACGCCGAGGAGTCCCAGTCTTGGGTGTAGGAGAGGCCGAGGCTCCAATCGGTTGAGGACGCGGGAAAGTCTGCGTCCGGCTTGAGACCCTGAAAGCGGGTAAGGGACACGGCGGGGTCCAGCGATGCCTTCGACGCTGCCGGGGCGTAGTCGTCGCCGTCAATCGTGAGGATGACGTCGTCAAAATAGAGCGGGGTCGGTGTGATTAGTGCCATTACGGTTTTCTCCTAGTTTTCGAGTTGCAGGGTGGCGATGGTCGTGATTTCGTATCCCATATACCTATCAAGGTGGACGATTTTTGTTGCGTTTGTCCAGGTCAGGCCGGGGAGAGTGCCGATGGCTTTTAGAGCTGTTATCAGGAGGTCATCGAGGGCGTTTTCCGAGGCCGTAGGGTCGGTGTGCTCCGAGAGGATGATGACGGCGAAAGTGACCGTGAGGAGTGCAAGCGGAGCGATCGTGGACGGTGCGATATTGCGCTGTGAGATTATGAGTGTCGGCCGTGAGATGACGTTGAGAGAGCGCTCGTCGTCTATGTATGCCCACTTTTTGGGCATAGCTGGGCGGATAAGGTTCGCCGCCTCAATCCGTGTCGAGGTCATCCGACGACCGGCGTCCCACGGCGCGGCCGTAGCATTTGCTTGACCTGCCAATCGAGAGGGAAAGGTCGGAGGGTGAAAGTATCGTTACCGATGTCACCGCTCCCAGCGTCGACAAGGGAGCTGTTATAGACGTTCTTCGCTTGGACAATTTGGGCGAGACGGTACTGCAAGGGGACGGCGACCCCGTCGGCGAGCGCCGGCGCGTACTCCAAGATTTGGACCTTTGAGAGCTCTAGGAGCTCATAGAGGAGTGCGTCCTCCATCGTCCGAGCGTCGACCCATTGGTCGCGGGTGAGCGCGAGGGTTGCCCATTGAGCGCTTGTATCGTCGACGACGAGCCGGACAGGGTCGGCTTGTTGTATGCCTCCCGCGTCGTAGTCGATGAGAATTGTCAGGGTGTAGATGCCGGGGTCGGTGAAAACAGTAGTGGCGGGGAAAGTGACCTGCACGTCGTCCTCGGCGATGGTGCCGGTGAGAGTTGTTATCTCGTCCCCGTCCGGTGCTGTGAGGAGCACCTCTGCGGTGTCGGCTGCGTTTACGGTCAGAGGTTCGCCGTTGAGGGAGGGGGAAACGATGAGCGCTGCGGTCGGCACGTCGCCGGTGTAGTAGTACATCGTTTCCCCTCTCTCTACGGTTGCGGGTTAGGAGGCGTTGATAATGCGGGCGAGGCCCGAGGCGTCGTCGATGCGTGCTGCACAGTATCCAAAGATGCCTTCATCGACTCCACCTTTCACCATATCGAGGGCGTTGACCCGGATAGGTGAGCCGGCGAGCTCGTGGACCTTGATTGCATCCCTCGCACCGACGAGGACGTCGCCCGCGTCGAGTGCTGCGCTTGGGAGGATGCGGAAGCCCGAGAGCTCCCCGTCCTCTAGTCCGAGGCTCATATTCAGGAATTCCAGAGCGTTGTTTGTCTGGATGAGCGCTAGCTCACGGAATACGTCCGGGGCGACCATCGCAAAGGTGGGGAGTGCGTCTGCGTTGGTAATGACCGAGATTGCGCCCTCGACAAGCTTGACGAGTGAGGGTGCGATGCCGGACGGTACTGTACCGACCTCGGTGCCGTCGCCGGCCGCTGTGATAGCTGCGGCGAGGACGTAGAGGTCCGACTGCTTGGCATAGGAGTCGACCGCGTAACCCATAAGGGAGGCGATGACGTCTGTCTGCCCAAAGTCGATGTACTCCCGAGCGATGTCCCAGGCACCGGCAAAGCGCTGCAAGGGGACGGTGTACTTTTCGGCCACCGGCGCATTGGAGGGCACGTTAGCTTTGTTGCCTGCCCATTGTGCGACGGCGGGCTTCGTGGTGAAACGCCATCCGATGACCTCGGTCGAGGTCAAGTCTGCCGAGGCCAGGAGAGGAATAATCTTGCGGCTGTAGCGGCGGCCGCTCCACAGCTCTCCGACGTACTGGGGGACGACGGTTGCGGCTCCGACGGTGTCGGCTCCCGTTATTGCGACGTCCTCAAGTGCTGCCAAGAGGCGAGAGTCGCGGGTCCGATGCGCGGTAGCTATCATCGAGAAAACGTCGGCGGCGGCGAGTGGTGCCGGTTCGGACGCTTTGGGGCGTGCCGCCTTGAGCGTGGCGGGTACTGCGGCGAGCTTGACGGTCATTGGTACGTCCTCCGGTTCTTCGGTTGTGGGTTCTTCGGTTGGTTCTTCGGGGTCTACTTTGGGGGAGAGGACGACTTGCTCCTCGATGGTGACAACGCCGTCCACGATCGTGCGCGTGCGCGACGTTGTGCGCTGCCAGACGTTGCCGTCCTCGTCGGTGTACTCGTCCTCTGTTAGTTCACCCTCGGAGGGTGGGTCGGTCGGCGGCTCCTCGTCTAGGTCGTCGTCGATGCGGTCGAGGGTTTCCTCGTCCACCGTGTCGAGTGCTGCCATAAGGCGAGCACTTGGGAAAGCTCCCTGATTGACGAAAGCGGCACCCGTGAGTGCTCCTGAGACCGCCTTCCCTGCCTTGATAACCATATTTTTGACCTCCGCTGATAGTGATTTCAGGCGCCCTGTTTTGACTCCATCCTCAATCTCCGCGAGGAGGGCGTCACCCTCGGGGTTTTTACCTACCTGGAAAGTGGCGACTAGGCCGCCGCTTGTCTCGGTAAGAGTGAGAAAACGGGCGACCGGCTCCATTTGGTCGTGATTGAGATTAGCCTGTAGGACGCTTATGTCCGAGGGGAGACTGATAATCCCAGGGCCGTCGATAGCAAAGCGGCCGATACTTGTTTGCCCGAGCTCCCCAAAGGGGAGGAGGAGGCCGGTCACGATGCGCTCCGCGAGGGATGCGGTCAGGTTGCCGGCTTGGATGAGAGCGGTCGTCATTGTTTAGTCCTCTGCGTAGGGAGCTGTTTGCTCACCGGGTCGGTTTGGGTTCTCGCCCATCTCAAAGCGGAGACGCTGCCCGCGTGGGCAGACATCATCCATACTTAGCCGAGACTCCATTGGCTCGGTCCAGTAGGGGAGGCGCTCGGTCAGGTCGACCTGTTTGCCTTCTTGGGTTTGGTAGTTCAGAGACGCTTTGGGGAGAGCTGCGTCGACCATCGAGGACGGGATATTGAGAAAATTGGACACGTCGAGCTTGACCGCGTTACGGGCCTCTATCATTAGGTCGGCTGCGGTGTCGCCCTCAAAGCTCACGGTCATCGAGTAAGGCACGAACATCACAGCGCCGTCCGGGTCTCGACGTGCTGCGGCGACCGCTGCGACGTGGACCTTTGCCTCCTCTTGGGTCATACCGTTGTCCTCTTTTTCTTGGAGGACGATGGCGGGTGCTGGGGTGCGGGCGCGGCCGGCCCAAGACGCTTCGAGGTTGACGGCCGCCCGGATGCTCTTGGCTGCACAATTCAGGAGACCCTCAAAAGGTCCGGGGAGGTAGAGGCATTGACTCGCGTCGGCTGTCTTGTTGTCGACGAGGATGGTGCCATCGTCCTCGACCGCCCATCGGTCTCGGGGGACTCGGACCGCGTCGGTTATTTGGTCGGCTCCTCCACGAGAGACGACCCAAAGGGAGTCCCCAAAGAATATCCAATCGTCGAGGGTGTGCGCCATCCGGTGCCAGGGTGGGAGGTCGGTGTCGGTCCGGTATAACCAGGAGGGCTGCGGCTCTAAGAGTGCATCTCCTCGGAGCGCTCGGAGAGGCCGTCCCGCGAGCGCTCCGAGGAGAATACCTCGCCCGCCTACGATCGAGGGGATTGTCATCGCCTCGGCTCGGTTTACGGGAGCGTATGACGTCCCAAAGACGTCGGAGTGTACGAACTTTTCGAGCTCACCCTCGGACCACGGCGAGACGATGCCGGTCGCTGAGCCAGGTGTCGACCCGGTAGGGACGTATGGCTCGGCCCGGCGGCGTGCTGTGCGAAAGCGGTCGAGGAGTCCCATTCCTAAATTGTCTCCCACACCTCTGTCATTTGACGGCCTCGACGTGTCGCGCTGTAGATGATTGCATAGCCTTGGGTATTGCCGCCCGAGACTCGGTGGACGTCGCGCTCGTGGATGAGTGACGCTCGGGCGGCCGCGTTGAGGTTGGAGTGAGCACTCGCCCAAGCGTCTCCACAGTTGTCGCACGTTACGACGACCGACTCGGTGGTCTTGTCAAAGTGCATCATCCGACGATAATCCCGGCCGGCTTCGCTGCGGGATGCTTGGAAAAGTGTTGGTCCCAGTTGCGGAGCGCTCGGGTTGCGGCGTCGAGTGCTGTGATGTCGTCGCCGGCCTGTATCGGGGTCCAGAGCCATTGGCCGGACTCCCCGCGTATGTCTCTTTTGCCGGCCCTCGTCACAGCATCGTTGAGGGAGATTTGGTCAAAGTGGACCATCGTGCCTCTCTCAAGGTCTCTCAAAAATTGGATGCACCCGGCGGCCGTCTCGCGGTACGTCTGCATCTTGAGCCTCGGCCGAGGTTGCAGAGGTCCACACTCGACGGCCGTAGCTTTGCCTTCTCCGATGTCGTCATAGGCGACGGTGGACCCTCGATATTTTCGGGTGAGGTCTTGCATCCTTTTGGGGAGCCAAGCTGTCCCCTGCCGGTGCTCGACGACCTCGATGTAGGCGACGCCCGCCCGGTCGCGCCACGCTGCGACGATGGCCGACGAGGTGCCGGCGGGTTTGATAGCTAACCCAAACGCGACCTTCTCAGGGAATGGCACTTTTGCCCGAGCGCCGTGGGTCCATTGTTCAGGCTTGACCGCCGTCGTCCCAAAGGTCTTGGGCCAGATAGAAAGGTACTCCCTCGCCCAAAGAGGCTTCGACATCGAGCGGTAGTTCTTTCGCATTTTGTCCATCGTCGTGAGAGTGTCGACGCCGGGGTGGACGGTGGCGAGTAGCTTCATAGCTTTGTCCTCGTCCTCGACGTCCTCCCAAGGTGTGTCCTCGGGAGCGCAATAGTCGAGGATGCCGACGGTTGGGTCTTTGTCACGGCCGCGTGTGAGGTACTCCCAGAAGATGCCCGTCTGGACCTCGCCCGCTGTGCCCGAGATGATGAGTGACGCGCCGGGCTTAGTGTCTTGGAGCGGGAGGATAGCTGCGAGTAAGTCCTCGCCGGCGTCCGGGAGTATCTCCTGAGCCTCGTCAATCCAAGACACGTCGGCCGCCTCCCCTCGATAGCTGGACGCCTCGGGTCGGAGGACAATGAAGCTCGACCCGTTCGCCCACTCGATGCGTTGGTTCGCTGCACCTCGGAGTAATCGAAACCCACGATCGTGCGGCATAGAGGGGTCCACCCCAAAGAGCGCTGTCTGGCGGGATACAGGCCGGGCTCGGTTCATTGGGTCGTCAAACATAGGCGGATTGATTTGGTCGAGCCGGTTCGCCCACTCTCGAAAGCGGCGCGAGGAGGCGACACCGCTCTGTGCTGAAAAGGTCACCTGGTAGCCGGGGCGTAGGTCACACCGGCCGAGGAGGACGAGGAGGATTGACGTTGTCTTGGATGCACGCCTCGGGCTCTCGATTACGAAAGCATCCTTTGAGGAGTTGAGGACGTCGGCGGTGCGTAGCTGTTGAGGCTTGAGGGTGTCCGGGTTATTGGCAAAGCCCATAATCTCCGCTCCCCGGATAAACTCTTTTCGCATTTGGAGCGACCCGCTGAGCTCCGAGCAATACGTCGGAAAGATGTGGGAGTCCCTGACTTTTACCCATTGGCGGAGAGAGATTTCCCTTCGGAAAGCTAGCGGAGGTACGGACGCTTTATCAAAAGTCGCGGAGTTTTGGTCGGTTATCTTTACCACGGGCGAATATCTTGGGAGGCTTTGCGCGAGTTGTTGCGGGCTTGTGCTCCGAGTTTGCCGCCGGCTTTGAGGTTGCACTTGACGTGGGAAGGGCCACAGTTCTCGACGGTTGTCTGTCCACCTTGGGAGGCTGGTATGCGGTGGCCGACGTGCCAGGAGTGCTCGGGGTGTACTGGACGGCCACAGTCGACACAGGGGAGCGGGAGGCGGGAGGCTATGACCTCTCGGACCTTGGGAGCTCTGGTGGAGTGTTTGACGCGCTGGTGGTGGGTGGTCATCGTAGCCACGAGCGCTCTACCTTGCTAAGGCGGCGGGAGGTTTTCAGGACGTCGGCGGTCGCTATTTCGACGGCCTCAGATAGATAGGCATACATTCCGGCCGGTAAATCCTTGTGCTCTAAAATCTGTCGAAGATATCGCTGGGTGTCGATTGCTCGAAAGTGCTGCGCTTGAGCGCGGTGGAGCTTTTGATACTGTCTGTCGTTCATTCTTTGCCTCTCTGGTAGCGGAGCGTTAGCCAGAGGACGGTCCAAAGCACGATGGCGAGGGTGACGAATAGCCAGGGCGGGAGGTCGCCGTCCATTTGGTTACGGGTGAGGGTTTCGGCTGCTACTGGCACGAGTCGCATTGGAGCTCCTCCATCGGGTCTAAGGGGACGATGTACTCGTCCGGCTCTTTGTCGGCTGCTATCTGTGCCAAGAGGCCGGGGTAGGGGTTGAGGTGGGTCATCTTCGGGCCTCTGTATTCCAGTCTTTGCGCCTTAGCTCTCTCAGGTGAGCGTCGGCTCTCTTGCGACGGCCGTCGGCCGCTCGGAGCATTTCCCAAGCGTTGTCGTAGGCTACGCGGGAGTCCTCTTGTTCCACTAGAGCCGCCAGGATGGGATAGTCGGCGGGGTGAGGTTTGCCGACCTCTACCGTTATGTCTTGGGTTGTCTCGCTCATTGTATTTCTCCTTTGATATAGGCCAGGTCTGCGGCCTCTTGGGACTTACGGCGGGCGGTGTGCTCTGTTTGGATGATGCGGTCGGCCTCGTCGGTAATCTTGGCGATGGCAGACAGGAGCGCTCTAGGTTGCGGGCCTTTGCGCTCGGCTCGAGACTTAGCGCATATGTCGGCGAGGTTGAGCACCTCGTCCTCGGAGAGCTGCATCGCTTCCATCCTTGTTTGGTTTTTGAGGTCAAGTTGCAGACGATCGTGTAGCGCCATCATCGCTCTTTGAGCTTC
>Ga0222687_1000285_pt1 | contig 13898 bp, 17 predicted proteins | sample AntAcemetage1163_FD_179837 | JGI IMG/M metagenome (GOLD analysis project Ga0222687, IMG submission 179837) | Saline water microbial communities from Ace Lake, Antarctica - #1163 | ecosystem: Environmental > Aquatic > Non-marine Saline and Alkaline > Saline | place: Antarctica: Ace Lake...
GCAGATCGCGACAGCGCTTGACGCCATAGCCAGTGATGCACTTGCCGTCACAGGTGCTGCGACCGGGCAATTGCCTCTGGATGCGCAAGGCCAGGGGATGTTTCTCACTGCGCGCGCTGGCGGCGCAGATGTCGTCGTCACCGGTGAGGCCATCCGCATCCTTTCCTTCCCCGGACAGGCCCATGCTGCGGTTGCCGCGCGGGCACTGTCGCAATCTGCCTTTGTGGCAGATCTCTTCACGAGAGCGGCCGCATCCATTGAACTTCAGCTCACAGGCCAAGCCCTCGACCCGCAGGGCACAGCATCATCCCGCACGGCCATTGATGCCGGCCTGTCCTCAGTTGGCTGGTCTTCCACTGCCCTGATCCAGGGGTATCGGGCACCGCCCGGGCTTCGGCGTAGCGCGGCCCCGAATGCGGCGCAGGGCGGGTCGGTCGTCACCGTGCTGCGGAGTGGATCCGTTCTTTCCGAGCCCCGGACGGGGCGCATCCTGCAAGGATAAACATCATGCTCAAGTTCGTCATCAAGCGCGGCGACACATCGCCCGCCCTGCGTTTTGCATTGCTGCCGGATAGCGTCTCGCTGGCCGGTGCCAGCGTGCGTTTCCAAATACGACTGCGGGGCGGCGTTACTCTGATTGACCGCGAGGCAGTCATAGAGAGCGTGTACCAGCCAGCGGTCGTGGCGCATGCCTGGCAGTCTGGCGAAACAGACACCCCTGATCGCTATGAGGCCGAATTCCGCGTGACCTATATGGACGGCACCATCGAGACCTTTCCCAATCTGGGCTTCATCGAGGTGTTCATCACCGGCGATGTGCAGGGTCTGCCAGCGTGACCTCGCGGGCTGATCCATCACAGCAATCCGCCAAGGTAATCTATTGGGGTAATCCAGCGGGGTCATTCAACGCCTGCCATTGCCCCTCGCAATAGGGCGAGCCGCGATACGCATCGGCGGCCCCGCCGGCGCTGCACCAGCAGATATCGCCGCTTCAGACAAATTTTCCACACAGCAAAAAAGGAGGCTCCGCAATGGAGATCGAGCTATGGACCCTATTTGACGCCCTCATGAAATGGGTCATCATCCCGGTGGCCGCAGTCCTATGGGTGCATAACCAAAAGCTGGGCAGCCATGAGAAAGAGGTCCTGCGCATCATGACGCTGCTCGCCGAGCGCAAGGACCAGCGTGATGAGGACCGCGCCGAGCTGAAAGAAGCCCTGCGCGATCTGCGCGCGGCTATTCTGCGGCTTGATCAACGGCTCGCGGATTTTGCGCTGGCGCAATCCATACAACCGGTTCAGCCAGCGGCACCACGCGCAGCCACAGGCATTCCAGCACGGCGCGGCAAAGGCTGAGGCCTGCTGGCGGTCGCAAGATCGCGATAGGGCTGCCGCCAACTGCTCGTGCAGCCATGCCGTCCAGCATCCCCAAACCCACACTGACCCACCCCATTCCCCGTCGCATCCGCGGCGGGTTTCTTTTTGCATGAAAGGACCCTCCCATGTCTGATCCCGTCAAAACCTATCGCCACTGGCGCGATGTCCCTGCGCGCGACTGGCGCTGGAAGAACTTCTCACCTGCCGAGATTGCCTGTCGCGGCACGGGGCAGCTGAAGCTGCACCCGCAAGCGCTGGATAAGCTGCAGGCGCTGCGCGACCGGCTGGGCAAGCCGCTGATCCTGCGCTCGGCCTATCGCTCGCCCGAACACAACGCGTCGCTCAAGGGGGCATCGCCGCGCTCGAAGCATATGGACGGCACGGCGTTCGATATCGCGATGGCAAACCATGACCCGGTGGCGTTTGAGGCAGCGGCGCGGGAGGTGGGGTTCCTGGGCGTCGGCTATTACGGACGCTCGGGGTTTATTCATATTGATCTGGGGCCCGCGCGGACCTGGGGCGAAAAGTTCCCCGTTCGGATGAGCGCTTTTTCCGAAGAGGTGCCCGCTGCGCGCGAGGTCCTTGCGCAAAGCCGGACGCTCAAAGGCACCGGGGCGGCGGGGGTGGCGACTGTTGGTGCGGCTGGGGTCGAGGTTGCGCAGGAAGTGTTGGCCGAGGCGCAGGGGGCGGTCCTGCCGCTGGTCCCGCATCTGGACACACTGCGCTGGCTGTTCATTGCGCTGGCACTGGCCGGCATCGCCCTCGCGGTCTGGGCGCGGGTCGATGACTGGAAAAAAGGGGCGCGCTGATGTGGTCCCTCTTCATCATCAGGCTGATTGCCATGCCATGGGCGCGTCGGGTGGCAGGGCTTGCGCTCGCAGTGCTGACGATCGCCCTGTTTCTCGTCAACCTTCGCCGCATGGGCGAGCGCGCTGGGCGCGCCGCAGAGCAGCTTGATCATTTGGAGCGCAGCAATGTCATACAACGCCAGATGCTGGATGCGGCAAGTCGTCGCCCTCGCAGTCGTGATGACCTTGTTGAGCGGCTGCGCGAGGGTGGGTTTTGAGAGCTCAGCTGGCGCCTGTCCGCAAGTGGTGGAATACGGTCGGGCCGAGCAGGTGCGCGTCGCGGAGGAGGTGGCCGCGCTGCCAGAGGGGGCGATGAGCGTAGAGTGGCTGGCGGACTATGCCGTGCTGCGTGATCAGGCGCGTATCTGTTCTGCTTCACGAGGTTAAGGTGGGGCTACTCAATGGCGTCGGAAGCGCTTGCGCTCCGCACGCCACGCACAAAACCCACAATTGCACCCCAGATGAACACAAGAGGTAATGTAGCCAGCCAGATTAAAAAAATCACAACTTGCAGGCCAAAAACAGCCAAGGCAACAGCGGCCATGATTGAAACATAAATCAGCTGTAGCTGAGCGGCCTTCTTACCCCGCAACTGAACACCCGCAAACTTGAAAGACGAATATTGCGGATTCAAGAAGTTGAAGGTCCCTGCCCTGTTTTTGACTGAGGCGCTGACACCGGTCTTGGACAGGTTGAAGCCAAGAGGGCCAGCTCGCCAGCGGCCAATCAGTTGAAACCGGCCATTTTGCAGTGCAACGCGCGTACCGTTTGCGATGCGCGTTGATGCCCGCAGGCCCTTTGACGAATTAGCAGTCAAATTGACCGGGCCGACCTTCTTCTCCCCGCGAACCGCAACACCGCCAGTGCGCGAGGCACGCGTGTATTTGCCCCGATGCTCAATACGCACCTGTTTGCCGTCTTCGTCTTTTTTACCCAGACCAAACACTGATGTACTTTGCTCTGATTAATCCAAGTCGACTGAAATTGTCTTGCCGGCCACACGGACATCCAGATCGCGCCCGAACCCGAAGGCAAAATTAAAGGTCACAGACATGCTATCGAGCGGGTCTGCGTCCGGGTTACGCGCGAAAAACCCTGACACCTCCCGCTCAATGGAAGCATTCAGCTCATCAAGCTTTTCCTTCGGTATTTTGAAATTGTCCTGCGTCAGCCCCATGACTTTTCCCCTTTCTTCACTATTCGACTATTTTTCAGAAAGCTCTCGAAGCTCCGACACATTTACGTGCGCGATCGCCTCGGCTGCAGATTTATCGCCCCAGTTGACCAACATCAAAACTGTCCACGCCATGTCGATTTGAGCCAGCGCCTCGTCGATCGCGCTGCCCAATTGGTTTTCGACTTTACTTTCGACGTCGATCTCGATGTCTCTCATGTATCTGATCATGCATTGCGGCGTAGGTAATAAATCGATTTCGTCAGGCGTAAAAAACTGTCGTAGCCGGCCAAAAGCCAAACTCACTTCTGGATCCCGTTTACCCATAACCTCGAAATCCTTCAGCGCCACAAAACCCCAAGCACCCCCGTCGATCGAGCAAAAGAGGTTCACAGTATAGTAAAAGCGCCAGCGGGGGGAGGGAATTGCCACGGCAAGCTGTAGAGGCGAAAGGATATCAAAGTCCCAACCTCGAGTTTCAGCCAGTGCCGCAGCCTTTTGGATCATCAACTCACCCTTCCCAGGACATAAGGAAAATCAAAAACCCAAGGAAGGCGAGCGCCAGAAGCGCCGAAAGGTTGAGAAACAAGCGGCTGGTGAGGACGCGGAATAACAGCACCAACAGCCCGATGGCGATCATCCCGGCGACAATCAGAAACAGCAATCCCCCGGCAGCCTCGGACACCAAAAACCTCCGTCAGTCCACAACGGGGTAATAGGGCAAACCCCAGTCTTCAGCCGCGTTCGACATCATCGTGTCAATAAGGACCGGCAGAAGACTCAACAGGATTTCCGCACCATCACGCACCTGCTTGCGATTGACCATGCTGTTCCATGTCGCTCCACCGTGAACAAGCTGGTTGCGCAGCACGTAAAGCCGGTCAAACAGAATACTCAGAAGCTTTCCCGTTTCCTGGCCCTCGATGGCGTATTGCGCCGCTTTCTTGGCATTCTCAAAACGCAGCTCCCAGTTTGCATATTCCAGATCGCCATTGTGGAACTTCCAAAACGGGCTGAAGATATACTTGTTGTCCAGAAGCTCAGCCACCACACCCTCGAAGTGATGCCAGATTTCATGGCCGATCCGGCCGTTAGGATCACAGCGCACAAGCGCGTCGAAGAACTTCTGGAAATCAGTGCGCGCAAAAGAGCCAGGATCATCACCCATGTCCTTGGCATAGGCGGCGTTGAAAGCAATCCAGCAGAAGATAAAGGCCGCGTCAGGGTCATCATCAATCACCGCGGATGCGCGACTTATCCAGCTGATCGACCGGTGTGTGCGCAAATTCAGCTCAGGCGGGTTTTGATCGCGCAGTTGCCTGTGCTTGTCCCGCAAATAGTCAAATTCCGAAGACGCTTCTGCCATGTTGATTATGCTCCCAGCCTGCGTGCAAGCGCGTCGCCTAAGCGCGACGTGATCAGGTCCCAGACGGCACCACCTCCGGTGTCACATCCGCCGTCGCCCCACCGCTCGCTTCTCATGATGTAATGAACAACGCGGCGCAGTTCTCGCAGCGTCAGCTGTTCCAGGCGCGCAGGTGAGCGCTTCAAGGTTTTGATCAATTCCAAAACGGGCGTTTTCATCTCGTCGCCCATGTCTTCGCCAGCGTCACTGCAAACGAACCCACATGCATAAGCAGCGTCGATGAACGCATGCCATTCAGGCCAGTCGATTGGGCGTGCGCGCTCGTCACACGAAGATGTTTCATGACGGCGGATCAGATCTCTCAGCTTGTCTCCCACAAAGCGGACCTGCTGGAGGGTCAGCTTTTCGTCGAGACTGAAAACACCCTGCCGGATATCCAGATCATATTCTATGGCTTGCATTGCTCGCTCCGGCCTTCTTCTTCAGCTGTTTCCAGACGGGATATGAAACCCTCGATTTCCTCAAGAGCCGCCAGATCATAAGACGAGGATGCTTTCATCTCGGAGATCGCCTGCCGCGCCTTGCCAAATGTTGTCCACTCCGTCTCAGCCTGCTCTGGAGCATGCCAGCGCTCGCGACGCCAGACAGCAAACTGCCCACGCTCCTCTTCAGACAAAAGCGCAGGGGCGTAACTCGCAACCAACCGTCGCCCGAGCTGACGCAGGCGCGCATCCCCGAAAGAGGCCACGATCTCCTGTCGGCGCGGCCAATCTGCCGCCTGAAATTCCTTGAGTAACGCCTTGTCGGACCAGTTGTAGAACCCGTTGAAAATCTGCTTCTCAACCAGGGGCGGTAGCTCTGCCGCTGGCCTTGCTTGCTTGCGCGCGGCCATGACTACCGCCACGCGTTCACGAAATTCCGGTGCCTCTGCAATTAAACGCACGCGTCTGTGCTGTTCATCCGTAACCGAGACCGGATCCAGCAAGAGGGGAACCTTGTTCACGGTGATGAAACGGATGAGGCTCGGTTGAGCTTCAATCGCGGCGCTTAGCTCCTCTGCCGTGGCGTTGATTAAATCGGCCGGATCTGCAGAATCGACATCGAAGAAGAACGCCTGATTGGGATTTTTCTCCGCATATCCACACAGACAGCCGATGATCCCTTGTGGCGGGCCCCCACCGAACCGCCCCACAAGCTCAATTGGGGCAAACTGCTCCAAGCGGGCCTGAACATGTGACTTGTCTCGGTTTGCCAGAAGCTCGGCCCAGAGTGACGGCGCGCGCTGGGCGATCAGGCGCGCGATATGAATGGTCGCCTCAACATCCCCAAGGGCATCATGCGCATTATGCCCTTCAAAACCGTTCAGCGGGGCAAGTCTATCCAGCTTGAAACGCACCTTGCCGGTCTCATCGACAGGCCAATCGAACAGATCAGGGTGACGGTGAAATGCCGCAAAGACGGCAGTCATAATGTCAAAGCGCGTGTTCCCGTTAAACTGGGTCGCGAAAATCTCTGTCTGCAGGTTCTGATAGAACATCTGGCGCAGCATCTCTTCATCGAAGCGGATGCTGTTGAACCCGGTCCAAATGGCAGGCGACCAACGCGCCACCAGCGCGGTCAGCTCCTGAGCAAAGTCGAACGGGCTCGGGAGCTCGGGATCGAGAAGTTGATGTGGTCGCACCCCTGTGACCGCCAACGCCTGCGGCGATGGGATGACATGGGGTGCAAGGTGGCAACGCAGGTCCACCCGCTCGATCTCTCTGAACTCAGCATCCGTGAGGATGGCTGCGAATTGCAGGGGATGGTCGAAGGCAGGCGAGATGCCGGTGGTCTCTAGGTCAAAAAATGCAAAGTTCATGATGCTTTATACGAACAAGAGTCAGCCACGTCATCCAGAGATACGGCCTTGAAATAATGATACGTCCGATTTTGACGCATGCTGCCATTATATTGGGTCCATCACAATGGAGGTTGCATGACGAACAAATACGAGCAGCGGTACTTGATTGACCTGGCGTTCCAGGTGGCACACGGCTTTTCCGCCCGCAGCGTTGTGGCTCAGGAGCTTTCCAGCTGGGTCGAAGATCAGGATCTGGGCTTTGCCTGGGATCCGGAAATGGATAGTTTTAGAAAGAAAGGTGTCCCTACTGCCATCTGGTCCGACCTTCGCAAGTTGCTCGCGGATCGTCACGCATCGGTTGCGCGTTCGAAACCGGATATGCTGGCGGAAAACATCTCTCTGCTGGCGGCCCATGTCGGGCTGACCGCGGATGAACGCATCATCTTTGAACTTGGCGTTCGCGCTGGGCGCTCAGGGCCGGCGAGGTCTTTGTGTAACGCCCTGGTCGATGATGCGCGGATCCCCGTCCACGATGCAGTCATTCATCTTACAGGACTGCCCGCGCCCAGTGTGCAGTGCGCCCTCGCACCGACCGGGCGTTTGCTGGTCTCCGGCCTGTTGCAGTTCGACAAGCCACCCTTAAGCGGCCTCGGGCTCTTTCCCTCTGACCGACTTCTTGTGGCCCTCGATCCGCCTTCGCAGAGCCTTAGCGACATTTTGGGCAAGCTTTTTGCGCGCGTCGGGGCCGCATCCGTGGCTTGGGAGGATTTCGCGCATCTTGGCGCTGGGTGTGATTTTGCGTTCCGCCTCCTGAGCGGCGCGATTGAGCGACAGGAAAAGGGCGTGAATATCCTGCTGCACGGGGTTCCGGGCACCGGCAAGACCGAGTTCTGCAAAGCGCTTGCACAGCGTCTCGGCGCCAGCCTTCACGCTGTCGGCGAGGCAGATGACGATGGGGACGAGCCGTCGCGGTTTGAACGCCTGCAGCAGCTCCGCCTAGGCCAACGGCTGCTCAGTGATCAAGGTAACAGTCTGATCCTGTTCGATGAGATGGAGGACCTATTTCCAGGTCTTGAAAATGGGTTCTTTGGTCTTTCCCTGCGCCGCACCGGGTCGAAGGTCCACATTAACCGGCTTTTGGAAAACAACCCGGTCCCTACCCTCTGGACGACGAACGATATCAGCGATTGTGACCCAGCGTTCTTGCGTCGGATTTCGTTCACGCTGGAACTGCGGACACCGCCGGTTTCTGTGCGCAGCCGCATCTGGGAGAAACTGGCCGAGCACCACCAAGTGTCGCTGCCCAAAGAGCTCTGTGTCGAACTCGCTCATAGCATGGAGGATGCCCCCGCACTTGCCGACAGCGCACTTCGTGCGGCACGGATCACGCGGGGCGGCGCGGATGACGTGAAGCTTGCGGCTTTGGCGATTTCGCGTGCCGTGCGCGGTGGGCACACCACACTCGCAGCCCCCAGCAGCATAAGGTTTGAGCCTGAACTGGCTAATGCTGACCACGACCTTGCGCTGATCACGGAGCGTTTTGTCGCCTGCGGGCCGGCCAATACGGGCGGGCTATGCCTCAGCGGCCCTCCCGGCACCGGGAAGAGCGCCTTTGCGCGTTATCTCGCTGAACGCATGAATATGCCTGTCCTCGAGCGACGTGCCTCTGACCTCCTCGATCGCTATGTCGGAGGCAGCGAGCGCAATATCGCAAATGCCTTTGCTGAAGCGCGCGACACCAGCGCGTTTCTTGTGTTCGATGAGGCGGACTCGCTCTTGGGCGCGCGCGATGGCGCATCGCATCGCTGGGAAATCTCACAGGTTAATGAAATGCTCACCTGGATGGAAAACCACCCCTTGCCCTTCGCCTGCACCACCAATCTGGTCGACCAACTGGACCCCGCAACCGCGCGACGCTTCAGTCTGAAGATCGGGTTCTTGCCACTGAGTATAGAGCAGCGCGCTGCCTGCTTTCGCCGTTTCTTTCATTCTGAGCCGTCGCCCATCGGGCTTCTGGCCCTTGATCAGCTTACACCGGGGGATTTCGCCGTGGTTGCCAAGCGGTCGAAACTGCTCGGCATCTCTGAACCCGACGCCATCCTCATAGAACTGTGCCGCGAACAAGCCACCAAACCCAACACGCGAAACCCGATCGGGTTTCGGGCGGCAAGCTAATCGAGGAGTTCTGTCTGATGCAACGCGAGCAATCACATGTGCGGCGCGGCTTGAAGCTATGGCACGATTCCGTCACTCTGCAAGAAACGGAGGGGCGCCAATGCGTTATGGCCGATTAGCAGATCTTGTACGGCTAGCCATGCAGATGCAGGGCCGCGCTGATGGTATGTCACTCGATGAGATCGGTCAGACATTTGAGGTCTCGCGCCGAACCGCCGAGCGGATGCGCGATGCAATCCGTGATGCATTTCCACAGACTGAGGAACTTACTGAACCGGGCGGGCGGAAACGATGGCGCCTGCCGCCAGGCACCGCTGGCCGTCTGGCCGATCCGACCATCGACGATATTGCCGCCCTTCATCGCGGCGCAGAGCTCGCACGCCAGTCCGGCGATTTGGTCACCGCGGATCACCTCGACACGCTCTCCGACCGTTTGCGCGCCCGCCTACCAGGCCCGAAGCGGGCGCGGTTAGAGCCAGACATAGCCGCGCTGCTGGAGGCAGATGGCGTTGCCTTGCGCCCGGGGCCGCGCGAGCGCATTCCCGAAGACACGCTGAATACGCTGCGCGAAGCGATCTTGGCCGGTCACTGGATCACGGCCGATCATCGCGCACGGGCGAGCGGCCTTTTGAGCCGCAATGCCCGCCTTGGTCCACTTGCCATGCTGCTGGGTGAAGGCAGGCAATACCTTGTGGCGTTCAGTGACTATGCACAGGAAGTCCGATTGTTCGCCTTGGCCGGTTTTGAGCGTATCGAATTGACCAAGGATGTGTTCGAACGCCCTGCAGGCTTCGACCTACAGACCTGGATGCAGCGTTCCTTCGGGATCTGGCAGGAAGAGGTCTACGATGTCGTTTGGCGCTTTGCGCCCGAAGCAGCACCCGACGCACGCCTCTATCTGTTCCATCCCACACAGGTCATGACCACCGAACCTGACGGGAGTTTGACGGTGTCATTCCGCGCAGGCGGGCTGCGCGAAATGTGCTGGCATTTGTTCAGGTGGGGTGAACAGATTGAAATCCTTAGCCCAGGAGCCTTACGCCAGACAATGAGCGAGATGACTTATGCCGCGAAGGTCAAACTACCGCATTAACGCCACTGAAACACCTATCCTCCATTTGTCAGAAGGTAACGCCGCCAAGGGTGAGGGCTGCGCCCACCTTTTGAAAAAAGGCATAACTCGGTTTCTTCTGAAGTCTTATTTATCAAAATTTTCGACAATTCTTCGACTGCGCCGCAGAACTGCTCATATGTCGATTGGTCATTGCGCGGATCCACGTGATTTTGTGTCCGCATTTTTATAGGGGGCGGCCCATCAATTAGAAAATTGATAGACCGCGAAGTCCACTGGTCCATGATGTATCCGTCGTGCCTTGGGTTCGCGAAAAAGATGAGCTTGGTAAAATAGGCTGGTCCTATGCCTGCCGAGCTGACGTCCCGCACGGCGTCAAAACAAATTCGGTAGCTCTCACAGCGATCCAATCCATCCCTTCGAAGCTTTCCAGTTATCTCGATCCAAATGCTTTCATGGGCTGCAAGGCGACGCGCTGCATCTCGCCTCATTCCGCCCCACGCAAGAATTGACCAAAGCACGTCACGATCCGATACCGCCTTACTTACACCAAGCCGCTTGAGAACAGAGCGCGACAGAGGTTGAGAAATTGCCTCTTCGCCAAGATCGTCGATCCCCACACTTTTCGTCCAAGGAGAAGCCGCCCTGGGATCCCATTCCCCACATTGAGCCATTGTTTGAAATGCCTCCAAATGATCTTCGCGAAACAAAAAATTCAACTTCAGTCTCCCTTCCCATGAATGACCACGCTTTTTAAACTCAGGTCCCGAGAACCAGCAACGTGCGAGTAAGTCACAATGGGGCCCACGGTCCCGGCCGAATAATCAAGGCACAGCGCATTCGCACTTTGAAGCTCTGGCTCACCTGACATCCAGTAATGTCCGAAAAAGACGGGCTTGTCGCCCGAGGGATAAATGATCGTCAAAAAATCCTCAGGCAGTGGCGTATCTGGGAGCTGATTGATGTCGGGTACTGACATCGCAGCCTGATGCCAGTTTTTAGCATCACCGTTCCACCACTTCACTCTCACATGGTGGCGATCCTTCCCACCCTTATCCTCAAAGGAATGTGGATAAGGCAAACGTGCCTCCGGTCCTTTTGCCACCGTTTCAACAAGGTCGTAGAACGTACCGCCTTTTCGACCGGCTCGGATTAGCTGGTCCTCGGAAAGAACGCCAGCTGCAGTCTGTTGCATTAGGTCATCAATCGCAGGCTGGATCCACGCTGCATGAACTGCGCGAAACCCATCAGTCTCAATGAACAGCGGCAGTCCACGCATCCAACCCAGCACATCCTTGGTCTGGGCCCTCAAAGGGAACTCCTTCAGAAAGCTTTCATGCTGATCCAAGTTATCCTGGTCATGCGCGCGCAGAGGCGCCCCCGTATCCGGATCAGCCGTATGGAAGTGAATTGCGTTGAGCTCATGGTTGCCCATGATGGCCTGGGCGCGCCCAGCATCCATCAATTCGCGCACGATCCTGATGACGGCAGCGTTTTCGGGACCACGGTCGATAAAATCGCCCAAGAAGACGATCTGACGATCAGGCTCGGAATGAAGCCATGTCGTGCCGTTCCGCCACCATCCAAGGTTTTTGAGAGCAACGCGCAGCTTCTCCGCCTGACCGTGTATGTCGGGAATTATGTCAGTGATGCTCATGGCCCTGCACTCCTTATTTTTCTAAAGCGAGCCACGGCGCTTGCTATGCAATCAGAGGCCTGCCGCCGTGGTGTTCCGCTATTCATTCTGCTTTGTCGTCGACGAAGACCTCCAACTCGGCCCTGTCGATCCAGTGGATTGCCACGTCAGGTTTGGTTTCCTGAACCTGTTCCGCGAGAACGCCTCGATAGGCATCGAGCTGCGCGAAGTAACCAGCAAAGCTTCCAGCACCACTCTTGTGGTCGACAATCAGTCGCTTCCCGTCGCCTGTCGCCAGAAGGTCAATGATCCCGTTGAATTCCGCCCCCGATGGTTCACGATTCTGGATCGGCAACTCGCACTCGATCTGCGTATAGCCCTCGTCATTCAGCCATTGTTTAAGGCTGTTTGCCTGCGCGTGCAGCATGTCCAAGGTGGCCTCGTCAAAGCCTGTGGCTGCGGACAAACGCGGACGAAGATCTGGGCGTAACAGCAGAACACGCATCGCCTTGTGCAGTGCGCTACCTCGTTCGCTGGCAGTCGCCGCAAGCGCAGCAACCTCTTGCGAGACGTCCAACTGCACAATGCGCGTCTGCACTGCAGGCAACGGATCATGCACAATCAATGAGGGTCGGACACGCCATGCAGTCTGCTTGGTTTCGAGCATGGACCGCAGTTCACCAAAAGCCAATCTTTCCGAGGCATCTTTCACACTGGACTTGTCCAGCATGCACGGAGCCTCAGCGCCGCACATCAATGTGCGCGCAGGAAAACTGACGCCGCCAACTTTCACAATGCCAGCCTCCGGCTCCATGCCCGCCTCTAATATAAGCATTTCGGCATGGTTCGCGGGCCCATCACTTTCGCCAAGCTTCTTCAGCGCGAAATCTGGCCACTCAAGGATCAGCCGATCACGCCCACGGGTCAGAGCCACATAAAGCAGGCGCCGCGCGTCGGCTTCCGATACCAACCGGCGATCGGCAATGAAGGCGTCCTTCTTCTCCTTGATCTGCAGGTCGGGCGTCCAGATCAGAAGGGCCCGCTCGAGGATGGCGCTCAGATCGCTGAAATCCGTGAACTCGGCACGCAAGGTGCCGGGCTTTTCGCCGATCTTCTTGTCGAGACCAACAACTACAGTGATCGGCCATTCCCGTCCTTTGGAGGCATGCCAGGTGACAATCTCAACCCCCTGCCCGGCGCTCTGGCCGGGATCAGGATGGCGGTCGAAATCGCGCTCTTCACGGCGCGCTTCGAGCCAGCCAAGGAAGACTTGCGCGCTTGCACCGTGAAATCCAGCAGCAGCCTTGAAGTCACGATGCGCCGAGACGAATTCGCTGACCTCTGCATGCAGCCGCATTAGGTCAGCATGAGCTTGTGCCGCCTCTGGCATGCGCGCGGCCCAGTCAAGGATGCCGGCAGCTTCGAGCGCATGTGGGAGGAGGGTTTCCAGCGGCATGGCCGGTGCGATCCCGGCCAGCGCGCGCAAATCGGCGAGCTGGGCACAGGTTTCCAACTCCCCATCGGCGAGCAGGGTCATGGCCTGCTGAAGAGGCATCGAAGATGGGCCGAGTGTCAGAAGCGCAAGGGCCGCATGGCGGTCTGCAGGGTCAACCGCGAATGCCAGCGCGTTGTGAGCCGCCATGACGGCGGGCGAGTCCAGCCAGCCGGCTTCGCTGATCCGAACAGGCACGCCTTGCAGCTTTAGCGCGCTGGCATAGCGCGTCGCCATCGAATGGGTCGGTGCGAGGATGGCAATGTCGCGCGGCTCAACCGGGCGGAATGTCGGAGCCTTGGGATCACTCTCCCGCTCCACGACCGGCCCAGCCTCGGCGAGGATCGCCGCGATGCGCGCTGCCACATGCTCCTCAGGGCGGGATTTCTTCGATCGACGTCCTTCCGGAATGCGCAGTACCTCTGCAAAGGTATGGCCTGTTTCCGGCCGCTGCGGTTCAAGCGGCACATAGGCCTCTTTGAAGAGACCCGCCGAGATCGCGTTCACCATCTGCATCAGCCGCGGATCAGAGCGCCAGTTGCCTGTCAGGGGCGAGGCTGCGTCCGGGTTCTGCCGCTCGAGCGCCTCGCTCAGACGCGGGTCTGCCCCCTGAAAGCCCATGATCGACTGCTTGGTGTCGCCCACGATCAGCACGCGCTTGGCAGATTGTGCGATGCGCCACAGAAGCGCGAACTGCACCGGGTTCGTATCTTGGAATTCATCGATAATGACGCAGTCGACCTCAGCCAAAAGCGCCGCGAGGATTTCCGGGCGCGTCCGGAGCAGCCGCTCAGCATCGCAGATCATATCCGCATAGTCGATGACGCCCGCTTCACGCTTCATGTCGGCGTATTTCGACATTACCTCTTGGGCGCCATGCACAAGTGCTGTGAGATGCGCGCAGGCGTCTTCCAAGGGA
>Ga0222687_1000306_pt1 | contig 13257 bp, 5 predicted proteins | sample AntAcemetage1163_FD_179837 | JGI IMG/M metagenome (GOLD analysis project Ga0222687, IMG submission 179837) | Saline water microbial communities from Ace Lake, Antarctica - #1163 | ecosystem: Environmental > Aquatic > Non-marine Saline and Alkaline > Saline | place: Antarctica: Ace Lake...
CGCCGTGTCCACCGCAAACTGCCCAGCAACGACATCCGCCGCCGCCGGCGCCTATTGCTAACACATTAACACTAGTTACTCCTTCTGGTGCTACCCATGTATAACTACATGTGCCTCCGTTTTGACCATATGCACCTTCATATTGTTGTTGGCCTTCTATAGAAAGGAAACGGAATGACTTGCTAAATGCTGTTGTTCTAAAAGAGCCAGCCGGCATCGATGCATTACGAACACCTAGTGTAAAGTTGTATACAGTAGTAGTATTATCGCCTGCTTTACCTGGCCAAGTCATTAACCCACTATTCGAAATAGTTGCGTTGGCTGGTAAATTACCTCGGGCAGTAATTGCCCATTCTATAGGTGATCCGCTCGCAGAAAATTGAAATGTTTCTACACCTTCTAAGGTTACAGAAGCATTAGTTGTAGTAATATCAGGATAGGTATTTGTTAAACTAACAAATACAGTTATATCAGCTTCGTACACAACATTATATTTTGTGTCAGTAATGTTTATCTTTAATACCGAAGTTACATCCATACCGGATGTTGCTCCAGTTAAAACTCCTGCAGATGTTAACCCTAAGCCGTATTGGACTCCGTCGCGCCAGTCAAATGTATATACTGAATCGCCGAACGCTCCTGTAACACTTAGTGTAACGTTTAATGTTTCGTTTGCGTTTACATAATCTGGAAGAGGATCTCTATCAAGAGATGCGCCGCCAGCCAAAACAAACCCAGTTCCGTTACTAGTTAAAATTAATCCAGTATTTTCAAAATCTGGATCTTCAATTGCTAGTCCGCTGCCTCTGTTTTTTGTTAATCCTATAAATCTTCCCATTATAATTTCCTTTTATTTGTATATTTATGCTGACGTTTCAATGCCAACAACTACAGCGCTTACGCTTGCTTCTAATGATAATGCAACAATTTTTTGACCTGCAGATAAAACCAATCCAGTACGTTCCAGTACGTTTTTAGAAAGTAAATTAGTTTCAAATTCTATATATTCGCCATTTATCGGCGTGTCCGCATCTGCTATCGCTAAACTAATATCAGTTGCGTCTGCACCTCTATTACATATTGATATCGATGCAACTGTATATGTGTCTGCTGGACACTCGTATACTGTTGTAAGTGTTGCTGCGCTTAAATCGCTTGCTGCTAATCTTCCTGTAGCCATTTTATATATTCTCCGTTATGATGATAAAAAGTAATTTAATGCAACTGGTGCACCTTTAATTCCGCCAGTAAAATTAACTTTCTGTGTTATATTTATCTGTGCGCCTGTTGTTGTCGTAATTTCCTGTCCTGAAACTTTAATTACGCCCGCTGTTAAACTGTTAACATTAAGTTCACCTGCACCGCCACCAATTTGACTAGCAATATAAGTTTTAATTGCTTTTTGTGTTGGAACAATATTATCACTGTTAGCAGTAAATGTACCATCTACACTAAATTCAGTAATAGTTGCTCCAGTACCACCTAGCGCAACCGCACCAAGTTGTAGTTCGTTTAGACCGGTAATGTTAAACGCATCGGCATTAAGTGTAGCTACACCTGTTGACTGTTCTACGTTAAACAATCCGCCAACTCTAAAGTTACCGTCTTGATCTGTAGTTGTGTAGAATACTCGGCCGCCGCCGCCAACAACAGTTTCTTTTGTTGGGTCAACTGGATTAACTGGAGTATTAGGATAGTTAGTATCAGCAAAGTTGCCAGTACCGATATCTAGGAAATCGTGTCCTGTTAGACGCACTTGTGAATATCGAATTCTAAATTCAATAGGATCAGCATGTACTGGTGCATGAGTTACAGTTATCGAAGGACTTACTTGCAATTGTGCAGTATAAGGACCGGCGCCTTCAACATTTCTAATAGTTACAAGCTTGTAGTAATCTCCACTAATGCCTGCAAACGTCAAGTTTGAACCAGCTTGAGGTATTGCTGTTAATCCGCTTACATTAACAAGTGTACCTGGCTGATATTGATCAGCGTATCCGTCACCTGTAATTTCAGCTGATGCTGTTGCCATGCCAGCGCCTCTATTTGTCCAAGTAGGCTGTGCAAGTACTCCGTCGCCGACTCTAACTTCATGCGGCGCTTCTACAGTATTATTTGGATCAGTAATAGTCATAGTAAGTACTGAATTATATCCAACACCTGGATTCCATATATTAATCGAAGTAATCTTTCCATCTTCTACGCTTGCACGGGCTGCTGTAGTGTCAGTATATAATCCGCTTGTAGGTGCAGTAAATGATAGTCTAGGCTCAATTGAATAAGTTGTTGTTTCATTCAATGTGCTTACTATAGCAACACCGGTTACATGATCCCATCCTGCTGTGTCATCACTCATCTTTTTAATAGTTGCAAGCTTTGTACCGCTATTGTAAGTATCAATGTATCCGTATTGGCCTGCGCCAACACCTGATACAATATATATTGCCATGCCTACATATGCCGCATTAAGCCTAGTGTCAGTGTTTGATATAGTTATTTGTGTAGCATTACCTGATTGTGCTACATTTTCGCTAGTTATATAGCCAGCTCCGCCAAAGTTATCAGATGTATCTAATAATCTAACTTCAAATACGCCGCCGTTGACTGTTTGCACTGTGTCAATTACGGCGCCGAATCCTTCGCCTGTTGGTGTAATAGTGGTGCTGCCCGATGTATAATTTACACCTGCATTTCCGTATTCGAGTGTAAGAATATTATTTCCGTCAGTGAGAACATTTCTAACATATGCTTCGAGTGCATTATTATTAACTGCGCCAGTAATCGGTATTTCAGTACTATCAACTCCTTCAGCTACAGTACCAAATGCACCGTAAGATGAGTTACCATTTGTTGCACGAATCTTGCCGCCGTTCTCTGCTAGGTATCCAATGTGTCCATAGTATGAGAACACACTAACAAGTTCTGTTCTGCCTAAGTTAGTACACCATACACCAATACCATCTGATATAATTTGTGTAAAGTCGTTTGCAACAATTGAATCGTTGCCGCCATCGTGTAGATCGCCGTCAATTTTACAACCAACACAACCTGTGCCGAATGTTGTTACGTTTTGTACATATGGCGATTTGTTGATAATCCATGCATCTATGTGTGCCGGACCCCAGCCCGGATCTAAACTTACAAATGCGCCAGCAGTAGGACGCGTTGTTCCGTATGCATTAGCTGCACCTAGTGTTCCTGTTAATCCTGCAACTGTACAGTTTCTTAGGCCAGTGCCATTACGCATGTAGAACATATCTTCTTGTAAAGAACCTCCTACTGCATTTACATAATAACGGCCTGCTAGTAGTGATTTATAATTACCAGTGTAAATTAAGTCATGCTTGATTGCATCAATATAAGCATTAACATCTCTAGAAGATGCTGCTTCATTGTAATTATATGCAGGGTAAGTGTCGGCAATATAAGCTGCAACTTCTGCTACTAAGAATGCTCTGTTTGCTTCAATTGCCTCAACTGCATATGTATAGTCAGTTGTAGTATTAGGAGTGTTTGTTCCGTATGTTACAGGAACTGTTGAGTCTCCGCTTGCTCCGTTAACACCCCAGTCGATGTAATCGTATATTTGTTGTACTAGTTCAGTTGCAAATGTTCCAGCGCCAGCGCTGCCTGCCGGAGCAGTTGTAACTTGACTTAGAGCATTTCCTGTTGTTTTAGTAACAGTACCATTAGTAACAATGTCACTCATAACAGTTTGCAATCTTGATAGTGCATCTAAACTATACGGAGTATCTGCACTGTCAACTATTACACCAGCCGGTGTAATGCGTGTTGAACGTAGTTCATCGCCTACTACTGCTGTATTTTCAGGAACAATAATTGGCAATACTTCTGCAAACTCACCTGTCTTAACAAATATAGTGTTTTGAGGTTTACGTTCTGCAGGAATACTATTAGTATTGCCTGCTGTAATTGCCGCAGTAATTATATTTGTTAATGTATCCACAGTTGCCTGGGCATCTGCTTCTTCTACAAATGCGCTGTTAGTATATTGATTTAAACTTCCGCGGACTGTTGCAGGTACAAGATTGGACATAATTGCGTCTGCAAGAGTAACAATATATCCTAAACCTGCTGCTGTTTCAGTCGCATTGTCTGCTAGATAAGTATCACCGGCTGCATTAAAATATGATCGTGCTGCTTTTACTGAACGCTCGTTGCCGCCATGTGATAAATCCCATATAATTGCATCAAGAACTTGTCCGGTGTCTCTGCGACATTTTACTGCATCATATGTTAGTGCAGGATATGTTGCATCAATATATTCAATAACTTCGTCTTGAATAAAGCTTCTGTTTTTTTCTAACAGATTTTTTGCAGTATAACGAATTGCGCCTGCTTGCACCTGCTCAGTAGCATATCGCACTGTCTTCCAAGAACGGTCTAATGTTACACCGTAATTTGGCGCTGGACCATCTACACCCAGAGTTCCTTCAACATAAAATACATTATTAATACGGCCAAGGTAGGCCCATTCCGGGGCATTTCCGCTGTTATTAACTCGTAATGCCTGTCCGGGTGTACCAATTGGCAATCTAGTTGGGCCTGCGCCTCCATAATAAACAATGTCGCCTTCGGTAGTTAAGTTGCCTGATTCTGCGCCAGCAACTAATAAATTCCATTCACTGCCGTCTACATCTTGATCTGGTCTGTTTTGTACAACCGTTTCGTCTGAGGTATGTGCAAGAACACATATGTACGAGTTTACGCCGTATTGTACAGAGTCTCCTTCATCATAAAATGTTGCGTCTGTCCATGTGCCTTTCCATTCAACACCTTCATTAAGACGCTGCCAGTATGTAGCGTTAGGTGGACGAAATCCTTCGTGCTTTTCAATACACAAATATGTAAATCCACCAAGACGAATTACATCACCTTCGATGTATTCTCTAGTAGCACTATCATCTTCGTAGTCGCCTATAAAACGGAACCCAGTTGTAAACAAGTCCCAATCTGAAGTATTATCACTAGGCTTTAGCGCAGTGTTATTTGTTATAGATACATAGCTGTATCCGCCATATGTTACAAAGTCGCCTGGTTGATAATTAGTAGCCGAGTCCCAGCTATCTTCAAATTCTAAACCTTCTACAAATTGTTCCCAGTTGCTTTCGTCTACTGCAAGACTAGTTGTACTTGTATGAAATGTTGTACATATCCATATACCGCCACCATACTTAACAACATCATTAATTTTATATCTAGTTGCAGCAGTCCAGTCTGATTTATATTCAAGGCCTTTGTGCAAGTAGTCCCACTTAGATTGATCTGATTCTAATCCAAGTGCGTCTGTTGCAGCACTGGTGTGACCTTCATTACAGATATATAGTGTTCCGCCGAACCGTACAATGTCATTTACTCTGTATCTTGTACTAGTTCCCCAAACATCAGTCCAGTAAAATCCTTCTGAGAAAATATTCCATTTAGCTTGATCTATTTCTAAACCATCTGCATCTGTTGCGGCACTAGTATGATCTTCGATACAAATATATACTTTACTGTTATATTTTACAATATCGTTAATCTTATAACGAGTAGTAATTGTCCAGTCTGTTTTGTAATCAAAGCCCTCAGCATATAAGTCCCATTTGGCTTGGTCAGCTTCTAGCCCATCTACAGCAGTACTTGCACTAGTGTGTGCAGTATTTGCTACATATAAATATCCGCCATATTTTACAATGTCATTTACTTTATAATAGGTTCCTATTATCCAATTTGATTTCCAATCAGTGCCATCTGAAATTTTATTCCAGTATGTTGACTGTGTATCTGTAAACAATGTCGGAGCAGTATGACCTGCGATACAAACATATGTGTTACCACCGTTGCGTACAATATCATCTTTGTAGTAGACTGTAGAAGTAGCCCAGTCGCCCTTCCAAATAAATCTAATTCTACCTAATTTAAATTCTGCCATTTAAAACTCCGCTCTATTTAATATATTTATCATTATATTTACTTTCTAGACGCAAAGAACATTTGTGCCAAATAATCGCCATCAATGCCGTTAGTCATATTAACATCTACAGGAATGTTTATATCAAGTCCCGATGTTGTGTTTATTCTGTTACTTGTAATTCTAACTTGTCCTGCAAACAATGTATTAGTTACTGCATCAGCGCCACCGCCTGATATTCTACTTGTCAAATATTCTTTTATTGCTCTTTCTGTAGGAACAATATTATTTGAATTAGCAGAAAATGTTGTTTCTTTACTAAACTCTCTAATTACAACTGCACTACCGCCTAATTGAACTCCTCCTAAACTAAGTTCCTCTAGACCCGATAGTTCAAAGAAATCAGCATTAATAGATACAACTCCTGTTGATTGCTCTACTGCAAATAATTCACCAACCCTAAAGTTACCGTCTTGATCAGTTGATGTATAAAATACTCGGCCGCCGCCGAATTGAGTAACTTCGTTAAACGGCTGCGGTTCATTTTCCGAAACAAACCCTTCAAGATATAAATTTGGATATGCTGTACTAGTTGTATTACCAGAACCGATATCTAAGAAATCGTGTCCTGTTAGACGCACTTGACTGTATACTTCTCTTATAATTAATGATTCGTTCTGCATAGGAGAGTTTTCATTAGTTAGTGGAGGACTAACTTCAATTGTTACATTAAAGTTAGGTGCTGAACCTGATTGCGAAACAATTTTTGTTAGCCTATAGTTAACATCATCAATGCTATTAATAACAACGTTTGCTCCTGGTCCAGGCACTAGCGTTACATTTTTAAGATTTATACGTTTTCCTACTTGATAGATGTCTGCAAAACCGTCGCCTGACACTGTCATAGTAGATGTAACATATCCTGTTCCTTGATTAGTAAGTACAGGCTGCGGCAATACGCCGTCTGCTATTCTTATTTCATAACTAACATCTACCGTTGCTTCTGGATCGTATATAGATACCAATGGATTAGATTTATAATTGCTTCCTGGATTATAAATTATAAAATTTTGTATTCTACTCGAACTTACATTAACTCTAGCAAATGCTGTTGCACCTAGTTCAACTGTGTTCCAAATTGCACCTTGTGCAACAGCAACCCAATTTTTAGTTAGTGGCATATATTCTAAACTGCCCCAAACTCTAATATCGTCTAATGCATAAGATGTACTATCTGTGTTAAATGTTTTCCATACTTTGCCATCTTGTGATTTTGCAAGATTATTTGAATTTCCTGTTGCAACAAAGACTCCTGCACCATATGACAATGTATCAAATGTTTCAACGTCCTCTATATCATTTTCATACCATGTAATGCCATCATGGCTATATGCTACTAAATTATTAGAGCCTATTACAACAAATTTTCCGTCTCCGTATACTACAGAAGACCAAGAACTTGCAGTTAGTGCTGATACTGTAGTAGTCCAATTTGCTCCGTTGTCTGTTGAGTACGCAACATTACCAGTGTCATTAACAATAATAAATTTACCTGTACCATAAGCAGGCAATCCTGCAATACCAGTTGCGCTAGAATATGAACTTCCGTGATTTGAAGAATAACTTACGTCACCGTTATCCGTTACTAGAACAACATTTCCTGCTCCGTCTGAAGCAACACCAGTATAGTTATTTGCCGAAGCACTAGACTCTACAAAATTGTTTAATGCTCCTGACTGTGATGTGTAATAATATGTGCTATCACCAGTAATTATAAATTCTTGTCCTGTATATACTGCACCAGTTGCTGATGTAGCGGCTCTAAGTGAAGAAGAATTGTTAATCCAGTTTGCGCCTGCATCGTTACTGTATGCATGTGATTCTCCTAAATTAGACGGAACAACTAATATTTTTTGTGCCTTGTCTGAAGCAGTAAATTTATAAGTATTTGCATCTAATCCGGTATTAATTATAGACGAACTAAAAGTTGGTTCAGCAACATTAACTGCTGGTTCAATTTTGTATCTAGTTGTGCTATCTAGTACTGGCGCAATAGGATACCCGGGATAAATGTGATCCCACCCTGCGCCGTTGTCTGATTCTCTACTAATAATTGCAATTTTTGTTACATCATCATATCCGCTAATATAACCGTATTGTCCTACTCCTTTTCCGCTATCAATAAATATACGCATTCCTACATATTTTTGCGATGTACCAGTGTCATCAGATGCAGCTAGGGTAATACTAAATTGGGTTCCGGACTGAGCACTATTTAAAAGGAATTGATAATTTAGTCCGCCTGGGGTACTCGAATCTGACGGATCTATTCTTCTAATTTGACTTATTCCGCCGTTTATAAATTCAGAATATTCTCCTGTTGCACTAATACCAGTACCTGCAATAGTAACAGATGCATTAGTATATGATTGTCCTGCATGACTATAACCAGTTGCAATTATTTTATTTCCGTTGGTATGAACAATACTTACTTGTGCTTCTAGAGTTTGATTATCTATTTCAGCAGTAATTGGAATTTCCTGTAAACTAAATCCTTCAGCTCTAGAACCATATGTACCATAACTGTTGTTACCGTTAGTTGCACGCATAATTCCGCCGTTCTCTGCAAGATACCCAATATAACAGAAATATGTAAACACACTAACAAGCTCTGATCTGCCGCTATTAAGTGCCCAGTAACCGATGCCATCTGATATAACTTGTGTAAAGTCGTTTGCAACAATAGATCTATTGCCACTATTGTGTAGCAACCCGTCGATCTTCATACCGATGCAAGCTGTGCCAAACGCAGTAACATTTTGAACATACGGTGACTTATTAATAATATGTACACTTGTATCGCTAACACCTGTTCCTGGATCGAGACTTACAAACGCTCCGCCCGACGGTCTCTTTGAACCATATTGATTTATCGATCCCGGTAAGTCTCCTGTTAACCCTTGCAATGTCATGTTTCTTATGCCGCTGCCGTTGTTGACAAAAAACATATGGCCATCTTCGTATCCAGCTGCTGGTGTAATTACTGTACTTCTTAGTTCGTCTCCAACTAATGCACAGTTTCTTGGTACTTTAATAGGCAATATTTCATCATATACTCCAGTTTTAATAAAAATAGTACTATTAGTATTGTCAGTGTCAACATTATCTAAAACATAATCGCATGCATATTTTACAGTTCTAAACGGTGTGTTTAATGATTTTCCAGCATATGATTCGTCAATTCCGTCTATACTTACGTAAAACGTATTCTGTACAACCTGAAAGTCTTGCCAACTGATAAGAGATGTAGTTGCAGTTAAGGTAGCGCCTGCGTTGCCGATTGTGCTACGTGTGTGCGATGACCCGTCATGCGATCTAAGATCGCCACGAGTAGTTAGTACATTACTAGCAGTGCCTTGTAATAATGTAGTCCAGTAATTATCAGTTATATTTTCAATATCTAAATCTGGACGATTGTCACTTTCGGTTCCTAGGTGATCATCAATGCAAATATATGCTACACCTGCATAAGTAACTACATCTCCCAAGTGATATTCGGTGTTATCTACCCATTCTTTTTTCCATTTGCGGCCCGTTATTAAGACTTGCCACTTAGCAGTATCTGTATTCGGTTTTACATTAGTACTATCGCCAATTGCAATATAAAGATATCCTTGATCTCTAATAACATCACCAGTTTTATATGAAGTTACGCTACTCCAGTCGCCAAGGTGCCGGTATCCTGCGACTAACAGTTCCCAAGCGCCAGTGTCTTGTATTATACCATTTACACTAGGCACACTATTCAAATTATTAGTTAACGCAGTATATGCATACCCGCCATATACAACAATGTCACCTTTATTATATTCAGTAGAGTTTTCCCATATAGCTTCATATTCTAAACCAGGTATATATATTTCCCAGTTATCTACATCTTCTCTTAATGTTGCAGTTGATGTATGTCCCCGGACAGCTCTCCACAATGATCCGCCACTTTTAACAACATCATACTTTTTATATCTAGTAGCGGTAGACCAATCACCATTGTATTCAATACCTTCTAAAAATATCTCCCACTTAGATTGATCGTCTTCAATACCTAATGCTAATGTAGCTGCACTAGTATGTCCTGTTAAGCATCTGTAACTAATAGCACCATATTTTACAATATCTTTAGCTTTGTAGCGAGTATTAACAGTCCAATCAGCTTGCCAACTATCAGAAGTGTTTAATACACTCCAGCTTGACTGGTCATCTTCTAAACCGATCACAGTTGTTGCTGCTGATTGGTGTTTAAATGAACAAATATATGCAATACCGTTATATCTAATTACATCGCCAAGGTCATAGTACGTATTAATTGTCCATTCGTTTAGCCAATTGTATGTAGTTGCAATAATTTTCCAGTTTGGTAAATTTGCAGGTAATCCTAAATTAACTACGTTAGTCGAAGTATGAGCTGTTACACATTCGTATACATACCCTTTAAATTTTACTATATCACCCGGTGTATAATATGTTTCACTTGTCCATAAGTTTTTCCAAACTTTACCATCAAACATTAATTCCCATTTTGAGTTAACATCATTAAGATCAGTAGTTAAATTAACAGAGTCTGACGTGTGTCCAATTAAGCATACATATGCCTTGCCCCTGTAATAGACAATGTCATCTTTTACATATGCTGTCGATAATACCCAATCGCTTTTCCATCTAAATCTAATTCTTTCTAAATTAAAGTCTGACATCTTTGTTCTCTCTTATAATCCGTTAGATGAGGAATTCTCATCATATGTAAATGAATGGTTAACTCTTGCTACCAATTCTCCTTCGGCGTCTACGTAATATGATATATTTCGACCGTCCCATTTAAATTGTTCATAATTTAAATTTTCATATACTAGGTTATGATTTACATCACGACCTTCATAAAAATCTTGGCCTTCTGAAAAACTTGGGTAGTTTTGTGTTGGGTCTCCAGGGGTGTTTATAGTAATACTATCAACTGTACTCATTTGATCCATTTTGCCTATAAACAATTCGCCGTTATCAGTCCTGCGTAATCCGTAAAAATATCTATCTGGTATTGCACCATTAATATGATCCGGTGTTGTTCCTGTGTAATTTGACATAGTTTATTCCTTATACAATATCTACGTAGCTTATAACTGCATCTAATGCGTCGTCTGAACTAGCTACTAGATATAATTGATTTTCTGGTGCAAGTATTAATTTTTCGCCTGCTGCAAGCGCATGCAAACTACTGTTGGGTGGTACCATAACATCTTTCATAAAGTACCCTTCTACACTAGTATCATCGTGCAATAATATACTTGCGTATACTACAAAATCTGTTAGATTAGATAAGTTAAGTCCAATAATAGTTGAACGTGTAGCTGCATCAGTTTCCAATGCAAGTATAGGAATTGGTCCTACTTCTTTTACTACTTTATTTTTAAATTGCGTTGCCATTTTTTATTATCCCAATGTTAGTACGTATTCAATTGCTAAGTCTTCAGCAGCAGCAAAGCTAATTGAGCCCGTTGCACCTGCTACAGACACCCAACTAAACCCGTCCCATATTTCTAAATATCTTTGTTCTGTATTATAACGTGTCATTCCAGTTTCGCGATATGCTGCGGCAGGACGTTGTACGTTTGATCCCACTGGTACAATAAATCCATTTGTACCCTCAATCTTAAAGTAGCCGCTGCCTTCTTGCTGAAAATTTAATACACCGTCTACTTGTCTATTTGTAATTGTAGAATCTTTAAATGCTAAATTATCAATGACTACAGAACCTGTACCATTTGCACTTAAAACTAGATCAGTATCAACAGTCTCAGTTGTAATAACGTTTCCGTCAATGCTTATATCGTCTACTTCAATTCTTGGTGTTGTTAATTTGTCTGCATCAATTGTAGTAACAACATTATCACTAATATAAAATCTAATTGTACTATCATTTGCGCCAGGAGTAAGTTCTGCTGTAATCCGTGTGTCTAGGTCTAAATCGTATACGCCGTTTAGTGCAATCCAGTTGCCGTCATATCCTTCAAACAATTCATTATCTGTATTGTAACGAATCATTCCTGTCGCAGGTGTTGGACGGCTTGCTGTATTACCCTTAGGCAATTGTAGCGCACTAGTTGAATTAATTCTAACTGTGCCGCTATCTGCGTCTAGGTTAATGTCGCCACTAGTGCTTGATATTGTATTGCCACTGATGCGCAAGTTGCCAGTATCAATTGTGTCGCCAGTGATAGTAGTAACGCTGCCGCCAGTGGTGATAGTTATACCACTAGTTGTGTTAATATTAAACGTTGAGCTACCAAAGTCTACGCTACCGTCTGCTTGATTGATATAAAACAAATCACCAACTCTAAAGTCACCGTTGTGATCAACTGAGCTGTATCTAATCTTAGCCCGGTTTAATTCAACAACTTCGTTTGCTTGTATAACATTTGTATTGTCGTTGTCAATGTCTTTGCCTACACCAATGTAAGCTAAGTTTTGACTGATCAAGTACATTAGTACGCCGTTGCCGTCACCAACAACACCATAGTTACCGTATACACATGCACTTGCAATTGAGCGCACTTCAGCACCAAAGTCTGTTGAGTCTGCTAGTGTTACATAGTTTGCAGTTGCACCGTTACTAAATCTTATGTCTTGCGAATTGAGTGTGTCGTCAACAATTACATTTGAACTATCTTCGCCATTCATGTGCAACAATAGAACAGTATCGCCGTCACTAACAAATTCGCTAAGTGGAACAATAAGTGTAGCACCTGAATATCTAGCAATGCCTTTTGAAATTCTTAATTCGTCTATATTACCTTCAAAGAAATATGATAAGCCATTGTACTGCGCACCAATAACAAGAGGTTTTGCTACACCGTAATCTGTATTGTCTGTCCAAGTTCCTCTTGAAATTCCATTTAAATACAAAGTACCTGTTGTACCTTGTCTAACATATGCAATATGATTCCAAGCATTTAAATTTAAAGCAACAGTACTTTGTATTTGTATTGATCCAGTGACATATAAATATGGCTGATTTGATCCGTTTAAATATACAGCCACAGCATCATCAACAACAGTGCCTGCTCTAAAATCAAATAAACTTCTAAAGAATGAACTTGTTGTAGGATAAATCCAGCCTTCTACAGTAAAATCTTCAGTGCTAAATCCAAAATCGTTATTGCTTGCTACGCCTACATAATCGTCAACTCCATCTAAACTTAGACTAGATGTGCCAAATTTCTTAACGCTAGTTTCTAAACTTGCATTATTGTATGAAGTAACAGTTTTGCCACCGCGTGTGCCAGCAGTTTCTA
>Ga0222687_1000308_pt1 | contig 13189 bp, 11 predicted proteins | sample AntAcemetage1163_FD_179837 | JGI IMG/M metagenome (GOLD analysis project Ga0222687, IMG submission 179837) | Saline water microbial communities from Ace Lake, Antarctica - #1163 | ecosystem: Environmental > Aquatic > Non-marine Saline and Alkaline > Saline | place: Antarctica: Ace Lake...
ATTCGCTTTGGTTGACGAAAGTACGGCAGCCGTGCTGGGCAAGCACATGCGTGACCCAGTTTTTGTTCTTCTGCACGACAGCCTGGTCCAAATCGGCGCTCAAATGCATGCTCAAGCTCATTCTATCCTCTCGCAAGGAGCTCCACAAGACCCCAGCGGCACGCTCGAGCAAATTGCTACCCTTCTCAATTCAGCCCAGGGTAAGAATGATTTCATAACTTTTCCTCTCTCAGCGGAAGAGCGTGCAGCAGCTCGAGGGATTCTTGAGCAGCAAGGAGCATTTGCTCAAGTCTTGGCTCAGGCGGATTTATCGAAAAAAGGAACACGCGAATATGTTGAGAGCGTCACTAAGGACATTGCGCCTTTCTATTCGACGTTAGCCGCTTCTGGGGGAAAAGCTGATAGGCGAAAAGCAGTTGAGCCAACAGATGTCTTTGAGCCTGTTCGAGCGGGTGCCTTCTTCGCAGCCAATGTCGCTGACGAAGCCATACTTGGTGCCTACTCCCAGTTTATGGTGTTTCGCAGGACAGCCAGGGCAGACCCGACGGTCTTGCCGAAAGTTGTCAGTGCCTGCAAGGCCAATGCGCCGTTCAACACAATTGGCAAACTCATTTCAAGCAACACGGAAGCCTTCGTTTCTGGCCATTGGTTTCCTGAGGAAATGAACTTTGCCTACGTCAAAGCTACCGAGACTAAGATCATGACATGGCACGAAGAAGAGGTTGCAGTGTCGGGAGCCAGTCCTTTCCGAAGTTGGGCCACTGAGGTTACCTTCCTTCTTGCCAAAAGAGCCATATTTGAAAGACCAGCTCCTGAAACATTCGGTGAGATGCAGCAGCAACTGGTTAGCTGGGGCCGCCCAGACATCGCTGAAGGCATTGGGAAGTATGCAAATGAGTTGCTTCAAATCAATGGAGGAAGGCTGAGCCCTATCGAATTGGCACGCCTTGATTTCATGGACGAAACCAAGGAGGCCACCAACTCATTGCGTCGCCGAGTCATGGGTCTTTCAGGCGGAAGCGACGAGAGTCGCGCATTTGACGACCTTCGTACTTCGGCCGCGAGTGCTGGCAGTGGTGTGTCTGGCATTGAAACGCTGATGGTTCTTGCGTCTATTGTTGATGGTGGGAGCAGCACTGGACCCCAAGCAAGCGCCATTCAAGCTCGGTTTGCGCGGCGAGACCCTGCATCTGCAGATCTTGTCGTTCAATTTGGCAATGCCATGTTTGAGCGTGGCGAGCAGCTCCTTCGGCACGAAGAAAACCGGCTCAAGTACGGAGCAACCGCTGGGCTTCTCCGTGCGTGCATGCCACCTGCTGAGCAAGGGCAATACGGAACGCTCGTGTCAACGTCGTCTGCTTCCTTGCCAACGTCAACGTGCGTGATTCCCCCTTTAGACGTTGAGGTATTTCCTCCAGCTGTTCGCAAGCGCTGCCGAGCCCAAATTCAGCACCTGCAATCCGCGCTTCAGTTTTGCATTTCTCGCGACCAATCGTTGAAGGACATTCCAAAGTCCCGGAAAAAGTCCGTGTTCGAAGCACATTATTTGGGAGGCCACACTGGCGCGTCCACGCAATTTTTGCTGTGGAAACTTGAATTTATTGCACTGAAAACGGCGGACGACTGCCAACAGGTGATCAACGGCGAGCAGAAAGCTTTAGGCCAGCTTATCTTCGCCAACACTGCAGCCTTCCGAGCTGAGCCTTTTTTTAGCGATGAGCTGAACAGCTTGAAAGAACTTTTGCGTAAAGCAGAGACTGCTTTGGGCACTGAAGACTCCAATCAAAACTATCATGACGTCGGTGATGGCGCCTCGCCAGCATCTCTTCAAATGAAACACGCTGGGAGTTCGAAGTCCCAGTCCGTCTTCGCCGAATGTTGGAATGACCCGTCTTTCTGCCACGAAGTGGTCGTGGCGCAGCAACTTTGCGATCAGGACGGCAGCGACAGCGACGAGTCACCAAAGTCCAAAATGATGAAACGGTTTCGTTTAAAACCCGAGCTAGCCAAGTACCGTGCGCTGGTCGAAGCTCACTTCGAAGCATTCATCAGAGAACCCTTACCGGTGGCTGCCCAGATGAAGGGTTGGCAACAGTACTTGCAATTGAAGTTTCAGGCGGATTACGCGGCGGCCAGCATCGACGACAAACCAGAATTGGCTCAGGCAATTGCGTCAAAAGACGTGCAGCGGGTGCTCCACGTCCTCGACCACAATCGCCATCTTCCTCGGGACGTCTTGTTCGCAACCTACGGGCCGGTGGCCAACCAATCCGTGCTTTTAGATGCCCTTCGAGTTGGCCCTTTCAAGTTGGTGGAAGCGGTCCTTCATCATGGGTATCCCGTGGCAACACAACGCGTGGGAAATTCTGAAAGCGGTGCATCGTGGCCCCTGCTGCACTATTTGCTGATTGCGTGGGCAGAGCATCTCCGCAACGCGAATCACGACATTTCGGCCTTGCAGCAACGTTTCTCGGACGTCCTTCCGCTCTTGGCTGAGAACGGCGCTGATTTTCGTGCGGTGGCCAATGGATTTACACCCCTGTACATTGCGGGCACGAGTTCCGTTGAGATGGCCGTGCAAGGGATTCTCTCCGTGTTAGAGCAACGAGGATTACCGTGCAGCGACGAGATCAATCGCGCCGTTGGGGACGAATCCGCACCCACCAGCGTTTTTCAGGCAGTGGCCAATGGGTCGGATCCATCAACGCTGCGACTGCTTCACGCGCGCGGCGGCGATTTAGAAGCTCCTCGGGTCACCTTGAACTCTCAAAAGGACATGGTTCAGTCGATTCCACCGCTGCACTTGGCTTTAGCGCAGACGACGCAAACCCAAGACTTGGCCATGGTGGAAGCTCTTTTAAAACTTGGGGCGTCCGCCAACAGTTGCGCCTTGGGGCCGTGGCTGCAGAGCGAGCTCATCAAGAAACTAGGCCGCATGCACGCGGTGGGAAGTGACTTGGCCGACGAATTGTCGTTGACGCTGATGCGAACGAGCTGCTTGATGGCCTCCGCGACCCTGAGTCCTTCTGTGGTGGAATTGCTGCTAGCACATGGCGCATCGCCTACTTTTGTGGACCCTACTTCAGGCTTCACTGCACTGCACCAGGTAGTTCGGGAGAAAGTTATTAGACTCGAACTTCATTAGAAGCGACCATTTAGAAAAAAAAATAAGTGCTAGAATTTTCTTCCCTCAAGACCATTTTGAGAGGCATTCTCTTTGAAGTTCTGTGGCGCTCCTTTTTATCGTGTAAACACATAATTTCTAATCATGCTCTGAGAGAGTCATCTAATCCCACCCAATGAATCTCAAGTGTCTGCATCTCAATGTCAATTCCAGGTGGTGTACTGCGCCGACCTTGCCAGCAGCGGCGACCACACAGAGGCCAACGCGATTCGAATGGCCGAGCTTCTGCTGCAAGGGGGCGCTGACATCCACGCGAAAACGTCGTTTGGAAACACGCCGCTGTGTGAGTACTTGGCTCACGCTTGACGTGTTTTACGCGGTGCACCGAGTGCACGATGCGATGTTGCAAATGAATTGTTGCGTTGGCGAATGCATCGAAGGCTTTTTTTTTATTATAATTCGCGCTTTCTTTTTATCATTCTTTGGTTTCCTTCTGCGGCGCATACTAGATCTGGCCACGCAAAAACGGTTGACCAACACGACCAAGTTTCTGACGAGCCAGGATCTGGCCACGCAAAAACGGTTGACCAACACGACCAAGTTTCGGATGAGCCAGGGGGCGGACCCCAGTTTGGGCAACAACGAAGCAGAAACGCCGCTCCACATGGCAATCTTCATTGGCGACCCCGAAAATTTCGCGCTCTTTTTCAGCAACGTTGGGCCTGACGTCAGCGTGGCGTTGCAGGACGCGCGCGGGAACACGCCACTGCACTACGCAGCGAGTTTCAACCAACTCGACATCTTGGCGATCTTGGTGCAGGCTGGCGGTGACTTGCAAGCCAAAAACAAGGAAGGGTGCACGGTGTTTTTGCAGAGTGTGGTTGCAGGCCGCAAAGAAGTGGCCGCCAGTCTCCTGCACCTGAACCCCGCTTTTCTCGAGGACAACGACGCGCAAGGCGGCAACGCTCTGCACTTGACCTGCAAGAGTGGGAGCATTGAGATCATGGCGCCCATGGTCATGTGGCTGCTGTCGATTGGCGTCAACGTGCATGCCCGAGACAAGCACAACTGCTTGCCTTTGCACTACGCTGCTTCATCGGGCAGCGTAGCCTGCACTCGCATTTTGCTTTGGAAGATGTTGGAACCCCTTGCTTATGCTCAGCCCGTAACCAACAGTGTTCACAGCAATGTTAGTGATTCTGGCAGCAGCAGCAGCAGCAGCCAATCCAACAGCGACATTGTGGGCGCGGGTGTCATGTCCTTTGCGTCAGTGTGTGGCCTTTCTTCTGATGTCGACATTGCGAGCCTCACCGGCGGCCAAAAGAAAGTGTCGCACTTGCTCGGTACCCCCTTGTTTTTCGCGGCGCACCACCGTCGTAAGGAGGTTGTGGACCTCCTGCTGAACGGTGTGCCAAGGCCATGCCACGTGGCGCCTCTGCACGAATTAGCTGTGCCGCAAGCAGGCTGGATTTGCGACGCCTCAGGCGCAGGTAATGGGTCTTTCCTCACCCCCCTCTAAGCCCGCGTCCTTATTTGATGTCTGTTGAACAGATCGATCTGACACACATGAAATGATTTGTACAGCTGTCTGCAGAACGTCTCGGTGGATATCTGTCTTCCTGAAAAGTCTGATTCAGTCTTCGTCATTCTTTTGATTCAAGTTTTTTTTATTGTCTTTATTTTTTAAACCAAGTTCTTTTTTCCTCCTTTACCTGCTCTGCAGACGTGCCCTTTCCTGGCCAGTACATGATGGCATCCGACGGCAGCGACTTTTGTTTGCGGTTAGACGTGTGGGAGGCTGCCACCAAGGCAGCAGCGCAAGCAGCGACCAACGGCCCAAACGCAGATGGGCTCGACCTGGCGTGGCGACAGCGCACATGCGTGCTTTTACGGTACTTTTCTCGGACGAGTTTTTCTGAGCGTTTCTCCGATCTCCGACATAAGTTTTTATTTTAAATATGCATGAGCGTTGCACAGTACGCGCGAAAAATATTCAAAAGATTATATACTTTTCGAACGTCATCATGCGCTTCATAACTTTGTGCACGTGCTCTTTGGAACCCCTTTTTTCTCTTTTTTTTACGCCTTCGTACTGATTTCGGTATATCATAATCAACCCCTTTCGTCCCATTTTTTTGCTTTATCACATTGAGCTTTCAAATAAGTTCTTCGCCTTCGCTTTTGTCTTATCAAATCAAACTCTCTTCGGCTCTAGGTACCTTGAGCCTGTCGAGTTGACGGAGCTGCTGTGCTACGCCGTAGACACTGTCAACGAACCACTCGTGCATTTGCTTCTGCAATCGGGGGCCAGCGCAAACGCACCCGATTTCTTGGCCAAAAAGACGCCGTTGCAGTACGCTACGAACGAGACCGAGAGCCAAGCCATCGACGATGCGAACGCAAACCTTGGCGCCGCCGCCCTCGGGGCTGGGAGCAGCCGAGATGCTAGCAGCAGTGACGGCGGCGTAAGTGATTTTACCGAAAATCCCATGATGAGGGTTGCGAAAGGCAGCGACAGCAGTGCTTTCTCGTCTTCCTCTTCGTCGTCCTCCTCCTCAGAAGCGCATGCGCGGGCGCGCATTCGAAAAGCTTTGGTGGATGCGGGAGCCCAGGTGTTCATTGCGAGCGACAGCACTGCGTCCAAGAAGACCGTGCGCAACAGCGTGTGCGGCAACTCCAGCCTTCACCGCCGGGTGTGGCTCAAGAAAGAGTGCGCGCTTCTGAGCCCCGAACAGCAGGCGGAGGTGGAGTCAACGGACGACGATTTGGGGCGCAGCCCTTTGCACCACGCTGCTAGCCGCGGACAGGTCTTGAGTTTACTTCAACAACAAACAAAGAATACAAAGAAAGAGAGAGGAAGGTCGATGCGTCACAACAAGGATCAAGTGAAAAAGAAACAAAAGGAAATGCTTTCTTTTTATTCAAAGCTGCACGAAGCTTCTGAGCGTGAATTTTCCTTCCTTTCTTCTACGAACGCAACCGTGTACTTTTGGTGACCCCTCCCCCTTCTCTTCTGGCCAAAAACAGGTGGCCTGGATGCGGGTGCTGCGCGAATACGGCGCCAACTTACACGGGAACGATACTGAAAACTGGCAACCTCTGCATGCCGCAGCTTACGGTGGCGAAGTATCGACCACTACGCTGCTGCTCCAATGGCGTGCCGCGAAAATACTCAACGTCAGACAGGAATGGGCGCGGCGGCAGAATGGAGGAAATGGAGGTGGTGAGATGGAAACGAGTGGGGCTAAGAACGCAGCCAACGCTGCAGCTGCTCCGGTGGCTGCAGGCGCTGCGTGGTCACTGGAACAAGAAACAGTAAGTGTGTGTCTGTTTTGTGTGCCTGCTTGTGCTGCTAGGATACGGGCACCGATGTATAGGTGTGCGCGCATGCGCGCATGTGTTTCGTAAGGCTTTTCGTATGGACATGTATGCAGGCTGAACCTGCGCAACCCCTCCACCCCCCCTTACTTAGATGCCCGCAATGCGATTCTCTCTCGCCCAATTGGCAGGTGCATGGCGAAACCGCCGCGGAATTGTGCGCGCGCGGCCGTCACGAGCTCGCTTCCCAAGATCCCAACTTCCTGTTCCGAAGCCGACTCCAGGCTTGGAGCCTGCAGAGTGTTGCCATGGGCGCTCTGGCGGGGGCTCTTTTTGGCCACTGGTATTACGACGACCTATGGAGGCCTGGGAGCTTGGTGCGCAGTGTTCTTGGCGTTGAACAAGAGGACGCACCGCCTAGCGCCACGGTGACGACAGGTGTGGCCGCAGGAATTGGAGTCCTGCTGGGTCTGATAGGAAGTGGCTGCCTGGCGATCGTCCTTCGAATCACGCACGCTTGCCGAAGTTGCTTCCAGAATTGCGTGTCTCGGAAAGCCCGCAACGAGTCTCAGAAATTCAAAGCGGACGCCGCGCTGCGCCAAGCACACTTACAGCGCTATGTTGACACCCAACGAGCACTTCTGGCGGCAGGAGCGCACGCTCCTTGGTCGTTCGTGCGCATCCGCGTGCACGCCATGCGCAAGGTGAAGTTCGCTGGCTTAGCAATTTACTGCGCCCTGTGCCTGCCCTTCATGCAACTGCGCGATTTGGTGGAGCACCGCCCCCTTGCAGAAGCTTTCTTGACGCTGCGCCTCCCTGGCACGACCTGCTGTTGCTCAACTGCAGCTGATGGTCGTGGTGGTGGAAGTAGTTCTGGCAGCAGTGGCAGCAGCAGCAGCAGCACACATAGGAAGTCAACTGGTGCATCTCTAAAGATCTGTGGAGCATCGGTGGTTGCTGCAGTTATCGTGCTCGCGTTGGTTGGTTGCCCCTTGGTCCTCGTGGTAGTGCCCTCTTTGAGCACTGGAACCGCACAGCGCCTCACGGCAGCGCACGTGGCTCTCCTGTGCCTGTGGGTGCTGTGTTTGCTCCGCCACGCTCTTGCCGAAGCTCGCCTTTGGCGTACTCCCAAAAAGCCTCCGAAAGAAGGGAGCAGCAACAGTGGCGGCAGCAGCAACAGTGGCGGCGGTGTAACGTCAGCCAGCACCACAACAGCAGCGCGAGCGACCGCTGCCAACGCCACGGTCGCCGCAGCCCTGTTTTTGGAGTGGCAGCAGCTCGCAGGCGCGGGTTTTGTGCCAAGCCTGCCGTGGCCAACTCAACTCCTGCCGCTGCCCTACTGGTAGGGCTGCAGTCTCTTTCAGATGTAGTAACGCGCGATTGCACCACTCGGCACTGTGCAGTTTATCAAGTTCACATGCTTCGTGCAGTCTCTCCATACATCCATACGTTGGCTTTATATGCTGTTTTTTTCTTTTCCTTTTCTTACATGTCTTTTCAGGCTGGTCCTTTGATTACCCATTGATGTTTTTTTTAATCAGGTATGCTTTTTTTCAATTCGACATGAGCAGCCTCGGGTTCCAGAGCGGAGGCACCCTTTCCTTGCCTGACGATGATGCTTACTTGTCGTCCCTCTCCGAAAGCATGGGAAGCGCTGCTGCTCCGACTAGTAGCACAGCAGATGGCACCACTAATATTGGCATATCGACTACCTCTGCAGCCATTACCGTGACCGCGGAGAGTGCCGCGATGGCCCAAGAGTTTTACCAATCCGCATCGAGCTTGTACGACCTTCGCAACGCCGACGCCGTGGCGTTTTGGCTCAACACGTCGTATGCCTTCCTGTGGGCGAGCCTGGCGGGAGTCTTGGCCGCTGCCTCCGTCGTCCGTGCAGACCCCAAACTGCGCCGCCAATTCCCCTTCGTACGCTCCGACTTCTACGGTCAAATTCCGGGCGCCAGGACAATGGTGCCCTTCTTGTGCTCGGCTTTTTTCTTGTCGATTTTGTCATCCTTGTTCGGGACGTTTGCTTGTGCGCTCGATCCAGCCACGGACGTTTCCAGCAGCAGCAGCAGCAGCAGTGCTGACGGCGGAAGCAGTGACAATGACGACCAAGGAGAAGCGCTCCGCGAAGCCTTGTTGGCGTATTTGGACCAAGAAAAGTGCTTCACGGGAAGCCATCGCTATTCCGTAGCGGTAGCACTGCTGGGCTTGACCTTCTACCTGCCGTCCGCTTTCCTAGTAGCGATTTCTTTTCTGAGTGACGAACAGAACCCGAAACTGGACGTTCGATTTGTGGCGGCCTTTGAGGTAATGAGAGGTTCATTCACGCCTTTGCAATCATTAGAAGGATTCGTATGCAATGTTAAAGGAGGAGTTGGGATTTGCAGCAGTAGCACTATACCATGTGTATCTTTCCTCGTTGATTAGCGGTTTCCGTTTCTTTTTAAATTCTACATTCCTCTACTTTACGTAGGCCTTATTATTCCAATGCTGCGTTTGCAAATCGTCTCTTTTGCCAAGGTGATTTGTGAGCGCCTGCAAAGTTGCCCTAGCGCTGGTGGTGCTTCTCTTCACGCCACAGCCGGCAATTATGCTGGCTATCGTTGCCTTCCTCTTGCTGGCTTTGGCTTCAACTACCTGGCACACCAAACCTTGCCGTGACGTGGCCAGCGTGAACGTGTTGCGGTTTGGCTTTCATGGCTCCGCTCTGCTTGCAGTTGGGTGCGCAGCTCTGGCTCTACACCTTGATGATGCCGCCAACGACCTCCCTGCTGTTGTCTTCATCGGAGGGCACGCAGTGTTGCTGAGTGCTTTGGCGGTTCTCTTTGCTTGCCGCCGCAATTTTTGCGCCTATGACGCGAGCCCTCTTCAAGCCTCGACGGTGAAGACTGATAGTGGCAGCAGCAGCAGCACTGGTGCAGCTCCTAATGCTGCTTCTAGCCCGAGAAAAGCCCAGACGAGTTCAGCAGCCCAAAAGAGTGCATCATCGTCATCCGCGGAGATGGAAAGCGGTTTGCTCGGAGCAGCGGCGCTGGAGCTCGTGGCACTGCCGTCGCACAGTGCTGCTGCTGCTGCTAATGGAGGAGACGTCAGCAGCAGCCTTCGAGTGAGTGCAGTGCTAGACACGGTCTTCAGCGAAGGAGGAGGAGAAGAAGAGGGTGGTGGTTATGCTGGTGGCAGCGTGCCGGGGAGTTCAAGCAGCGCGGGAGCAACAATGGCCAGAGAAGCTGTGGCCGCAGCGATCCAGAAATCGAAAACCGAAGCGAAAGCCAAAGCGACCGAGTTTTTGGAAAGCGAGCTCATGGGGTTCATGGGCTCTTTGGGGTTTGCTTGATTTCTGAGCACCATCCGTCACGCACTGCTTCAAACGAACACACACACACACAAAGGATTCGAGGCGTTCTTTGTACCACCCCTCAATTGTTGAAAAAGCTTGAAACGGGAGTATTAAGTGTTATGAGCTGCTTCATCGTGATTCATCGGATTCAGGAACTAGGAGAATATAACGGAAATATATCATCATTCATTGCGCTGAGGCTCTCGCTTTCCGTGCAGATAAATCGAGATCGCCGGTGTTTTCTTAAACATAAGGCGCCTTTGTCCTGGGAATTCGAATTCGAAGAGGTACTTATCCACAGGAATAAGCGACCACGGTGGGGCATTAACCGAATTACTTTGTTACTGGGCTCAATAACGGCTTTCTTTATGTAATCGAGTAAATTAATTTAGGATACCTTTTTCCGTTTATTAATCAGTAGCGTAGATAATCATTTCCGTTAGTAGTCAAACGAGAATATGCACCATTCATCCAATTTTTTTGTGGCGTTTTTCGCAGCTGGTGATGTGGCCACCTGTTTACTTTCTTTTGGTCTGCTGCCTGGAGACAGTGCTGGCGCCAGGAGAGCGAATGCTTCTCTCGCGTTCCGCAGCTGCCGCCCGCGCAATACTCCAACGAAGTCAGCGATAAGTGCGAGCAATGTTCTTTCGTGGCCGCCTAAAATACAAAGAGCTGACGCTTCTGCTCCACTTGTGGTCATGAAATAGGGGCGACGATTCCCAATGGTGGGAATTTTGTTGCTGGATCTTTCAGAAGGAACGTGATTGGTTGTAGATGTAACCGTGGTAAAGTCTGAAGTGCCAGTGTATCGATGTGCGCGCCGTTGTTGAACGGCAGGTAAGACCAGCCGCGTAAAGATAGAATGCTGGTGCAGCCATTCGTCCAGATTTTCGCTGATAGTTTTATGCATATGAGAATTTTTAGTGTAGCGAAGCAGAACCTTCGCGTCAACATTGCCGTAACGATTAAAATCTATGTTGTTGTACGCTTCAGAAGAAGAAGAAGCATCAGCTGCATTGATGCATCCGCTATTTTCAATGCTACCATTGGTGCTGCCGCCGCTACTACTAGTGGGTGGGGTGGCAGTGGTAGTGGCGGCAGTGTTCCCACCGCAACTGCTCGCGGGTGCAGATTCAGCAGACGTTGCAGCAACGCTCGACGAGGCAGCACCGTGGACGATGAGCCAAGCCGCAACGGCAGGATGGTGCGAGCATGCTATCGAAAGCGGGGTTCGGTTTTGAAGATCAGTTACCAGTAAATCTCTCAGCTCGAGGCCTCCCTCAGCGACCAGCCACCTGCGAAATCAAAAATAAAGAAAATGAAGAGCTAGACCTCGAAATGATAATCAAGCTACAATCTCTTTCTGTTAGCTCAGCAGCTCATCTAGTCTTCATCATTCACCCCGCCCAGCCCAGCCTAAAGACAAAATGCAGAGAAAAAAAGATACCAAGGGAAAGTTCTACAGTACCGGAAGATTTTTTGTTCTTTCGGTGCTGTTGCCGACTATTGCTAGTTATCTTCACTTCTCAATTTCTCATGGTTGTGAGAGGTGTAGACCTTCCATGAAAATTACGACTACTCCTTACCTGCCCATGTGAAGATGCCCATAGAGGCCTACGCAGTGGATTGGCGTAAATCCAGACAGCGAGCTTGAGCGCACATCGGCCGCTGCCCCTACCCTGCAAAGCCTGTATTTTTATAAGCGGTCAACAAATAACCCAGTGCACACTTGAGTACATGCATTCCAATGACAGAACATAGTCATGCTTGGCTTGAATGAAAGAAGCGATTAACTAAAGAACTTAATCAACTGAAACGATTAACGAAAGAACTTAATTCAACTGACAAGTCAATTCTTAGTTCAATTGAGTATGCACCGCGCATTTATACACAAATAGGAACTCTAATCGCATCATGTACACTGTAGGAAACCGCGTTAAGACAGAGGTTGCATTGGTTCGGGCGTACCATTTCAGCACTTGGAGGTGCCCTTCTCTGCATGCGCCGAGCAAAGGCTGCTTGGCCAGAACATTGGAGATTTCAATTGATCGTGTTGATATTGAAAGCAAGTGAGCGACTTTTCTGGAGTGAAGAAGAATCTAGAAAACCTCTTCTCAAGCTACAACGCCTAAAAAAACTTATGATTTTGATGACCATAGAGATACCAATATTATTAGAACCAAGCAATTTGTGTCTCACCGTCCAGCCAAGGTGGTCCCTCGCGTGGATGTCATCCGCTGCGCCCACTTCGAAGAGCCACTAATCACGTGAACAACCAATTTAGAGATAACGACGAAGGGCAAAACGATGAGATAGACAAGTAGAGGCAGGAAATGCACGGCTCTGACAGGAAGTGCTAGATTAATTTTTAAGATTAATTCATAAGGTTAGCTCCATGAGACTTTGCAGATCAAAATTGCGCCCACGAGTAAAAATGTGTAGGTAGTACCAACAACTTCCACAAAAATAGCATCCAAAGATACGTAATAATTCGCCTCGTTCTCTTTACCAAAAGTCATCCACGAGTAGCGGATACACTATCAAATTAAAAAATAAAATATCAATCAAACCTCAGCGATGAGAATGTGGCCGCACTCGCACGCTCGAAACATGGGGGTCCATCCTTCACTGTCCTTGGTGCGGATCGTTAACGAAGCACCGTTGTTCCAAAGCCATTGACACACGTTTAAGGCGCCCGCATCACATGCCTGATGCATTAAGGTCCATCCTGAACCAGGCTTAACAACACACAGGTCGCCGAATGGATTGTATCCACGCTCTTGCAGCCAAGACTGCACATTGTCGGGCAATGCGGTCATTCGTTTGATGGCTTGCTTCGCAGAGACCTCGCCAATAATGCTGTTGTGATTCGTCAGACACCGAATTTCCGTCGGTTGGTATTGTTCAACACGGAAGAAACTAACCACTGTACAGTACGTACTGTACTTACCCCTCTCTGTTAAGGAATTCTAGGGAGTTTGACCTTAGCTTAATAATATCTCGGGCTAATTGGCATGTATGGATACAAAAAATAGTGCAACTAAAAGCCCAAGGCATGCCACGCAAGATGATTTTCTACTTTTTATTATAGGCGTGGTAAGTTAAAAGTTATAGGGCGATATAAAACGTGCCCGTATAGTGGAAAAAATAAAAAAAACCCGAGCCAGGCTTCCAGTCCGGCCCGGGGGACTCTGCAAACGCCGATTAGATGGCACACTCTTTGTTAGTAACTAAATCCAGTCCCCCCTCGGGGGGGGCTCAGAAAAATGCATCAATGGAGTGCGGCATATGCCGCGTCTTCATGAGCGCGTTTTGGGCCTCCGAACTCGAACTAATACAAACCCAAATGGCACAGAAGCCAATGCTGCGGGCAGAAGTGTACGCGCATGCGATGCGCGCAAGTCAAA
>Ga0222687_1000309_pt1 | contig 13165 bp, 18 predicted proteins | sample AntAcemetage1163_FD_179837 | JGI IMG/M metagenome (GOLD analysis project Ga0222687, IMG submission 179837) | Saline water microbial communities from Ace Lake, Antarctica - #1163 | ecosystem: Environmental > Aquatic > Non-marine Saline and Alkaline > Saline | place: Antarctica: Ace Lake...
GGGAAATCGAAAAATCCGGTCAAACACCACCGCATACAGCACCAACTGGGCGTGCTTACGGGTAATCACATCTGTTTTCTTGGCGCGAACCAAGGTGACAGCTTCACGAAAAGCTGTCAAATCACATCGGAGCTCCTCCAAGCCGTAGAGGTAGAAAGGCATGCGTTGTTTGATCATGAAGGGATCGAAAGGGAGGTCACCTCTCATGTGGGTGCGATCGTGAATCAAATCCCACATGACGAAAGTCTCTTCCGCCAGGCCCTGGTCATCGAGTAGTCCTTTGGCGTCGGCTGGTAGTTCGAGTTTGGTGATCTCAACCGCATGCCGAACAACCGAGCGAAACCGCGCGGCCTCGCGATCGGCGAAGATTGCGCCCCAACTAAAGACCGGCAATTCAGCAGAAGTCCCCTCCGGTGCTCCGGCAGGGACTCGGGGCGTTACGGCCACAGACTCAGGAAAAAGCACAGCCGAGTTTGACTCGTATCCCGGCGTATAGTCAAGGAATCGCAGCGGAACGAAGAGAGCGTTACTGCACCGGGAGGATTCAAGAACACCCACAAACTTCGGCCAAATAGTCTCACAGAGCAAAGCCTCAAAGAATCGATTGGTCGAACCGTTTTGCGTATACATCGGGAACACGACCAGGTGCGGGGTGCCATCCACCCGGGTCCGCTCGGGATGAAATGCTGACAGAGAATCATAGAAATCAGGGACGCCAAATCCGGCGCTCTCCCACGCTGCGCAGTCTCGGGCCACCGCGTCGAGATACTCGGCGTCGTGAGGGAACCAAGGAGCAAGTGTGGCGACAGACCCGGTGATGGTCTCCACAGCCTTGCGGGCACGAGAATGGTCCTTCACCGCAGCGATGCTGCCGTCTTTGGCTTGAATTGCCTGGAGGTCGATGCATGCCTCTTTCAACTCAACCCATGGGGAATCGGTGACAAGATCGCGCACGATTTGTGGGGAATGGTCCATGGTTATCGACATAGCAACCTCCCAGCTCGGTGACCTCAGTGTAGAGCGGTCGATCCGTAATCATGGTTGCTTACCGCGCTTGGCTGATGCGTCTTTGCCGGTCTTGAAGCACTTTTTTTGCGCAGAGCTGTTGTTGCCTCCGCTGTGCGCCGAAACGTGCCTGCTGACCTGTGCACACCGTGAGGGTCCGTATAGCGAACCTGCCAATTTCCTAGTCTGGGGCGGCTCACAGAGCCTCTAGCTCTCTTCGTTCCGCGCTTCTGCTGGTCCAAAGTTTCTACCTAGCGGTCTAAGTACCTAGGTGTAATCCCGATTTAAGCCCAAGACATTCCCATTAGGTCTAGGTCGTTGCTGTTCGCTGCGCTTGCCGATACCCGAATTCGTAATGATTTACTGAGCTATCTCGCGATTTACTGGAGGCACCGGAGAGAATCGAACTCTCCACCTTCTCATTACGAGTAAGACGGGATGGTGCAGTGGTTCCCTGCGCTGATCCAAGGTCAATTGTCAAACCCTCAAAGCCTTCAGAGCGACATGCCCCGCTAACCCAAGACCCAGCTTCGTAAACGTGAACTTCTCAACCCGCACGAGCTACTACTGCAGCGGCGGCTAGTCCGTTCGGGTGAGAGCCGATGACCATACCGTCAGGCAGGTCTGACTAACTTCCCTGCTCACGCCGCTCAGCGCCGCGCATTCGACGCCGAACCACAAAGCGAACCACCTCAGATGAAACAAGAGCGAGCACAACCGCGATGCCATCTCTCCATGGTGACTCGGGCCTCCCAATCTGGATGAGCACTATCGCCGTAGCAAAAAGCACGACCAGGAAGGCGATGTGAGGGTACCTCACATCTTCGGGACAGCGTCTCCACTCATCAACTCGAAATAGGACTGATAGAAATTTCACTGAGGCTCGACCGTTCGCGACGAATTCGACCGCCGGAACGCCGAATTTGCGTTCCTTAGGCTTCCAGTTTCCACGGTGGTGGACCTGCCCTCGAGCGGATGGGCTTTTGACACAAACAGAATTTATGGTGAGACGTCTTCATCGTGCCCGCCTTGGAGCAAAGCCCAGAACTGAACAGCTTCGATATCGTCTCTTTCGTGCTCTTCAGCAATCCGCAACACGTAATCAGGGAGCCCCATGTAAGGAGAAGCACGCCCTACTGCCTTTACGTCTCTGGTTTGACCCGACGGGAGCAAATCACTCGTCATACCGAATACGGATTTCACCATCCCGCGCTTGCTCGCCCACACATTGTCTATCACTCTCCGCTCTCGGGAAGGGGGAGTGTACACCCCTTCGGTCGGCGAGTCCCAGGCACGCACGAATCTGTGCTTTGAGCGATGAAGGTGTGCGCAGCTAACCTGCCAATTTTCTAACTTGTTAAGGCTCACGCAGCCGGTAACTCTCTTGATTCCGATCCGCTGCTGGTCCATATTTTTCACCTAACTATCTAAGTACCTAGGTCTAATCCTAGAACCTTCCCATTAGGTCGAGGACGTTGCTGTTCGCTGCGCTTGCCGATACCCGAATGTGGAGTTATTTACTCGGCTATCTAGCGATTTGCTGGAGCCACCTGAGAGAATCGAACTCTCGACCTTCTCATTACGAGTGAGACGCTCTACCAACTGAGCTAAGGCGGCCAGCCCTGAACCAGCGCCTTCCATGCTAGCCGAAGTTCACCGAAGCACCGAGGCCTCAGAACTCTGCAGCCACCCTTTGACCGGCTGATCGCCGGCGGGGTTCTCGCCCCTCCAAAAGAGGCTGAGTTGAGAGCAAGCCGGGCACCAGCTCACCGGGAGCTACCACCCCTCCCGCAAGGGCAACAAGATCCACAAAAGGGCAATGTTCCTCCCCAACCTTCGTGGCGCTCAAAGATCCTCTCTCACGGGCATACTGCGACCGCAAACGCGCCGAAGGAAAACGCCACCACCAGACCTTGATCGCCCTCGCCCGCTGCTGCTGCTGCTGCTGCGACCCAATCTTCGCCATGCTCCGAGACGGCGCTCTACTTCGAGGAAAAACCCCGAAAGCACCGTAACAAAAAATATAGGGACACCCCCACTTTTTTTGGGACGGTTTGGGGCACCGATGAAACGAGGCACACGCCCACGGTTTCTTAGCGGCTCTTCCCTCAGGCATACGGTAACTGCGCCAATCGTGCAACTCGAGCGCCTCATCCCCCCGCGGCCGAACCGCATGAACGATGCCGCGCGCTGGCGTGAGATCCAGTTGTGGCCCGATGTGCTCGCCTGCACCTCGTGGCCCAAACGCACCGCCGAGCAATCGCGCGCCCACCTCAAAAATCGCGCCAAGCATATGGCGCTGAGGCACGCGGACGTCTTTCTGGCTCTCGCTTTAGAACACTAAGGCGCGCTCGTCGGTGACGTGACGCTCCACTTGACGTCTGTGTCTCCGTCCACACGCCGTGTCGAGATCAGCTGAATTCTGTACCCCGAGCACTATGTGGGCAAGGCTTCACAAAAGAAGCGACCGAAGCACTGATCGACTTCTCGTTTGCGCAGGTCAAGCCGCGGTGGATTCTCGCTATGGCTAATTCCCCGACACGCCGCTGATCATGCTGGCATCGAGTCTGGGATTCACTCACATACCGACATTCAAAGACCCGCTGTGCTTCATTGCGTGCACTACGCCCCCCAAAGAAAAACGGGTTAGCCGCGCGCACCCATCAGGTGCTCCATCGCGAGTTGCTGCAGGCGAACGAAGCCAAAGCCCTCGCCATTGAAGAACCGCTCGGGCTGGAAATCCTCGAACGATGCACGATCGGCAATGAGGTCATCGTACGATTCCCCTTTGCCTAGAGTCGGTACGCTCAGTTCGCCAACTTTTGCGGCCACCAAAGCTTCTCGCACATCCGGATCAGCACGGAACGCGGCTGCGCGCTCCTTAAGCATCAAATACATTCTCATATTTGCCGCGACCGACTCCCAGACGCCCTCGCTGTCTTCGGTGCGCGACGGCTTGAAGTCGAAGTGGCGAGGACCGTCATAGGCGGGAATGCCGCCCGGGCCACCATTTTCCAGCAGGTCGACTAGCGAGAATGCGTTCTGCAAGTCGCCGTGACCGAAAACGAGGTCCTGGTCGTACTTGATTCCACGCTGGCCATTGAGGTCAATGTGGAAAAGCTTGTCGGCGTGCAAAGCCTGCGCAATTCCATGCGTGAAGTTGAGTCCCGCCATCTGCTCGTGACCCGTCTCGGGGTTCACTCCGACAAGTTCAGGGTGCTCGAGAGTGGCGATAAACGCCATCGCGTGGCCGACTGTCGGTAGCAGGATGTCACCGCGCGGCTCGTTCGGCTTCGGCTCGATTGCGAACTTAATGTCGTAACCCTTTTCGGTGACATAGTCACACACCAGGTTGACGGCCTCACGGTAGCGATCGAGAGCCGCACGAATGTCTTTGGCCGAGTCATACTCGCTTCCCTCACGGCCACCCCACATGACGAAGGTCTTCGCTCCGAGCTCTGCAGCCAAGTCAAGGTTGCGCAGGACCTTGCGGATTGCAAAGCGGCGCACGCCTCGGTCATTCGAAGTGAAGCCACCATCCTTGAAGACCGGGTGGCTAAACAGATCAGTCGTGATCATGGGGATCACGAGACCGGTGTCATCCATCGCCTTCTTGAGTCGGTCGATTTCGTGCCGGCGTTCGGCATCCGTCGATTCGAAGGGGAACAGGTCGCCATCATGGAAGGTCATGCCCCAGGCGCCGAGTTCCGACAGCTTATTGACAGCGAACACGGTGTCGACTGGCGCGCGAGTCGGGCCGCCGAAAGGGTCGGCAGCGGTCCATCCAAAGGTCCACAGGCCGAACGAGAACTTGTCGTCGCGGGTGGGGGTGGGGCTGGTCATGGGGAGCTCCTTAATATTGGGCGTGCATTGAACGGAAAGTACGCGCGTCGTTAGTGCTTGCTTCGTGCGGCGACAGGATTGCTGCTGATGACCAGCCCGCCATTCCAGCGGACTGTTGCATCGTCGGGAGTGTGAACACGCGGGACCATCCCAATTACGCTGGACTTACCTGCAGCATTTAAACCGAAAATGACTGGGACTTCTCCGGGTGCAATGGAGATGTTTACGAACATGAGTGGGCGCACAGCATCGAACGGCTTCGTTGCTCCACGCGCATCGAATGATCCGGACTCAGGATAGAATTTGATCATGGTGGCAACATATCAGACGGTGTAGATTGACGGAACGCCCACGCGGCGATTTTTATTGACGCCCTCACCCGCACACCCTATGGACGCCAGGTTTAAATGGATTGCGGACGCCGCGGAAAGAAGAATTTTTGGATTGCCATTGATGAAAGCTGGGGTTTGACCTGTACCACTCCTCAAAAAAGTTCTGTTATGTTGTTTTAAACATCATTGTGGACATCTCTAAACTGGCCTTGAAGTGAAAGTGGTTTTGTCGACGGACCTTGCCTTTACGGAGTAATGCGATTTCAATTACCTGGGAGAAAGTGCATGTTGGGAGCTCGTATGAATCGCATGCTGCTAATGACCTCAGAGGCCTTGCTCGCCGTTGCCAGTCTGCTCGGAGCGATTAACTCGGCAGCAATAGCCGAAGCAGAAAAAACCAAAGACATCGAAGTCGTCGCCGCCCACGCGAACCTTCAGATTAGCCATGTCGAAAGATTCATCGACGGCAAATTTTACGTGATGATTGTGCTGCCTACCGATGGTGCACCTCTCACCGATGTCGCCACAAGACACTGGAGCCAGGCATCCCCGTGATCAACGTCGACCGCAAATTCTCCAGCACCTTCGCCGCCTCGTGTTTGACTCTCCAGCGGCAACCTCTACTGCCGCATTCAGCCCCAAGTATTCATTCTGAACTGTCGGGACGATGGTGAGTGGACGCAAACTTGGGGCTGAGTCCCGAGGCAACAACTTTGACGTTGTTCGGCGCCACAATCTTTCCATCCTTCTCCGCCGTGTGCATGCTCTCGGCGGGATATCTCGCTCGCAAATGACGCGCGAAACAGGGCTCAACCGATCAACGATTGCCGATCTGGTTGCCGAACTGGTGCGACTGGGTCTTGTCGTTGAGACTCGACCCGACCGAACCAGTTTGGTCGGGCGCCCCAGCTCGGTTGTCGTGCCGAAGGAAAACATTGTCGCGATCACCGTGAACCCAGAGGTGGATGCGGTTACCGTTGGCCTTGTCAGGCTGGGTGGTCGCGTCATCCGCCAGGTTCGCTACGATAGCGATCACTTGTTGAGTGCGCGTGACGCGGTGAACATTTCAGCCGCGATTATTGCTGGCATGAAGGGCGAGCTCGATTCGAGCTATCGCACCTTTGGTATCGGCATTGCCGCTCCTGCTCTGGTCCGCAAAAGTGACGGAGTGGTTTCGTTGGCCCCTCATCTGAGCTGGATCGACGAGCCCCTCGCGGACATGATGAGCGAAGCGACCGGCTACCGGGTGTACGTAGGCAACGATGCAAGCCTAGGTGCGGTCGCCGAATCAGTGCGTGGTGCGGGCGTTGATGGCCAAGAGCTCATCTACCTCAACGGTGGCGCCAGCGGCATCGGTGGCGGGGTAATCACCGGAGGTTCGCTCCTAAGCGGCGTCTCGGGGTATGCCGGCGAAATCGGTCACACTCTTGTGAACAGCAACGGTGTTGAGTGCCGCTGTGGGGCCGTCGGATGTCTCGAGACCGAGGTGCGCCAGGAGCCGTTACTAGAGGTGCTCGACCTTGACCCTTCGCAGTCAGACCGTCTCGATGGGTTGCTCAAGGAACGCTATGCTTCCGGCGACGTGGGCGTTGTGAAAGTCGTTGACTACCAGATCAGTTTCCTCGCCCGAGCGCTCGCTAACGTCGTCAATATCTTCAATCCCGAAATCATTGTGCTCGGTGGATTCTTGGGCTCATTGCTCGAGGTTGCAGAGCAATCCCTCACCCGACAGACGCGACGCTCGACCTTCGACCAACCCGGGTGCGCCGTGCGTTTCTCACGAACCACTTTTGGTGCCGAGATCATCCCACTGGGCGCCGCAGAACTCGTGTTCTCGCATCTGATTGCCGACCCGGCAGCGGCGGTCTTGTCCTGAACCCACGAGGTTCCCTGGCTACGTTTGCGCCCTTCTTCACGCATCGCCCGAACACGCGGCTGACAGTTTGTGCGCGGGACATCCCTGACACTCGTTCTTGAATGAGAAGGGGAGTGTGCACGAGTGCTCGCTAGAAATTCCGTTTACTCTGGAACGTGATGGGATCGGCATCACACAGCAGCCGTTATGCGAGTACCGCCGGAGGCTCTGGACTGAGGTGGTCCCTTTGTTGCAGCCGAGATTTACCCGAACAACAAATTCGCCGACACAGACGGCGGCGGAGATCGAATCGCCGCTAGCGAAGAACCCGCGCTGGGGAGCGCGGGTCATTCATACGAAACTTGTGCCGGCCTGCACACCCAAACCGCATGTCTTGTCGACGATTCACCTTGTGCTGCAACGCCATGGTCTCGTCGTGACGCAGCAGCATCCGGCACCGACGCAATGGAAACGGTTCGACCGCAAAGCGCCCAGCGATCTTCGGCCAATCAGCGGCAAGATGGTCTCAGCGACAGGCGGTTAGAAGGCATGGGTCGTTGACCCCCTCAGTTATCACGCGCGGTGGGCCATCGGCCAGGAGCATCAGCGCACATTCAACGGAGAAGGAGATCGAGACAGCGATCGACCAGCACGGCGTGCCACGCCAGCTCATCAGCGCCAACCGCGCGCGCAGGCCTGTGAAAAGCTCGCGCGATAACACCGCAAGTTCAAAAGAGTTCTGCGCGGGCCAGGGTCCCGCTGAAATAATCGGGGCTTGGAAAAAGTCGAAAAGCTGAACTGTCAGGGAAGTCCGCGGGTGATGCACATTAGGACCATTTCCAGGGGCACTATTTTGAGCCAGCATTAGCACTCGGCAAGCATCTGAAGCCCACGCTACCGAAACTCGATCGGACGAGGGTTTGAAATGGTTCCATCCGCCAAACGGATAGGACGGACCGAAACCCAGAGCGACTCAAAAAAGGTTGACGGAGTTGGCAAGCTCCACTGCGAATATTTCTAGTTAACGCGCCTCAGCGGCAACAGCCCGCGTGTTGACTCATTGGAAACCTCCGCGTAGCCCTATACGTTGCCTCAGATGAAAACCTCCGCTTCGGCGTGGTTTCACAGGATCAGCATCGGATGTGGGTTACGCCCGTTTCTATGGAGCTAACAATGAAGTGACGGCAGGCTGTGACGATGAAGAAAGCACTCTCGTATCGGGGTGCGGACCGTGCGGGCAAGTCCCGCATCTTGGACGAGTTGGTCGAGTTGACCGGGTGGCATCGTGACCACGCGCGGGCGGCACTGCGGGACGCGTTGAGACTGAAAGTCGTGAAGCCGCGGCGTGGTCGGGCGCCGACGTATGGGCCGCGGGTGACAGTGGCGTTAACGAAGTGTTGGGCGGTGCTGCGGGCACCGGCGGGCAAACGCCTCGCACCGATGCTGGCCGTGGTGGTGGTGCTACTGCGCCGGGACGGGGAACTCGACCTCACGGATGCGGAAGCGGCCCTGTTGGTGCGCATCAGCGCCGCCACGATCGACCGCCGGCTCGGACCGGAACGATTTAAGATGATGTTGCGGGGGCGGTCCCATACCAAGCCGGGAACACTGTTGAAGTCCCAGATTCCGATTCGCACCTGGGCCGAATGGGACGATGCGGTCCCCGGGTTTGTGGAGATCGACCTGGTCGGCCATGAAGGCGGCAACGCGTCGGGCGAACACTGCTTCACCCTGACGGTCACTGACATTGCGACCGGGTGGACGGTGAATCGTTCCGTGCGAAACAAAGCAGAGAAGTGGGTCTTTGAGGCTTGACATCTTCAAGCAACGCAACGGCGCGAAAGTGACCAAAAGATACGACACCGCGACCACCCCGCATCAGCGGGCAATCGCCCGGGAAGACATGCACAAACGGCCGATCATGGGGATGAATGCGGAGTTCACACGGATCAAGCCCGCGGCCCTGTCCCGCAACATCCTCGGGGCGGTGGCAGCCTTAGGCGTTCTCACGGCGCGGGTGCTCAGACGCCTCGGCTAGGTAATCGAAGTGCGACCGTGCGGAAGCCCGCGTTTCCCATCGAGGAGTCGGGGGTGTTCTGGGATCGAGCTGAGTTGCGATAACGGTTGCAGTAGGAGATGTGGCACAAGTAGCTGCCGCCGCGCAGAACGCGTGAAGTCCCACGCATCGGGACCGCAGGATTGTGCTGGGTGTTTCGCTCGTAGGCATCCGGCTGATACCAGTCAGAACACCACTCCCAGACATTTCCGACCGCCTGCCAGAGTCCAAAGCCGTTGGGTTGAAATGCGCGAACGGGTGCTGTCGTGAGGAACCCGTCCTCGAGCGTATTGTGCGTCGGAAACGTGCCTTGCCAGATGTTCGCTCTCCACCCACACTCATCGACCTCTTCGTTGCCCCATGGGTACTTTTGCGATTCGAGTCCCCCTCGGGCGGCGCACTCCCACTGGGCTTCGGTCGGGAGCTCGCGGCCAGCCCACTTGCAGTACTCGGTTGCATCCGTATGGCTGACGTGCACTACAGGGTGGTCCCCTAGGCCCTCCAATGATGAATAGCGTCCGCGGGGATGCGCCCAATCCGCCGCCTTAACTCCCAGCCACCAAGGGGTTCGTGGAGGTTGGCCGAGGATGTCTTCGTCCGGCGCCGCCAGCGCGAGGCGGAAAACTGCCGAGAACCCGAACAGCTCGGCTTCGGTGCGGTACCCCGTCGCGGCAACAAACCGCGCGTAGTCGTCGTTTGTCACGCAGGTGGCGTCAATCGTGAACTCGTCGAGAACCCGGCGGTGGACAGGGGTCTCTCCGTCCCCATCGTTACGGTCACCGCTCGAGTCGCCCATAAGAAAAGCTCCTGAAGGCACGAGGCACTGTTTAGCAGTGTGCCTAGGTCCATCTGCCACGACCGGTCCCAGCCCAGATAGAGGCTCGCTTGACCCATCAAAATCGTCGCGCGATGGAGCGCCGCAAGCGCACGATGAACAGCACCCGGGGTCGATTCTATCTAACATGAGGCACGTCCCTTCGCTGTCAGCTTGCCGCCAACAGAAGAACCGCCGATATGCCAATGCAGCCTGTAGCGGCGGTCACACAGCTGATAAAGAGTACAAGTCCTCCTCCTGGAAGACCACTCGGCGCGCGCCCCATCGACTCGTTGTGCGCGTCACGATAGCGATAAGTTGCCGCCACCCAAATAATGGCGGCAATCCCAACGCCCAAGATTCCAGGAATTATCCACAATACGCTGCCCAATAGGGGGGGAAACAGCCGAATGCTGACAATCGATCCGGCCCCCAGGGAGAGTACCGTCCGACGCCACGCTAGCGCAGTTCGCTCGAGCTGCAGCCCCGTATCGAAGACCTCCCCGATCACGGGAGCAACACCGCCAGGAGAACGAGGAAACCCACCACCGCGACCACCATCGCGAGCGGAAATCCGAGCGCCGACGATGGAAGTGGAAGACCGTGCCGAAGTGACCTCTCAACCCGCATCCAGCCCAACCATGCGAAAAGGGTAGTGACGACGCCCGAGGCAATTAGCACGATCGATGCACCCAGCCGCAACCCTGGGTGCAACTCGAGACCGAGGGCCTCCAGCGCCACTCCCCCAGCGATTAACGCGAGCGCCGTCCTGACCCAAGCAAGGTACGTGCGCTCATTTGCCAAGGTAAAACGCGCATCCGGCTCCTCGCCCGACCCAAACACGGAGGTCGGAAAACGGCGGTCCGCCCCCTGGGACCTCATGTTTACCTTGGAGCCGTTTCGGTTGTGCACCCGCGCGACTCGCAGCCCGTAGACGCCATCACGTTGCCTGGGGGTGTGCAGGGAGTTGGGCCAGTTCTGCCGCGACCGCCCGGAGGGTGGCGCTGTCGAGAGCGCCGACCTTAGCCATCTCCAGCACGCTTGCCCACGGAGTTATGGCAACGAGTTCTGTCTTTGCGAGCCAAGGTATGTGCTTCTCTAGGACCTGCCGCGCCGCATCATTGGTAAGCAGAGTATGCATTGATGCCTGAAGCAACCCAAGTGCGGGCAGATCAAAGAGATCTGGGATAGGGTCAGCGGTCGAGCAAGCCCTTGTGGAATCCTTCGCGACGCGGAGATGCTCGTCGCGGGCGTCCCCTCGCAGCGGGAGTCCGAGCCGCTCGAAGAGGCTTGATGGTGCGTCGTTCTTGCGCAGTAGCTGAAGCAGAAGGGTAATCATGTGGTGCTCTAAGTCCTCGTCAACAATGGGGGCAATCTGGCCGGGATCAGTCTCCAAATCCCAGAGCAGGGTGCCGTGCTGCCACGAATTGGTCCGGTGGTTGGGAGGCGTGGCAATCCTCATCGTACGAAGACCCTTGGTGAAGGAAAACTGGTCAGCCGGCTCCCAGCAGGCTAACTCAGATACCTCGAACCTACTGCGTATATGGGTGGGCATCAGAGTGAAATCCTCGATAGGACTATTGGTAGCTTCGGCGCTCGCTCGCATGTAAACGTGCCGCCCGTCGGTTACGTTGACATGCCCCCCGTGCATGCCGAATAGGGCTGCCGGTCTAGTTCCTACCTCTGCTGCAAGATCCAGACCGAGCATGTCGGTTCCCAGCGCGACGCCGAAGAAGTTCAGCAGTGTTGGCGCGATATCGATGGTTTGAGCTAGGTCATTCCTGCGGGTGGGGGCAGACTCCACCCGCGGATCCCACATGAACATCGGAAGATGAACAAGTTCGTTGAACCAAGGCTGCAACATTTTCGCCCACCACCCGTGCTCACCGAGGAGGAATCCGTGATCAGTGTTTACTATCAACATCGTGTCATCCCACATTTTGTGGGAATCCATAAAATCCAGGACTCGTCCGAGGGAGTAGTCACACATGGCGACGAGCGCCCTATACTCCCTGCGCGCGTGTTCAATCTGGTCAGCAGGCTCGACCACCTTGCCGTATTCCGGCCAGTCGAACTCAGGGCCGTCATAGTTCTCCGGATAGAGGTCCTTGTACTTCTTGTGGGCGAAGAAAGGCTCATGCGGATCGAAAAGTTCGATCTGCAGCATCCACCGGTCAGCAGAAACGTTTGTATCGAGAAATTCAAGACCAGCGTCTACTGTCCGAGTTTGGCTGTGCTCTGCTTCGGTGCTCATGTATCGACGGTTGACCACGTCCTGGGACTTCAGATCCATTGGGAACGGTGCACCGCGCACCGCCTCCACGTCGCCCTTCCAGTTGTCTCCCTCCTGGCCGCGAAAGAACTCCCATGTGTTGTAGCGTGGGTGATAGGTGCAGCCTCCGTCCTCCCAGTAGTGTTGGTGATCAGAGACCAGATGCGTGTGCACGCCGGCTTGTTTGAGCATTTCAGGCATCGAGTCGTCAAACGGCTCGAGCGGTCCCCAACTACGATGTAAAAAGTTGTACCGCCCGGTATGCATCTCGCGGCGTGCAGGCATGCAGGGCAATGATCCCGCGTAGAAGTTGTCGAACGTCGTGGTCTTTTTGGCGAGGCGAGCAAAGTTTGGGGCCTTCACGAGGGGGCGACGAGACTCACTAAAAGTGCTCGCGAAATGGCGCGTGCCTCATTTCATAAATGCTCGCGAAATGCTGGCCATCGTGTGGGTGCTGCGGTGTGCTTGGCGGATGGGTCAAACATTGTCGATGAGTGCGCGTCGAGAAATCACAAAAAAGCATGCCACCGAGTATGGGCGGGCGGGCAAGAAAGCTAAAGGGGTGATGTTGGATCAGTTGGTCGCCACGACGGGTTGGTCGAGGGCGAACGCGAGGCGTGCGTTGACTGCCGCGAAAGCCCGGAAGGGACCCGCGAGGGCGGTCACACGCACACCGCGGCGACCGACGTATGGGTATGACACGGTGAAGCTGTTGATTCAGGTGTGGAATCTGGCTGGCAGGCCTTCTGGGAAGTATTTGGCTGCGACGATGGGGATCTGGGTGCCCAAGCTCGAGCAGCATGGTGAGCTTGATATGAAGCGTCTGAGCGATCACACGAGGGCGCAACTGTTGACGGTGTCGGGGGCGACAATCGACCGGATACTGAAACCCACCCGGGATGGTGGCAAGCTTGTTGGCCTGTCGGGGACGAAACCAGGATTATTGTTGCGTAACTCGATCCAGGTGCGCAAAGCCGGTGATGAACAC
>Ga0222687_1000310_pt1 | contig 13116 bp, 14 predicted proteins | sample AntAcemetage1163_FD_179837 | JGI IMG/M metagenome (GOLD analysis project Ga0222687, IMG submission 179837) | Saline water microbial communities from Ace Lake, Antarctica - #1163 | ecosystem: Environmental > Aquatic > Non-marine Saline and Alkaline > Saline | place: Antarctica: Ace Lake...
ACCAGCACCTATCCCAGAAATCAATCAGGCCGGTGGGGCTGCCCTCCAAACGGGCAAGCCCGTCTTCCGTTCAGCCCCACCGGCCAAGGTGGTTGTCGGCACCGGCCAAGATGGTTGTCGCTCATCAGTTCAGGTGCAAATGCTCGGTGAAGGTTTTGATCATCCAAAGCTTAGTGTCGCTGCTATTTTTCGTCCGTTTCGATCACTCGCTCCCTACGTTCAGTTTGTCGGACGTATCCTCCGAGTTATTGTCCAAAATAGTCCTGGGCATCCAGACAACTACGGTCACATCGTAACTCATGCTGGTATGAATCTTGATGAGCGCCTGAAAGAGTTCAAGATGTTTGAGAATGAGGATCAGCGCTTTTGGGAGGAGGTGATCGGAGGGAGCGAGCCTGAGCCGCCTGCAAGCGTCCGTTCCGGACGTGAGAGAATGAAACTAAGTGAGCCAGGCGTCGTCAACTATGAAATCGTCGACTCTCTTATTGAGGAGCAGTTTACCTCCGCCGAGCAGGAGGACATTATCAAAGAACTTCAGGAGAAACTTGAATCCCTCGGATTGGATCCTGAGGCCGCACGCGAACTTGTTCTACAGGAAGCGTCGGTCAAAAAGATGTCGCCTGCTGCGCAACCTTTCCAAGTGCTTCCACAGAAAGAGTGGGAGTTCAGAAAGAAGGGCCTCGTTAACGAAACAAATCGAGCGGCAAATCTGTTAGTAAACCGCTTGGGAATTTCACGGGCTGGTCGGGACCTGATAAACGCTGGAGTTCCGGCGACAAACAATTTTGTGGCATGTGTCACCCTTCTCAATAAGGAGATAAAGAAGCATAATAGTAAAGAAAGGAAACAGTGGAGTACTGAAGAGTTCGAGGTCGCGACAACATTTCTAGAAACCATTTTGAATGATTTAACTCGTAGATACAAAGGTATACTCAGTGAAGATACCTAAGGGTCCAACACCGTCTCTACTTTCAATGGCAACGGGAACACCACTTATTCATGTTTGCGGAAAAGCATCAAAGTGTACACGTTGCAAGAAGGATATTCTGAAGGGGCAAGAATGTGCAAAAATACCTAAATCTGTCAGCGGATTTACCACGAAGAAGATCTTCTGCAACGACTGTACAGCCAACATCATTGCTAAGACACGGGCTGACGTAGAGGAGCTTGAGCGGAAGTTTTCGAATTAGCCAATGCAGCGCAAATATTTTTGGCCAAAAACGAGCGTTTTTGGCACGTACGCAAACCGCTTCGTTTTCCGCAGCCACAAACCCCGTTCAAAACCTAAGAGGTTTTTGAAGGTTTTTGGAACACCCATACTTAAGCCGCAGGCGGTGGCGTTGCTGCCATGTCTGCGGTGATCTTCACGCCAAGAGCTGAAAGAACGCTTGTCAGTGTGCTAAGACGCGGATCGCCGTCTTTGCTGAGGGCTTTGTAAAGCGCCTCTCTGGTGACGCCAGCGTCTCTGGAAAGCTGTGTCATGCCCCGCGCACGGGCGATGATACCGAGCGCATGGGCGATGTAATGCGGGTCGCCACTTTCGAAGGCGTCCTTGATAAGGACTTCTTGGCTTTCGGCATCGCCAAGATACTCGGCGGCGTCGAATGGTGTGGTTTCAATAGGCATTGTTCAGACCTCCTGCGCCATGATGGTAGCGCGTTTTATATCCCGCTTCTGGCTGCTCTTATCGCCACCAGACAGCAGAATGATGATGGTTTGACCTCGCTTGGTGAAATACACGCGGTATCCCGGCCCATAGTCGATGCGAAGCTCACCTATGCCGTCGAAGTATTTCACATCCCCCATCAAACCAGCTTCTACACGGGCAATGCGGGTAGCGACGCGCGCAACGGCACGTTGGTCACGCAGGCCTGTGAGCCAGCTTTGAAATTCGGACGTTTTGCGGACTTCGAACATGTGTGAACTATAATTCACACGTGACGGACTGTAAACTATAATTCACACTAGCTGGCGGCATGGCTCATGCCAGTTGTCAGGACTATGGCCCAAAAAGCATGGGCAGCTGCTCCGGTCGCAACCAGTAGCCTCGTCGCCTTTTGGCCGCTTCCAGTGCGACGAGAGCGCTTTTTGCCTCATCCTCGCTACCAAACCATTCCATACGCACTTTGCCGCCTTGCCCTATGCGGCCCCACTCTCGGTAGAGCGTCCATTCGCCAAACAGGTTTGGCAGCAGAACCAGATTGTAGAACCGCGCTTGGTTTTTAGCGGGGTCGTGTTTTTCCAGATAGGACTGCATGGCTTAGGCCTTGGCCGACTTTGGTTTCGCTTTGCGTCTCGTGGGCTTTTTCTCTGCCGCGAGCAGGCCCGTGGTCATCTTCTCGTAGAGCATGAACAGATGCTCGACCCGTTCGCGTTCAGAGACGAAGCCGCTTTTCCGGTAAAGCTTGTCCACCGCTTTGTCATTGGCGAGGTGCGCACGGCGCAGCTCGGCGGGCATGATGTCGGGATCGTAAAGCTCTGCCAGTGTCGCATCTGGAAACTTGGCACGGGCGTCGAGGATGGCCTGCGCATGGGTTTCAAGTTTGCTGAGGTCTTTTGCTGTTGGCATGGGGAAGGTGTTGTAAACGAGGCCGATGGAATACCGATAGTCGCTTTTCAATCGGCCTCCGAAAGTGCGCAGCCATGCCATGTGCATTGCAGAGGTGAGAATGGAAAATTCGGGCCGTGTGGCGTTGGCGACAATCCGAACAAGGTTGCTGGGAACAGTAGGGGGTTCGAGCCAGCCAATAGGTGCGTATTCCCTGCGCTCAGAGCTTACTTCTGGTAGAACCAAAAAAGGCGTTTTGGGCAAAACCGTCACATGAAAAGCTGTCGGTGTTTCGGCAAGTGATAACGACGACATGCCAGGTGTCTTCATGGTGCTTTCATCTTTGCCCTTTGCCGGAATGTTGCCCAAGCGGTATTCACGCACCTGAGCTATCACAGCCTTTGTTTGAGGCATATTTTTGAACTCTTGTGGTGGTATCGTAGCTGCGCAGAGAATGTGTCTATCACCACCATTTAGAAATTCTTGTGCGCCAATATAGGGTCGAATGTATGGCGCGGCTTGCGGTTCGGTTGCCAGAAATGCGTCGCGCTGGTCACCAGAAAAAATGAAATGTCCACCGTCGATGGGTTTTGAGCCGATAATGAGCTTTGATAGGCCATTCATAGGTTGGCTGACTTCGCGCACAACGAGATGCGGGTTCGCAAGCCCGCTGGCGTCAATCAGATAGGGCTAAATGGCCGTGTGTTGCGTCTCAATAGGATCGCCTTTGATGTCGGGGTAGCTGAACAGCCGACGAACAGAACGCGCCGTTGCCGCTGGTTCAAGCCCCAGAACCACGACATGCACAGCAGCCTTGCCACGGGCCTCTGATCCCCAAGCAAAGGTCTGATGCGCGAAGGAAATCTCAAGTTTGTATTTCTCGAACAGCGAAGGCCAAAGCTGCGCGACCTGTTCGCCCTGCACGATTGAATTGGTCGAGACGAAGGCAAAGGGAACACCTGCACCTTTGCCGTAGGCGCCAGCTTTGAGGAACCAAGCTGCGACAAAATCTAATGTACCGCCTGATTTGCCCAAGTCAGCAATCTGCCGCACTTGCGAGCGTTGCAGCTCAGACTGATATTTTGCGCCCACAAACGGCGGATTTCCGATGATGTAGCTGCACTGTGTGGGTGGCAGCAGGGTTGCCCAATCCAGCTCCAGCGCATCGCCATGCTTGATCGACGGCGACTTGCGCAAAGGGATGCGCAAGAACACCTGTCCGAAGATTAGGCTGAGCTGCGCGTTCATGATGTGATCCATCATCCACATGGCCGTCTCGGCAATGCGGGCGGGAAACTCTGCAAATTCAATGCCGTAGAACTGATCCACGTCGATACGGCTAAGGATCAATGCGTCTAGATTCAGCTGGCCTTTCGGGTTCAGCTCGCGCAGCAGATCAATTTCTAACAGGCGCAGCTCGCGATAGGTGATGATAAGAAAATTACCGCAGCCGCAAGCAGGGTCCATGAAGGTCAGCTTTGCCAGCTTGTCGTGAAACGCCTGAAACAGCTTTTTGCGGCCTGTCTTGCGGGCGCGGATTGTCTCGAACTCTGCCCGCAGACCATCAAGAAACAGTGGCCCTATCACCTTCATGATGTTCTTTTCAGTGGTGTAATGCGCACCGGCCTTACGCCGTTCTTCCTTGTTCATGACGGACTGAAACAACGAGCCAAAGATTGCAGGCGAGATACCCGACCAGTTGAACTGCGCAGCTTCTATCAGGCGCTCGCGCATTGCAGAGTTGAATGCTGGGGTGCGGATAGCGTCCGAGAACAGTGAGCCGTTCACATAGGGGAACCGCGCCAGGTCTTCATCCAGATTGACTTGGCGCTGATCCTCTGGCGTATCCAGCACCTCGAATAGCTGGGTCAGCAGTGGCCCCATGTCAGAGCCGTCGATGTTGGTGCGGGTTTCCAGAAATTCGAGGAAAATGTCACGCGGCTCAAAGATACCAGTGTCGTCGGCAAAGAGGCAGAACACCAAGCGGGTCAGGAATACCTCTAGTTTATGCCCAGAGTATCCTCCCGCTTCCAATGCATCGTGAAGGTGGCCGACCAGTTCAGCGGCTTCGATGTTTACGGGGTCTTGGTCTTTGAAGCTGCGCTTTTCCATCCCCATGATGAAGCCGAATTTCTCGACGTGTTTGGGCAGATCGGCTAATGCAAAGGCAGTTTCTTCACGGGTATCGCGATCAAGAAGCTGGAAGGTTTGAAAGTCGCATAGAAGCTGGAAGCGCGGGCGATCGGCTTCTTTCAGGGCGTCGAAGTATTCGCCCGCTTGCGTCCCAGCTTTGACCAAATCGCGCCCAGTCGACTTCTGTTCTACCAGCAGCACCTTTGGCCAGAACAGGTCAATGAAGCCCGACCTGTTATCCAGCTTTTTGACGTGTTCTTCGTAACGGGCCACAGATCGTCGTTCGACGCCGAAAATGCCAAAAAAATCGTTGTAGAATGTTTGTGTCTCGCCTTTTTCATAGGTGGCATTGGCATAGTCAGCAGCAAACTTGGCGGCACGGACACGGATCTCGTTGAAGCTTAGGCGCAATATAAAATTCCTTTGTCCGAATAGCTGTTTACCCAGCCCTTTGAAAAATTGGGCCTTCAATAGAAGCATAACGCCACCCACAGAAGTATCGAGGTGATTTTGCATGTTTGGACTGGTCAGGGTGAGCAGCTAATTTGGCTTCATGCCCCCTCCCCTTCCCAATGTGTGTAGTTCTATGCAAAACTGGTTCTACCGAACATGCAAAACCGAAACAGACCCCCCTGATTTCACAACCTAACAAGGTCCAGAACCATGGCAAAACTTTCCCTGAACAAAGCAGCCAAAGAGGCAGGTATTGCCAAGTCTACGCTTTTACAGGCCTTAAATTCAAAGAGAATGAGTGCAGAGAAAAATGAAAAAGGGCATTGGGAGATCGAAACATCAGAGCTTTTTAGGGTGTTCCCTAAGTCCGGTTCTACCGAACATACAGAACCGAAGCCGACCCCCTATAAAGAACCACTAAAAACCATCCAGAACAGTGCTTTGGAGGTCGAAGTTAAGATGCTGCGTGAGAAGATTGAGGATTCCAGTCTTGAACGAGAACGTGAACGAGAACAGGCAAGGGAGCAGATCGAAAACCTGCGCGAACAGATCGAACGCCAGAGTGCTGACCACAGACAAGCATTGGCGGTAATCACGGATCAACGACCGCAACACACGGCAGAGCCGCCCAGACGGTTTTTTGGGTTGTTGAAGGGGTAGGATGGAAAACTGGGCGCTTGGCCTTAGCGAAGTTTTTCCTGTTTCTTACAATACCCGACGAAAGCTGCACCCGCATTTTTTGGGGCATTTCCATTGGCGGCTTCTTCATTGGCATATGCCAACCATTTGCTTTGTAGGGCATGGTAATCCCAGCCCTTTGCACGCGCAATTTCGCGGCCTTTTTCATCTGCCCAATCGGGTATTCTAATTGAAGGAGACAGGGCGATGGGGTGTGCTTTGCGTGGCCTGACGACTACCAAATCGTCCAGTGTTAGTTCAAAGCTGTAGAAGGGTGTTACGTCCGCTTTAATGATTTCTCGAAGGTTGAGGCGGAAGCGCTTTAGGGGGGCGTTGCTTCCCGTTCTATCTTGCAGGTTGGCAAGGCCGATCTGCCACTTGCTTTTGTTCCCACAGAACTTCCGCGCGATCTCATAGAGCCGCCGTTCGAGCGGTCGGCGTAGTCGGAAATAGTCGCGGCTTATCGAGACAACTTCATTGGCTTCAATTGCTCGCATGAGCCACCGCGAAATTTTGATCTCGCAATAATCGTTGCGGGTGAAAGCTTCGTTTTTGACCATGCCGCCTTCGTCGATCATCGAGAAGGTGCGGCGCTCGGTTTCTTTGCCTGTCCTGACATTAGTAACAAACTGCGTGCCTTGTAGTCGGTCTATGGCGTTTTCGATCCGTTTATAGTGATCTCCGCCGATAGGACGGTTTATGGCGATGCACATTTCGCGCATAGAAAACCGAACCGTGTCCCCGATCTCCTGCCCCTTATTTTTTCGGGCCATTAGCTGGCTTATGACAAATATCAGAATGTCTTTGTCGAAGATGGTGGGAAGGCCTAGCGGGGATGGGCGTATTTTGAGGACGTTGTCCCCCTGCCTGTATTCGAGATGCCGCATGTCTGGCTTTGTAGCGAGTGAGAACAACGGGTGTTCCATCGACGCCAGATCATCTTTTGGCACCGCATCTGCGATGTCGAGCACGAAGAGATCAAGGTTAGGGTGGCGTTCGGGTAAAAGACTCATGGTGCTATCATGGCTGAAGTTTGGCCGATCAGGAACCTAAAACTTGGCCGATCAGGAACCATGAACTAATCCGGCACTATGCGAGCAAAGTTTGGCCGATCGGGAACCCGATTTGCCTGTGAAGTCTGTGGCCCTTTCGGAACCAAAGTTTGGCCCTTTCGGAACCAAAGTTTGGCCCTTTCGGAACCCAGAGGCGGTTTAAGCCTATTCATACCAATGCGTTATCGAATCCGTAACACTACTCCGTAGGTAACATTGTAAACACTAGGAAGATTTGGTCGAAACGACAGGATTGCACTGTATTACATATTGGTACATACTGGATATGCTTAGAAAAAGGATGCTGCCATGCCCCGCAACACGTCCGTAACCCTTGGAAATCATTTTTCCAGTTTCATCAGTGAGCAAGTGCGGGCTGGCCGTTATGGTTCTGCCAGCGATGTTGTGCGGGCAGGGTTGAGGCTTCTCGAAGAGCACGAAACCAAGGTCCGCGCTTTGCAGGATGCGTTGATTGCTGGGGAACAGTCAGGAACACCGCGTCCTTTCGACAGTGAGGCCTTTTTAAGCCGTATGCACACGAAGCATGCTGCCAAGCATGCAGGCTAAATCCTACGCGCTTTCACCACTGGCCAAGATCGACCTTGAAGAAATCTGGTTCTACACGTTTCAGAACTGGTCGCTTACACAGGCTGATAGCTACTACCGCGATTTGGTTGCGACATTCGAGGGGTTGGCCTCCGGTACGAAAAGGGGCCGAGAAGTCGATGTGCGCCCCGATTATCTGAAATGCCCCATTGGATCGCATATAATTTATTTCCGCGACCGTGGCGACCAGATCGAAGTAATCCGTGTGCTGCACCAACGGCAGGATGCAAACCTGAATCTTTGACGACCGAGGTTTGCCAAGAATAGCCTGCTATTTGAGATCTTCCCAGACAACGCAGCCTGATCGCCCGTTTTCCGTAAAGCTAACACCACGAGTGCCTCTGCACTCTGGACCGAAGGCATTTTGCTTAAGGGCGGTCCCGGCTTGAAAGAGCTGAGTGTACTTCGAAGCTGGTTCCCGCGCAAAGAAGCCCGCAGCCCCACAGAGCGCACCTATGAGGGCAATCGTACCCCATCTGCGCCACTTGCCCCGCTCATGGGTCTTATAAAGCCCTGTGAGGCGCTCTGCGGCGGCGTGGAGCTTGCTGCTGCCATCCATCTGGGCCTCTGCTGCCCGATCTGCCTTGCGGGTCAGCTCGACAGACAGCCCGCGCATTTCCAACGCAGCCCTTGAAGCCCCGTGCAGAGCTTCGTGATCTTTTTCGAGGGCTTTGGTCAGGACGGCGGCAATGGCCTTGCCGTTTGTTTCCCAGCTCGTTTGTCTGGCGACGGTCTGAATGTACTGCCGTGCGTCTTTGACGGAGGCCGATGTGGCGGCAGCTTGTTGCTCAACCTTGATCAGCGTGGTGGTGTTCTCGGTCACTGCATCAAGCAGGTTATCCAGCTTATCGTCTTCGGGAGGTCTGTTTGGAATGTTCATTCTTGGGCGGCCTTCTTGTCGAGGTCGGACAGCAGGGGTTGCAGCTCTTTCACATCAAGGTCGCGTGTGACCCTCTCACGCAGCAAAGCCGCCAGCTTCGCGGCAGCTTGCGGGCTTTCCAAAGCGGCCTTTGCGACAACAGCCCCGACAACGATTTTGACGCGGGTGTCGCTGGCCTTCTTTTTGGTTCTGAGCCGTGCGAGCTTTGATTCAGTTGTCGCAATCTGTTGTTGAAGCGTTTTCACTTTTCTTCACCCCCTGTTTGGTCTAATTATTAGTTAGTTCAGTGCATGCAGTAAAGGTGGGATATCACGTAAGTGCTCACCTATACGTCGCAAGCGACGTGTGAGCGGAGGACCGCTGCGCATCCTTTCGAAACCAAGCCAAGAGGCGATCATGGCGATTTATCATTTTGATGCATCTGTGATCTCCCGCAGCAAGGGACGGTCTGCAACCGCCGCTGCTGCGTATCGCACCGCCGAGACGATCAAAGATCATCGCACGGGCGAGGTGCATGACTACACCCGCAAGGGCGGTGTCCTGCACACAGAGATCATCGCACCGGACCACGCGCCAGCGTGGGTGCATGATCGCTCATCGCTGTGGAACGCCGTCGAGGACGCCGAGCGCCGCAAGGACGCGCAAGTGGCCCGCGAGGTCCGCGTTGCCCTGCCGTCCGAATTGACCACCGAACAGAACGCCGACCTTGTGCGGGCGTTTGTGCGTGAGCAATTCGTGGCGCGCGGCATGATCGCGGACGTGGCGCTTCATGCCCCAGGCCGCGAGGGCGACCAGCGCAACCACCACGCCCACATCATGCTGACCACCCGCGAGGTTGGCCCCGAAGGGTTCGGGGCCAAGGAGCGCGACTGGAACGCCAAAGACCTGCTGGTCGATTGGCGTCAGTCTTGGGCCGAGCATGTGAACGACACGCTTGAGCGGTGCAACATCTCCGAGCGGGTTGATCACCGTACGTTGGTCGCGCAACGCGCAGATGCCCTGTCTCTGGCCCATGACGCCAAAGAGCGCGGCGACGAGACGGCGCAGACCGCGCACATGGCGCGGGCCGTGGAGCTGGACCGTCCTGCCCTGCCCGGCATGAGTGCCGGATCATGGAGCATGATGCGGCGTGGTTTGACCACGCCAGCGGCGGAACGCTGGCAGGAGGTCAAGCAGATCGCCGCACAGGCCCGCGAGATTGCGCAGGAGTTCAAGGACTGGGCGCGAAACTGGCTTGATCGGCTGGTGGACGGGATGCAGGAGCGCACGGTTGCCGATGGGCCGTCGATGCGTCAGCGCGATCCGCAGGCCTCGCAGGCCTCGCAGACCTCGCAGACCGCTTTGGAGCGGTTGCAGGCCGCACGGGAAGGCCGCGCTACTGCTGATGCGCCCCAGACCGCCCTTGAGCGCCTACAGGCGGCGCGGGACAGCAGGGACCGCGACACAGGCGCGGACGTGGTGCGCAACGAAGAACGGGCGGGCCACGAGTTGCAAGCGCAGGATGCGGAACGAGAACGGGCGTTGGAGCTGGAACGTCAGCGGGTGCTGGAGAAGGAGCGGGTGGCCGAGCGCGAAGGGCCGACGCATGGGCGGTGAAGCGGGCTTTACCCAGTTGCAATGGCTTGCCCCAGTCACTGGACGGGCTTCGCCCTCATGGAATGAAAAAGTTAATAGTGACGGCATCCGTGACAGCAGGAAAAGTTCTCAGCAATTGGGAGTACGCGCACTCGACAAAGGCACTTGGCCTCTTCTTTACAATCCAATATTGATGCCGTATGATATCATATGACGTCAAATGATATATAAGGGTGCGCCTGTGGCAGAAGAATGGATGACGGTTGAAGAGACAGCAAAGTATCTTCAAATCGGTAAAACGGTCCTGTACGATCTAGCTCGGGACGGGGGCATCCCCTCGAACAAAATCGGTAGTAAGTGGCTGTTTAGCAGAAAAGACCTCGACAGTTGGGTTCGCGCAAAAGTTCCCATTGAAGAGTTTTTCATGCGGACGCCTGCACACATTGACGAAAACTTGCAACTCCGCGAGCCGCAGGTAGAGGCCTATCAGAAGGTATATCAGTTTTTCAGGGATGGTGGCAAAACCGCGCTAATACAGATTCCTGTAGGTTGCGGAAAGTCTGGGATTGCTGCGATTTTACCTTTCGGAATCGCGCGCGGGCGAACTCTTATTGTCGCACCGAACCTTACCATTAAAGACGGGCTATACGAGTCTTTGGACATCACCAATCGACAGAAGTGCTTCTACCGAAAGCGTCGTGTCCTGACTGATGAGGCCATGATCGGCGGTCCCTTCGTCACAACTCTTGATACCGGTAATATTTCTGTATGCGAAAAATCGCATATCGTAGTATCTAACATCCATCAGTTTGCCACTAATCCAAACAAATGGCTTAATAAGTTTGCGCCGGATTTTTTTGATCTAATCGTAGTTGATGAGGCACATCACTCACCAGCAGAAAGCTGGCAGAAAGTGCTAAGTCACTTCGATAAAGCGAAGGTTGTCAATATGACGGCCACGCCATTTAGAAGTGATGCCCAAGAGATTGAAGGTGAGCTAGTATATCGCTACCCGTTCAAAACCGCTACATTCAAAGGTTATATAAAGCGAGTTACAGCGTCCTATGCAGCTCCAACTGAGCTTGAGTTTACAGCGAAAGGCAAAACAAAAGTCTATACGCTCGATGACGTCCTCAAGATGAAGGAGAAGGACTGGTTTAGTCGCGGAATCGCCATGTCTGAACCGTGCAATCAAACAATTGTCGATAATAGTTTGGAGAAGCTGGAACTGCTGAGAGAGACCGGCACAGCTCACCAGATAATTGCAGTAGCGTGCAGTGTTAATCATGCCCAGAAGATCAAGGGTCTCTATGAGGCGCGAGGTTACAAGGCCGATGTGATTTTCAGCCAGATGGAAGATCATGAGAAAGACACCGTTAAGCGTCGACTGACCAGTGGTGAGCTAGACTGTATTGTTCAGTGTAGAGCGTCAACCACTTTGTCCGCGCGCGACAACCATCTTGGCCGGTTTTCAGGCCGCTGAGGTTGGCGTTTTGTTCGGTTTTTCGGGTTAGGTCTCTCCTTCGTTTTGGTTGTCGGTGATGGTTGTCGCTGGCGCTTCGGCCTGTGCCCTTTTATTGGAGGCGGCGGCACGTTGACGGAAGCTTTCGGCGTTCATCTCGAGGATGGCCGCGTGATGAACGAGCCGGTCGATAGCCGCGACGGTCATGGCCTTGTCGGGGAAGATCTGATCCCAGCCGCTGAAGGGTTGGTTGGCTGCGATGGCGATGCTGCGGTATTCGTAGCGCCGGGCGATCAGCTCGAAGAGGACGCCGGTTTCAGCCTGATCCTTGTGGGCATAGGTGATGTCGTCGAGGATGATCAGGTCGAACTTATCGAGTTTGGCGAGGGCCGCTTCGAGAACGAGATCGCGCCTTGCAGCCTGAAGCCGCTGCACCAGGTCGCTGGTCCGGGTGTAGAAGACGCGATGTCCGGCCTCCACCAGAGCGTGACCGATGGCGCACAGGATGTGCGTCTTGCCGGTGCCGGAATTACCGATAGCGATCAGGTTGCCGCCGCCGTCCAGCCAATCGCCTGCTGCCAGAGCCTCGATGCGGGCACGGGGCAAGGTTGGCAGGGCCTTGAAGTCGAAGGTTGCCAATGTTTTGCCTGCTGGCAGTTGTGCTTCGTTCAGATGGCGGCGGATGCGGCGCATGTCGCGCTCGGCGAGTTCATATTCCGCCAGAACGGCGAGGAAACGGGCAGCAGGCCAGCCTTCGTTATCGGCGCGGGTGGCAATCTCGGCCCAGAGCTTGTGGAAGCTGGGCAGCCGGAGCGCGGTCAACATGCTGGGCAGCGTGTGAATGTCGATCTCGCGGGCGGTCATGCGCTTGCCCCCAAGAGAGCATCGAAGCTGTCCAGCGAGGGATGGGCGACAGCCACATCCCTCGGCAATGCTGTGGCCTTTGGCACCAGCAGCAATACCAGGGCCTTGGGCTCCGGCACCCGGCCTGCGTCGAGGTCTGCTGCCAGCAGATGCGCCAGTTCCGCCTCACAGGCCTGTTCATGGGCAATGAACAGCAGATCGACCATCCGGCGGCAGGCGTCCCGTCTTGGCAGATCGCGCTGCAATACCTTCCACGCTTCAGCATATTCGGTGCGGGGGAACAGGCTGTCGCGGTAGATCGAACTCCACAGGGCCTGCGGTTTGCGCCGCAGGGCGTGGATGACATGGTGATAGTTGATGACATGGACGCGCTGGCCATTGTTGCGCCCGCGGGCCCGAGGATGGGTCACGACGAGGGTGCCACCCAGAAACGCCTCGATGCGGTCATCGTAGAGGTGGACGCGCAGACGTTGCCCGATCAGCTGCGACGGCGCGCTGTAGAAGATACTCTTGATCAGGAACCCGCCCGTCCGCGTGACTGGCGCCACGATCTCGGTGAAGTCGGTGGTGCGCCGCTGCGGCAGAGGCGTCAAATGCGTCCGTTCCGCCTGAACGGCAGCAACCCGCTGCTTGTTGCGCCGGGCAACCAGCGTGTCGATGAAGTGCCGGTAATCTTCAATCGTTGCGAAGTCGCGGCTGCCGCGCAGGATCAGTGCCTGATCAATGGCTTTCTTGAGATGCCGGTTCTGGGATTCCACCGCCCCGTTCTCGTGGGCCTCACCACGGTTGTTGCGGCTGGCGTCCATGCCGTAATGGCCGACGAAGGCATCATAGCGCTTGGTGATGTCCTCGCGCTGATCGGTGG
>Ga0222687_1000326_pt1 | contig 12615 bp, 10 predicted proteins | sample AntAcemetage1163_FD_179837 | JGI IMG/M metagenome (GOLD analysis project Ga0222687, IMG submission 179837) | Saline water microbial communities from Ace Lake, Antarctica - #1163 | ecosystem: Environmental > Aquatic > Non-marine Saline and Alkaline > Saline | place: Antarctica: Ace Lake...
GCAGGCGGCGCGCGGCTGGATCAGGCGGCGGCAATGCTGACCGATCTGACCGGCCGCTTTACCACCGGCCACAGACCCGCCCCATTGCTGGGCGAAACGGCAATCCAACCGCTCGAGGCGGCGATCGGGCGCACAAGTGCCACGCTCTTGCATCCGCCCTTTAAATCATCGCAGCGCAAGGCGCCGGTACCAGATGTTTAACCGCTTGCCTTAGGTATCGGCGCGCAACCGTGCATCGCGCCCGCCACGCCGGCGCGGCGGGGTTGCCGCTGGCAGGGCCAGTTGCAAGGTGCGGGTCATCGGGTGACCCGCTGGCGCATCCGCATGCCGCGTCAGCACCGCGTGCACCGCAACACCGATGTCTTGCCCGTCAGGCAGGCCCAGCACCCAATCGAGAAAAATCGACCGACACTCGGCCTCGGTAATGCCGTCGATGCAATATGCTTCGCGGATCAGGGCCTTGGTGTCATGCAGATCACCCTTCATCCGGTTCCTTCCAGGCGGCGGGTGATGATGACATCCGCGGCCTTATGCAAACGGGTCATCTGCGCCAGCAGCGCGTCCAACCCTTGGGTGTCGGTTTCACGCAGGATCATCCGGCGCGCCCCTTCACCCAGATCATTCGGGTCAAGCCCGCCCCCTGTCAAGAGCCTGACGGCCGCCTGCAGTTTCCATAACAGCTGTGCGGCATCACGCAGGGCCTGCGCATCCGCCGCATCCAGCCAGCCCGCGGCAACACCGGCGTGCAATTGCGTATCCACATCACGCGCAGGACTGCCCGCGATCAGCGCCGCGGTCTGCGCACATAATTCGATATCCTGCAACCGGCCCGGCCCGGTCTTGGCATCCCAAGCCTCGCCCGGGCCCTTGGCCTGTGCCAGCCGCGCGCGCATTTCGGCCACATCGGCGACCACCGTCGCCCCCTGCCCTTTGCGCACCAACAGATCGCGGCGAAACGCCTCGATCGCGGCGCAAAGCCCGGCATCACCGGTGATCGGGCGCGCGCGGGTCAGCGCCAGATGTTCCCAAGTCCAGGCGTCCTTGTTCTGGTAGTCAACAAAAGCATCCAAGGATGTGGCCACCGGCCCTTGCCGCCCCGAGGGGCGCAGCCGCATATCCACCTCGTATAGCCGCCCGGCCGCCATCGGCACGGCCAGCGCGGTGATCAGGGCCTGCGTCAGCCGCGCGAAATAGGCCCGCGTCGCCAAAGGACGCGGCCCGTCAGAGGTTTCAACCCCCGCAGGGTCATAGATCACGATCAGGTCAAGATCGGACCCCGCGTTCAGCCGCGCCGCGCCCAGCGATCCCATCGCCACAACCGCCCCGCCCCGCCCCGGCGGGGCACCGTGTTTGCGCGCGAATTCCGCCACGATCACCGGCCAGAGCGCGGCAATCACCGCCTCGGCCAGATCGGCATATTGCGCGCCGCTGCCGACAGCGTCGATCAGCCCGCGCAGATGATGCACCCCGATACGGAAATGCCATTCGCGCGCCCATGTGCGCGCCGCGATCAGCTGGCTTTCGTAATCGGGATGGGTGGCCAGCACCGCGCCCAATTGATCGCGCAGCGCGGCCATGCCGGGCCATGGGTCAAAGAAGGCGCCGCCGATCACCGCATCCAGCACCGCGGCATTGCGCGACAGATACTGCGCCAGCGCGGGTGCCGTTGCCGCGATATCCACGATCAGCCGGGTCAGTTGCGGATTGGCCTCGAACAGCGAAAACAATTGCACACCGGCAGGCAGCCCCGCCAGAAAACCGTCAAATTGCGCCAGTGCTTCGTCCGGGCGCGCGGCCTCTTGCAGGCTGGCCATGATCTGGGGGATCAGCCGGTCGAAAATCTCGGTCGCGCGGGGGGATCGCAGTGCGGGATACCCTTGCCAGCGGGCCACAAACTCCTGCCCCCAAGTGATCTGGGGTTTCGGTTTGGCATCGGGGGCAAAGAACCCTTCGGTCAGATCATGCACATCGGCTAGGCGGCGGGTCAGGTCGTGGCGCAATTCCGCGACATCGCGCCCCATGATGGCGGCCAGCCGGTCGAACCCCGCCGCATCCTGCGGCAGATGATGGGTCTGCGCATCGGCGAACATCTGCACGCGGTGTTCAACCTCGCGGTGGTGGCGGTAATGATCCAGCAATGTCGCGGCCACATCCGCCCCGATCCAGCCCGCCCCCGCCAGCGCATGCAACCCCTCGCCCGTCCCGCGCAGACGCAGCGCTGGATCGCGCCCGCCGGCGATCAACTGGCGGGTCTGGGTGAAAAATTCAATCTCGCGGATGCCGCCGCGCCCCAGTTTCATGTCATGCCCTGCCAGCGTGACCGGCCCGCCCAGCCCCTTGTGATCGCGGATTTTCAGCCGCATGTCATGGGCATCCTGAATCGCCGCGAAATCCAGATGCTTGCGCCAGACAAAGGGGCGCAGGGTATGCAGGAACCGCGCCCCGGCCGCCTGATCCCCCGCACAGACCCGCGCCTTGATATAGGCCGCGCGTTCCCATGTCCGGCCCACGCTTTCGTAATACCTTTCCGCCGCGTCCATCGACAGACAGACCGGCATGACCGACGCATCCGGGCGCAGCCGCAGGTCGGTGCGGAACACATAACCGCCGTCTTTGACCTCGGACAGGATCGCGGTCATCCGGCGGGTCACGCGGATAAAGGCGGTGCGCGCCTCGAACACGTCTTCGGGGGCGAAACGGCTGTCGTCGAACAAACAGATCAGGTCGATGTCAGAGGAATAATTCAGCTCATGCGCGCCCATCTTGCCCATCGCCAGCACCACCATGCCTGCGGCGTCCTGCGGCGGGCCATCGGGCAGTTTGCCGCGCGCAACCTCGGCCGCGACCAGCCGCGTGATGCAGGCCGCAACCGCCGCATCGGCAAAGCGGGTCAGCGTGCCGGTCACCGTTTCCAGCGGCCAGACACCGCCCAGATCGGCCAGTGCCGCGACCAGCGCGATCCGCCGTTTCATCTGCCGCAGATGGATTGGCAGCGCGTCCAGCGTGACGGTTTCAAGCTGGGCCAGCAGGCCGTCCACCGCGCCTTCGGGATCATCCAGCGCGGCGGGCAGCCAGTCTTTTTCCTGCCGCATCAGCCCTGCAAGATAGGGGCTGCATCCGGCAGTCCCCGCCAGCAGCGCGCCGATATCCGGCGCAAAGCCCGGCAATTGCGTCAGCACATCGGCGCCAAGCGCAGCGTCATAGGGGCGGGGGCAGCGGGTGATGCGTCTGGCAATGCTCATGCCCCGCACCTTGGGTGCAAGCGGGGGGCTGGTCAATCGCCAACACCCCGCTAAGCTGCGCGAAAAAGGGAGCAAACCAGATGAGCAAAAGCCTGACCCGCGTCATCCGCGCGCTGGCCGACCACGGGGTCCAGATCACCCCGCTGGAAATGGGCGACCAGACCCGCACAGCACAACAGGCCGCCGATGCCGCAGGCTGCGCGCTGGACCAGATCGCCAAATCGGTGATTTTCGCAGGCCACACCAGCGGGCGCGCGATCCTGTTCATCACCGCAGGCGGCAATCAGGTGGATGCAGGCAAGGCAAGCGTGGCCGCGGGCGAACCTTTGGCCAAGGCCGATGCGGGTTTGATCCGCGTGCAGACCGGTTTTGCCATCGGCGGCGTCGCGCCCATCGGCCATCTGTCGCCGGTGCACGCCTTTTTCGATGCGCGCCTGCTGGATTTCGCGCAAATCTGGGCCGCAGCAGGCACGCCACGGCATATATTCCCCATCGCGCCGCAGCAATTATTGCAAATTTCTGGCGCGCAGGTCGCTGATTTCATTACCTGATTCGCCGTGATGTAAAAAACCTTTACATCACATCTTGCAAAATGCGGGCGGCTTTCCGATATCCGTGATGTGAAACGCATTCACATCAACCCTGCTGCCCTGAAGGAGAGCATGATGACCACGAACACGGCCCAGACTTACGACACCAGCCCCGGTTTTCTTGCCCGGACCGAGGCTTGGCTTGATGCGCGCGGCAAAGGCGCCTGGATCGCCGCGATGGTGTTGGGATTTATCGTGTTCTGGCCCGTGGGTCTGGCACTTTTGAGCTATATGATCTGGGGCAAGCAGATGTTTGCCGGATCCTGCCGCAAGACAGGCAAGTCGTCTATCACCATGACTAAATCCAGCGGCAATGCAGCTTTTGACGCCTACCGCGACGAAACCATCCGCCGTCTGGAAGACGAACAGCACAAGTTCGAAGCCTTCCTCAAGCGTCTGCGCGATGCCAAGGACAAGGCCGAATTCGACGCCTTCATGGATGAACGCGAACGCAAGGCCGCGGCAAAATCTGGCATGACCCCCGACACGCCACAGGTCTGACACAGGCCAATTCCCCCGAACGGCCCGCCATGGCGGGTCGTTTTGGTGAGAGGCGCGCATTAAGACAGCTTGTGACACGGGGCTTGGCGCGCGGGCGCGGGGTTGTTAAGCTTCGCGAAACCATACGGGTTCATTCATGCGCCACACCCTTCCGATCGCCCCGCAGTTCTATGTGACCGCGCCCCAGCCTTGCCCCTATCTTGCGGGCCGGATGGAACGAAAGCTGTTCACAGCCCTGCAAGGCGACAACGCGCCGAAATTGAACGATTCGCTGTCAAAACAGGGGTTCCGGCGGTCGCAAAACGTGCTGTACCGGCCGTCCTGCGCGGAATGTTCGGCCTGTATGTCGGCACGCATCAATGTGGCGGCGTTCACACCGTCCCGCAGCCAGCGCCGTGTCATGGCGCGCGCACATCACCTGCACCGCCGCGCGACATCGCCCTGGGCGACCGAGGAACAATATGACCTGTTCCGCGCCTATCTGGACAGCCGCCATGCCACCGGCGGGATGGCCGATATGGATATGTTCGAATTCGCCGCCATGATCGAGGAAACGCCGATCCGGTCGCGCGTGATCGAATATACCGATGCGGGGGTTCTGCAGGCGGTCTGTCTGACCGATATTCTCGATGACGGGCTGTCGCTGGTCTATTCCTTCTTTGATCCCGCGCTCGAACGCTTGTCGCTGGGCACCCATGTCATCCTTGACCATGTCCGGATCGCGCAGGAAATGGACCTGCCTTATGTCTATCTGGGCTATTGGGTGCCGGGCAGCCCCAAGATGGGCTATAAGGCGAAATTCGCCGGGCTTGAGGTGTTTCGCCACGGCACATGGTCACCGCTGACCGCGCCCGACAGTTTCGACACGGCGCTGCATCCTTTGTCCTCCGAACCCATCGCCGAACAGGTCGCCAAGATCAACCTGCCCGACGGGCGCAGCTAGGCCGCTCAGCCCAAAAGGTTGGGCAGGATCGTCACAACCCATGGGAAGAAGGTAAGGATCAGCAGCGCGCCGATCTGGATGCCGATGAACGGCAGCACCCCGCGATAGATCTGGCCCGTCGTGATCGACTTTGGCGCCACACCGCGCAGATAGAACAGCGCAAACCCGAATGGCGGCGTCAGGAACGAGGTTTGCAGGTTCACCGCGATCATGATCGTCACCCATTTGGGATCAAACGTGCCGCCATAGATCACCGGCCCCACAATCGGGATCACGATGTAGATGATCTCCAGAAAATCCAACACGAACCCAAGGATGAACAGCACGAGCATGACCAGCAAGAACACCTGCCATTCATTGTCGAACGACCGCAGGAATTGCTGGATATAATGTTCCCCCCCGAACGAGATCAGCACAAGATTCAACAATTGCGACCCGATCAGGATGGCAAAGACCATCGCCGTCACCTTGGCGGTTTCGCGCACGACAGGCGCCAGAACGCCGCCCGCCAGCAGCACCCAACAGGCCCACAAAAGCCCGAACATCGCGTAAAGGAACGCGCCGAATGCCACCAGAAAGGCAATCCTGTCTTCCAGTGGGACCACTTCGCGGCCCATGCGCATGTCGAAATTATACCCCACCAGCAGCATCACGATGATCGCCCCGGCCGTCAGCAGCACGATGCGCGGTGACAGGTCTTGATCCTTGCGCTTGCGATAGGCCGCCAGCAGGATCGCCCCGCCTGCGCCCAAGGCTGCGGCTGGTGTCGGGTTGGTGATGCCCCCGATGATCGACCCCAGCACTGCCACGATCAGCACCAGAGGCGGAAAGATCACCCGCAGGATATCGTTCTGCCCCATGTACCCAAAGGCGACCCGCAGCCCCTGATAGGCCACCAGCAGCGGCAGCGCGATCAGCAAAACCGTCCCCCCCGGCGTCGTCAGCGGCGAGACCAGCAGCACATCAACCAGCAGTAACAGCCCGATCCCCCCTGCCCCGATCAGCAATGGCCGGTGGTCGGCCAGCGGCGCCACACCGCGCGCCACGGCCAGCATCAGCCCCATGATCACGGCGGCAACGGCAATGCCGGTCCCGATGGGCGGCGCGTCCACCGCGCGCTGTGCAACCCTTTCGGCGCGTTCCTCGGGCGAAAGTTGCCGTGCCTGTGTCACGCCACCGGCGGCGTCAATCTGGGCCTGTTCGGCAAGGGCGCTGTCCCACGCCTCTTGGCCATGCAGCGCGATCATGCTGTCGGCGCAGGCGGGGCTGACGCGGGTGCGCAATGATGCCGATTGGCCTGCATCGGTGAAACTGCCCACCAGCACCGACTGGCTGCCCACAACGCCTGCCCCGTTCAGCCCGATCACCAGCCCCATGATCCCGACAGGCACCGCCAGCAACCATGTCAGTTTATCATTGCGGCTGCCGGTCTTGGTGCCGGTGCCTGCGCTGAATTGCACGGCGGGGGCCTTGGTCGGGTTCAGCAGGGCAAAGACAAAGGCATAAAGCGCGTAAAGCACCGCCAGCATGATCCCGGGCAGCAAGGCCGCCTGAAACAACGCGCCCACCGACACCACCGCAGGCTTGCCCAGATAGGTCAGCGCATCATTGCACCCCGCCAATTGCGCGCGCTGTTCTTGTGCCGTGGCGTATAGATCGCCGGCCAAGGTGCCCAAGAGCACGATCACGATCGAGGGTGGAATGATCTGCCCCAAGGTGCCGGACGCGGCGATCACCCCCGTGGCCAATTGCGGCGAATAGCCGTTTTTCAACATCGTCGGCAGCGCCAGCAGGCCCATCGTCACGACCGTGGCGCCCACGATTCCCGTCGATGCCGCCAGAAACGCGCCCACGATCACGATGGATACGGCAAGCCCCCCCGGCAACGGGCCGAACACCCGCGCCATCGTGGTCAGCAATTCATCCGCGATGCGCGACCGTTCCAGCACGATGCCCATCATCACAAACATCAGCACCGCCAGCAGAATCTCGATGGAATTGCCCGCCAGCACCTTTTCGTTGATCCGGTTGACCATGAACCCGATATTGCGGTCGAGCGCCGTTTCCCAGCCCTGCGGGAACAATGGCGCCTCATACCGGGGCAGATCAGGATAACGGAACACCGAAATCGTATCCGGGCGCACGCCCTCGGCGATCAGCGCGCGATAGGCGTCGGACCGCATATCGACACCGGCATGGACCAGCAGACCGGACGAATCCAGCGCGGCAATGATCGCAAAGGACATCACCGCCGCCCCGCTGATCGCAAAGGCTACGGGAAATCCCGACAGGATCCCCGCAAACAGCGTCAGGAACAGGATGATGATGCCGATCTCGATGCCGTCTAAGCCGAAAAGCATGATAGGTCCGCCTTATTAATGTATCTTGGCTACACGATCGGCGGTCTCGTCGCCGGTCTTGTCTTTATCAAGGTATTTGGCCTCGCTGGCCTCGCCTTCTTTCCATTCCAGAAAGGCCCGGTAAAACACCGCGACCGCCTGCAACAGCACCATGAAGGTGAAGACCAGCAGCAGGATCTTGAACAGGAAATAGGCGTCGAACCCGTTGGCGGATGTGCTGATCGTTTCGACATTCCACTGGAATGCCTGCGACCGCGTCATCAACCGGTCCAGCGTGTCAGACGCTGATGCATTGGGCAGCACCAGATGCCGCCACATGAAAAACCAGCCGTAGATCCAGATCACGATGGCGGATGGCACCATGAAGAACAGCGCGCCGAACATGTCGATCCGGCGCTTGGCGCGAAAGCTCATCGGCGCATAGAGCAGATCGACCCGCACATGCCCGCCCTGCACAAAGGTATAGGTCGCGCACAGGGTGATGACGATGGCGTTATAAAGCTTCAGCTCGTCCGACCACCAGCTGACCGGGCGTTCAAAGGTCACGCCCAACCCGATGCTGATGTCAGAGACTGCGAAAATGCCTTGCAGAAAGATGATGACGATCTGTTGCAGCACCATCAACAGCCCTGCCCATGCCGCGACCCGCCCGACGCTATTGGCGACGCCTTCCAGCACGCGCACGCAGCGCCACATGAAAGCATTGAAAATCAGCCCTGCGCTGGTGACGACCGCAAAGATCACCAGCACCGCAAAGAACAATTCCACCGAGGCCCCGTAATAGATGAACCGCGCCAGCGCCTGTTTGGCGGCGGGGTCCATCGGGCCATTGATCTGCGGCACCCAAGCCAGCCACAGCCCGGGGTTCAGCAACGCGAAACCGATGTTGTAGAAGGCTTCGATCAGCTGCGCAGCGATCCAGCCAAAGGCGTTGCCGCCCCATGTGTCCACCAGTCCCATGATCTGTCCCCGCTTATTCTTGCACCGATGCAAAGAAGGCCCGCAGCACCCGCGCGGGCCTTCTTTTGGGTTGCAAACCGGCGATGCCGGTTTTGCGCCTAGCCTTTCAGGCGGTTCCGCTGTGCCAGATAAGCGCCTTCGGAAATGCTGGACCATTGCGCCGAGCTACGCATCGAGGCGAAATAGCTTTCGTGGCATTTCGCGTAGATCGGATCGCCCATCGCTTCGGCGACGACGTCGTCAGCGGCGGTGCTGAACGCATCCCAGATCGGGTCTGCGAATTCCAGCACCTGCACGCCGCCCGCCTGCAAACGAGACAGCGCCGCAGCATTGCGGGCCATGAACAGCGACATCGTCCAGATGTTGCTGGCGCGGCTGGCGTTTTGCACGATCGTCTGCTGCGCCGGTGTCAGGCTTTCATAGACGTCAAGGTTCAGCACCAGATTCAGGTTTGGCCCCGGCTCGTGGAAACCGGCGGTGTAATAGAATTTGGTGATTTCCTGAAAACCGGCGGTTTCATCGGCCCACGGCCCGATCCATTCGGTCCCGTCAATCGCACCGGATGCCAGTGCCTGATACACTTCGGCACCCGGCAGGTTCTGGACCGATGCGCCCAGCTTGCCCATCACCTGACCACCCTGTCCCGGCATCCGGAATCGCAGACCCTGAAAATCCTCTGGGCCGTTCATTTCCTTGGCGAACCAGCCACCCGATTGCGGGCCGGTGTTGCCCGCCGAAAACGCCTTGAGCCCAAAGATCGAATACAATTCGTCAGCCAGCACATTGCCGCCATCATGGTCGATCCAATTGGCATATTCCATAAAGGTCATGCCGAACGGAATCTGCGAAAAGAACGAAAACGCAGGATGCTGGCCAAGGAAATAGTAATCCACGCCGTGATACATATCGGCCTGACCGGCGGCGACGGCGTCGAACACTTCGAACGCGCCGACCAATTCGCCCGCGGCCTTCAGATCGACAGTGACCTGCCCGTCTGTCATGGCGGTGATCATATCGGCGCAGTACTGCGCGCTGTCATGCACACCGGCAAGGCCACGCCCCCAGGTCGTCACCAGCGTCAGGGTGCGGTTGCCCTGCGCATAGGCAGGTGCGGCCAATGCGGTCGCTGCGGCGGCAGAGCCGCCAATCGCTGAATTCTTCAAGAAAGACCTACGGTCCATGAAATCTCCTCCCAGAAGGTTTTTGGTGGGATCATGCAACATGCATGCGCACTACAAGACTGTGCCAAGGTTCTGCTGTCGGTGCAAGAAAAGAACATCGCCAACGCAGAACGCCGAAAATCCGCGCAATTGATGCAAATTTGACCGGACCTGCGCGGGCCAGATGGATCAGTTTTCCAAACTGGCCTGAATGCCCGCGCGCATGATCGCACACCATTCCCCCGACAGGCGCAGTTGACCAAAACAGCACCCGCCCCCCATTTGTCGCCGCAGGATCGGCACGGATCATTTCAGCGGCTCACGCTTTCGTGGCGCATCCGGGGTTGTTATCAATGGGCCAAGGCTGGTCTAACACCGCCAACAGTTCGAAAAGGATCGTATGATGACCGACCACACACCCTATACCCCCCCCAAAGTCTGGACATGGGACGCCGAAAACGGCGGCCAGTTCGCCAGCATCAACCGGCCCATCGCAGGGGCCACCCATGACAAGGACCGCCCGCAGGGCGACCATCCGTTGCAACTTTATTCACTGGCGACACCCAATGGCGTCAAGGTCACCGTCATGCTCGAAGAATTGCTGGCCGCAGGCCACAAGGGCGCCGAATATGACGCATGGCTGATCGACATCAACAAAGGCGACCAGTTCAGCAGCGGTTTTGTGGGCGTGAACCCCAATTCCAAGATCCCCGCCCTGTTCGACCGCGACACCGGCCTGCGCGTGTTCGAAAGCGGCGCGATCCTGCTGTATCTGGCGGAAAAATTCGGGGCTTTCCTGCCCAAGGATATCGCCGGCCGGACCGAGACGCTGAACTGGCTGTTCTGGCTGCAAGGGTCGGCCCCCTATCTGGGCGGCGGGTTCGGGCATTTCTATGCCTATGCACCGGAAGAATTCGAATATCCGATCAACCGTTTCGCGATGGAAACCAAGCGCCAGCTGGATGTGCTAGACCGGCAATTGGCCGATCACGCCTATATCGCGGGTGACAGCTATACGATTGCGGATATGGCGATTGCGCCATGGTACGGGCGGCTGGTCAAAGGCGGGGCTTATGGCGATGCCGCGACCTTCCTTGATGCGGCGTCGTATAAAAACGTGAACCGCTGGGCCGATGCGATTCTGGCACGGCCGGCCTATATCCGCGGGCAAAAGGTCAACCGCACATGGGGCGAGCCGCATGAACAGCTGCCCGAACGGCACGCGGCCAGCGATTTCGACACATAAACAAACTGTTGCAGTCCAGCGATAGCGGGGGTGAATTTCGCCCCCGCCCTTGCGCCTGACGGGCAATAGCCCCATGTCCGCCCGACACAGGTGGAGACAGCATGTTAACTTATCTTATTCTGACCGGCGGCCTGCTTGGCCTGTTTCTGGGTGGCGACTGGCTGGTCAAAGGCGCAAGCGGTCTGGCGCTGCGTTTTGGCGTTGCACCGATAATCGTCGGCGCAGTTGTCGTGGGCTTTGGCACATCGACACCCGAATTGCTGGTGTCATTGCAAGCGGCGCTGGGCGGGCAGCCGGGCATCGCCATTGGCAATGTCATCGGGTCCAATATTGCCAATATCCTGCTGGTACTGGGGACGGCGGCGATCATCGGGCCGCTGGTTTTGACCTTTGCAGATGTCCGCAAAGATTTGCTTTGGATGACGGGCGCGGTATTGATCCTGCCCTATGCCTTCTGGTCGGGCGAGGTGAGCCTCGTCGAAGGGCTGGTGTTGATCGGCGCGCTGGCGGTTTATCTGTTCATCAGCCTGAAAGGATCGCGGGGCGAAGTCGACGACATCGACGCCCCCACCAGCCTGTGGGTCGGTGGCGGCTTGACCATACTGGGTCTGGTCACGGTCATGGTCGGCGCGCATTATCTGGTACAAAGCGCCAGCATCATCGCCCGCCAGTTCGGCGTGTCAGAGGCGATGATCGGCCTCAGCATCGTGGCCATCGGCACATCGCTGCCGGAACTTGCCACCACGGTGATGGCCGCGATCCGCGGCGAACGCGATATCGCGCTGGGCAATATCGTGGGGTCCAACATTTTCAACATTCTCGCCATTCTGGGGATCACAGCAGTGGTGACACCTGTCCCGGTCGATGCGCGGTTCTTGAATGTGGACACGCCTGTCGTGATCGGGGTCACGCTGGCCCTGCTGGCGCTGGTCTATTTCGTCGGCCGGATGAACCGGCTGGTCGGGGGCGGGATGCTGGTGGCCTATGTCGCCTACATCGCTTTGACGGCCGGTCTCTGAAACAAAGTTGCGACAAAACACCTTTTTGCGACATTTTCTCCAGCAGGGCGGTTGACCGCCCTGCGAAGTCGCTCTAGAACCAGCCACAGCAAAAGGAAATATGATGATTGTCGTCGTACTAATCGTGGATCACATGCGCATTGGCCGGTAACGGATTTTCCATAACGACCCCATGCGCCCCGGACCTGATCCGGGGTTTTTTTATGCCCGATGCAACGAAACGGATAGGACACCAGAGCAATGAGCAAAACCATGACCGGCGCAAAAATGGTCGTACAGGCCCTGATTGATCAGGGCGTGGATGTCGTCTTTGGCTATCCCGGCGGGGCCGTCCTGCCGATCTATGACGAATTGTTCCAGCAGGAAAAGATCAAACATGTGCTGGTGCGCCACGAACAGGCCGCCGTCCATGCCGCCGAAGGCTATGCGCGGTCAACCGGCAAACCGGGTGTGGCGCTGGTGACATCCGGCCCCGGGGCCACCAATGCGGTGACCGGCCTGACCGATGCGCTGATGGATAGCATCCCGATCATCGTGCTGACAGGACAGGTGCCGACCTTCATGATCGGGTCCGATGCGTTCCAAGAGGCTGAC
>Ga0222687_1000330_pt1 | contig 12525 bp, 8 predicted proteins | sample AntAcemetage1163_FD_179837 | JGI IMG/M metagenome (GOLD analysis project Ga0222687, IMG submission 179837) | Saline water microbial communities from Ace Lake, Antarctica - #1163 | ecosystem: Environmental > Aquatic > Non-marine Saline and Alkaline > Saline | place: Antarctica: Ace Lake...
GTGCGCAGAACGCGGCGGATCTCGGTAATGACAGCACCCTCGGCTATATCCGCTGGCAGGCGTCGGGGATGCCATCGTCGGGCGTCTCGCGGTTCTTCAGAAGATCCATCGATACGTAATACCGATACCGGCGGGTTCCCTTCTTGGTGCTGGACGGCGTCATTGCTGCACCGGTGGCGGTGAAGAGAAGGCCTTTCAGTAACGCCGGTGTTTGGGTCCGGCTGTTGTTGGCCCGCTTGCGGGGACTTTCGCCCATGATGTCATGGACCTGCTCCCAGAGCCGGGCGTCGATGATGGGGTCATGCTCGCCGGGATAGGCTTGGCCTTTGTGCACGGCCTGCCCGCGGTACACGCGGTTGTTGAGCAGTCGGTATAGATAGCCCTTGTCGATCAACTTGCCTTTTTTGTTGAGGGTCCCTTCGCCGCGCAGTTCTCGCGCCAGAATGGTTGCCGAGCCAACCTCAACAAAGCGAGTGAAGATTTCATCAACCTTGGCGGCTTCCTTGGTGTTGACCACCAGCTTACGGTCGCGCACGTCATATCCGAGGGGTATGTTGCCGCCCATCCACATGCCTTTCATCCGCGAGGCCTTTACCTTGTCGCGGATTCGCTCGGCTGTCACCTCGCGCTCAAACTGTGCGAAGCTGAGCAGAATGTTCAGCGTCAACCGCCCCATGGACGTCGTCGTGTTGAACGATTGGGTCACCGACACGAAAGTAACGCCATTGCGGTCAAACACCTCGACCAGCTTGGAAAAGTCCATCAGCGCGCGCGACAGGCGGTCGATCTTGTAAACGACAACCACGTCGACCAAGCCGTCCTCAATATCGGCCAGCAATTGCTGCAGGGCAGGGCGCTCGAGGGTGCCGCCTGAGATGCCGCCATCATCATACTGGTCACGCACCAGCGCCCAGCCTTCCGACTTCTGGCTGGCGATATAGGCCTCGCAGGCTTCCCGCTGCGCATGGAGCGAGTTGAACTCCTGCTCGAGGCCTTCCTCGCTCGATTTGCGCGTATAGATTGCGCAGCGCAGGCGGCGGGTGGTTTTTTTGGGAAGATCCTTCATGCTTCACCCCGTTTCCGCTCGCGCAGGCCAAAGAAGCGATATCCGTTCCAGCGCGTGCCCGTGATAGCGCGCGCTACGGCCGACAGCGATTTGTAGCGCCGACCACCCCATTCGAAGCCTTCCTTCAGAACGGTGACGGTGTGGGCTGTGCCGTCCCATTCGCGGATGAGCTTCGTGCCCACCACGGGGTTCCGCGGGTCAGCAATCTGCGCCTTGCGCGTCAGCGTTCCCTCGACCTCGTCAGCAAGCAGATCGAGCATGCGCCGCGTCTGCTTGTCGGGGCCCCCGTGGGTCAGTTCCTGAATGCGGTAGGCCAACCTGCCTTCAAGAAAGCCGCGGGTGTTGTTGGGGGCAGTGGTATTAAATAGCGTCTGCCACTCGGCCTTTAGGTCTTTTACCGACATCGCCTTGAGTGCAGCCAGGCGGGCTAGGATGGGTTCATGTGTGGTCATGCAGATCTCCTCTGAGTTGGACCCGCAGTACCGCTCTGTTCTGGCCGGAAGTGTAGCGAACTGTCTCCAGTATTTTGGGATGAATGGTCGCGATCGCGGTCCAAAAGGCGCACCACGGCCGTGGCTAGCAGGCCGTAAAGCTCGGTGCGCCGCTCATGCGCCGTCATGCGGTCGGGGGGCAGGGGATTGGGTCGTATCATGATGATCCTCAGGGCAGTGGACATGTCCTCAGAAAACAGCTTTGCCAAACCCGCTTCTACCTTCAAACGGGTACACCCACGCTCGCGAAACGAGGGTGAAACCGTTTCACCCTTCTAAACATGGTCCCTTGTCAGCTCGGAGTGTTCACCTTATGTTTCGTGTCTGAATTCACTGTGATTAGGGGAGGTTTGCATGCAGACACCAAGCACATTCGGCTTGTCTTGGAGCTTCTCGGTTGCACTTGCCCATGTGGAAGACATCGAACTTCGAGATCATACCGAATCTTTAAACATTGCGTTTCTTGGGGAGGATCATCCGGTGCCGGATGCAATCGAACTGACGGCCGCATCTGCGCGACAGGTGCGGCGCAGGGCGCGCGATGGCCTGCTAATGGCGCTGCGCGATGGTTACATCCGTGCCACTGGTCGCCTGTCGACGACGGCAGCGTTGTTTGTGGATCCGGCTGCCGAGCGGAGCTGGCGCCTTCATGCGAGTGATCCGAGCTTGATTACGACAACGGAATGGCGTTGTGGAGAGTTCAACTTCAGTCGCGGGGACCTCACAGGCCCGTCGTGGCAATACATCCAGATCGAAGTGCCGGAATTCATGGTGAAGGCGATATGGCCGAATGATGCGCCGGGACCTGTCCAGTCCCCTCGACAAGCGACAGCCAAGACATACACCACCCCCTATCTTGAACTCATGCAGGAAGCGATCAGGTATTTTGGCCTGACGGACGATTACCAGAGCAAGAAGGAAAACCTCTCTGACTGGTTTTTTGAAAAGCGGATCGAGGGTGAGCCGATTTCTCGCAACATCGCAAAATCCATGGCCACATTGATCCGGTTGCCGACGGCGCAGCGCGGTGGAGCGAAGCGGACGCCGAAGCCCTAATTGCCTAAGGTGGAGCAGATATCACGACGTTGCCGTTTTCGAAATTGGTGCGAATCATACGGCCTTGCGTCCCGTGCCACCCTTGACGCCGGCGCTCGACATTTCCCACGCGTTCCTTTTCAGTGAAGTGCGCTTCGGCCACTTGACACCGTCGCCTGATCGGGCAGGACTCGGTTTCGCGCAGTAAGCGAGATGACGAGCCAATCGTTGCCTTCGAGACAGACCGGTGCCGGGTCGCCAAAAGTGATCGTGATGGGACAGCATGGATATTCGACTGAAGGATCATTTCGATGGGCTGACGCTGGAGCGCGGACGCGATTATTTTCTCCGTGGTTTGGTTGTTTCGGTCGAGCTGCTGCTGGACGGTGCGATAAAGGGGCGTGTCTCGAACGGACGTGGCAAGAGCTATCAGCAGCGTATCGCTGTGCATGGAGAACTGGTTGACGGCATCTGCTCCTGTCCGGTGGGCCATAACTGCAAGCATGTGGCCGCGATACTGATGGCATGGGCGGCGCGGCAAAACGAACGCCCTGGCCTCGCCGGGCCTGTCCAGGGCTGGCTCCGCCAAGTGCGTGAAAGTACTCCAACGCGGCAGCTACCTGAAGAGCGGCCGAACGATTACCCGGACAATGTCAAGGATCGCCTGCTTTATGTGCTGACCCCGAATGGCGCGCAGCTGAAGATCGACACTTACAAGGGCCGGATCAATGCTGTGGGCACCGCGCTCAACCCGTCGATCCGGCGCTATGATGCGGCCAATGCTCTGCGCGGCGCCCCAGCGAAGTTCATTCGTCCTGTCGATCTCAAGCTGCTGTCGGCGCTGGCGCAGGCCCAGATTTGGGAGTCGCACCACATCTACGGCCTGTCTGAACTCTTTCGACCGAAAGGCGCGGACGCGATAGCGCTGCTGCGCCGAGTCGCTGAGACAGGACGCCTCTTGCATGACAACACTCCCGGTGCGCAATTGACATGGTGCGAGGACTGTCCCGAACCTCGCCTGAGCTGGCAAATGGCGTCAGATGGCACTCAACGACTGGGCTTCGAGGGCGCGGGCGAACAGCCGCTTGATCTGCAAGGGCTGGACGGGGCGACAGTCTGGATCGACACCAAGGCAGGCTGTATCGGGGCGCTGGAGCAACCGGTGGACATGGATGCGTTGCGCCTTGTCGCATCCAGCCCGCAAGTGGCGCCGCAAGAGATTGAGGCACTTGGCGCGGCGCTGCCCGACATGCTGGCTGAACTACCGCTGCCGCGCCCGCGGGTCATTCGGCAAACACGGCGCGCGGCAAAGCAGCGTGTCGCGCGGCTGACCCTAGGGGCCGAGACGGCACGCGACGGACCGCGGCACTGGGACGATACCGTGGTCCTGCCGACGCTGACCTTGCGGTTTGTCTATGAAGGCCACGAGGTCGCAGAGGGTGCTGCTGATCCGCGCATGGTCAATGACGGTGAGATCGTGACAATTACCCGCGATCCTCGCTGGGAGGCGGCTTGCGCTGCACGGCTGATGGAGGCGGGCGCGCTGCCGGTGCAGGAACTCGAGATCCATTGGCCGGGCAAGCGCATGATGGCCTGCGATTTCGTATTTGCCGAGAACGAGATGAACCTGCACACCCTTGAGATTACCGGGCCGCGCGAGCCGATGGAATTCGCCTTTCATAAGGTTCCCTTACTGCGCCGTGAGGGCTGGGAGGTGATCGAGACGCCGCAATGGCCCTACCGCCTGAGCGAGGAAACTGCCGAACTCTCGGTTGCGACGCGAGCCGAGGCGGGTGACGCGTTTCAGGGCAATGACTGGTTCTCGCTGGGGTTTCAGGTCGAGATCAGCGGCAAACAGCTGGATGTGGCCCCAGTGGTGGCGGCGTTTCTTGAACAGGTCCGCGACGAATGGGAGGAACTGCCCGATGTCGAGACGCTGGCGCAGCATTTGTCCAATAGGCCAGTCTATCTGAACCGGGGCAAGACCGGTTACGTTGCGGTGGATCTCAGTCCGTTGGCGCCACTTCTGCATTTGTTTCTGACCCATCATGCCGAACTGGGCGCGCTGCACCCCTCTGATGCCGATGTTGCGCGGCTGGCGGAGGAGGCGTTGATGGGGAGTTCTATCCGCTTTGCCGACAATGCCGGGATCCTGCCGCTGGCGCGCAGCCTGCGGGCGCTGGCCGAGGCCGACAGCTTTGCGCCGCCTACAGGTCTGACGGCGCAGTTGCGGGATTATCAGGCCTACGGTGCTGCCTGGATGGGCAGCCTTGTGGAGGCAGGCTTTGGCGGCGTGCTGGCCGATGACATGGGACTGGGCAAGACGGTGCAGACGCTGGCGCTTTTGCAGGCACGGCGCGAGGCGGGCGCGCCCGGACCGGCGCTGCTGATCGTGCCGACGAGCCTCTTGCATGGTTGGGAGTCGCAAGCCGTGCAGTTCACGCCCGGTCTGCGGCTGGTGACCCTGCACGGCACAGGCCGTGCGGCCCGGCGTGAGGCAGCGCTCGAGGCCGATCTGGTGGTGACCACCTATCCGCTGCTTGCGCGCGACCGCGACTGGCTGGCGGCGCAGGATTGGCCGCTGGTCATCCTCGATGAAGCGCAGACACTTAAGAACCCGGCCTCGCAGATGGCGAAAACCCTGCGCGAGATCCCCGCCAAGGGACGGCTGGCGCTGACCGGCACGCCGCTGGAAAACTCGCTGCAGGATATCTGGACGCTGATCGACTGGATCAATCCGGGCCTGCTGGGGGATCGGAAGAAATTTCAAACACTGTTCCGTACCCCCATTGAAAAGCACGGTGATGCGACCGCGCAGGCCCGGCTGAACCGGCGCTTGCGCCCGTTCCTGCTGCGCCGTACCAAGGAAGAGGTCGCGGCTGAACTGCCGCCCAAGACGGAAATCCTCGAACGGGTCGAGTTGGCCAAACCGCAGCAGGCGCTTTACGAGACGGTGCGCAGTGCGATGGATGCCCGCGTGCGTGAGGCTATTGCCAAACGCGGCGCAGCTGCGGCGCGGATCACGGTGCTGGATGCGCTTCTGAAGCTGCGGCAGGTCTGTTGCGACCCCGCGCTTGTCAAAACAGCAGCCGCGCGTTCCGTCACCGAGAGCGCCAAGCGGACGCGGCTGCGCGATCTGCTTGGCGAGTTGGTCGCCGAGGGGCGGCGCGTGCTCGTGTTCTCGCAATTCGTCGAGATGCTGCGGCTGATCGAGGCCGATCTGACCGAGGCGGGCATTTCCCATCTAACCCTCACAGGGCAGACGCAGAACCGTGCGGAGGTCCTAGACAGCTTCGCGCAGGGCGATGCGGCGGTGTTCCTGCTCAGCCTCAAGGCGGGCGGGGTCGGGCTGACCTTGACAGAGGCCGACACAGTGATCCTGTATGATCCATGGTGGAACCCGGCGGTCGAGCGTCAGGCGATGGACCGCACCCACCGGATCGGTCAGTCGAGGCCGGTCTTTGTTCACCGCCTCGTGGCCGCTGGCACCGTTGAGGAAAAGATCCTCGCCATGCAGGTGCGCAAGCAGGCGCTGGCCGATGCGCTTTTCGACGATATCGGTACTGTATCGGAAAGCCTGCTGGACGAAGCGACGCTGCAGGATCTGTTTGCCCCGCTGAGCAGTTGATGAGAGCCGCATAACTGAAACGCGGGCACCGCCCGCACTTGGCTGGAGCGGCCGGTCTCGAGAGACGACCAGTTTCTCCGTATATTTGCCAATTTGCCTCGCTGCCCGGTGGGCTTCGTTGGCTGACGCAACATCGTTCGCAACTCCAACGATGTGCATCCCGCCTAGTCGCTGTCGCCGACCAACGGAGGGTGTTTTTGTCTGTAACACCCGCACGCTAAGCAACATTGGGCGTCGTGTTGGACGACACAAGGTGCCGATGCGCGGACGATCGTGACGCCGCCTGCAAACCAGCGAGGCAGCAGGAACTGTGCGCCCAGCTGAGATTATCTGTTCGGGCCATCAGTCCCGCCTTGTCTGAGCAGTGTTGTGGTCGCCAATACTGATCGTGTCGAGTGCAAGTGCTGGTCCGAAAAGAATAGATGCCCTCTTGAAACCGGGGCAGGCGACCGCCCGGGTTTCTCGCGTGACTTACCGGATACCTGTTTTGGTGAGAACGTGGCTCGCCAAGGTAGGCCTAGCCGGTTTCTGAACGATTGAGTTCGCACGTCGCCGAAGGATTCACCCTTCCTGTCGCACCCTGCTGAAAAGGGTGAAACCGTTCACCTGATTCGCGCTGCACTGGGGTTCACCCTTCTACGCGTCGTCCGATTGCAATAGCCGCGCAAAGGGCACTCCGGCCCCTTGGGGTCCACCCTTTATTCGTCATGATTTCATGAGCTTGTCGGGAGGGTTCCACCCTTTCCTATCAGGTGCCGTGCGAACGGGTGGATCGGTTCGGACGTCGCGGGGGCTGCGTGACCAGTGACAGAACCGGGGGCAACAACGCCCTCAACCCGGTTCCAAACGCCCGTGCATCTCCACCCTCAAATCCCCCTGCGCATTGCCGCTGCGACCCATCTGTCGCCTGTGATGTCTGCGCTTCCGCGCGGGGTTCGCCCATGAGCGCGCGTGATTGGCAGGCATTTGACGCTGAATTGCGCAGGCGATTGCCAGAGCTTGTCGTCGAACTGCTTGGCCAGCCCAGTTCAAAGACTTCCCAGGAATGGCGCTGGGGCCGCAAGGGTAGCCTTGCGATGATCATCAGCGGGTCGAAAGCGGGCATGTGGTTTGACCACGAGGCGGGTGACGGCAGCCATTTTTCAGATCTGGTTGGTCGCGAGCTTGGCATGCCTCGCAGCGATGCCAATGACTGGATCGCCGATCGTATCGGCATGGCGCAGGACCTGCGGCCCAAGCACCAGCGCGCCAGATCACAGGCTACGTCAAACAATCTACCCCCTGCGCCGCAGGAGGATGGCCGAAAGGCCGAAGAAAGCATCCCTCTGATTTCGCCAGCCGCAGAGGCCGCCGTTCGCGCTATGCGCATCTGGGCCAACGCCAATCCTGCCCGCGCGGATCATCCATATCTTGCGGCCAAGCAGGTCGCGCCTTGCGCGCTGCGCATGGATGCGCGTGGCCAACTCGTTATCCCGCTGCAGGATATCGATGGGCATCTGCACAGCCTCGAGACCATCGCCCCCGACGGTGCCAAGCGTTTTCTAGCGGGTGGTGCGAAGCGGGGGCATTTCGCGGTGGTGGGCATGGAACCCACACCACAGGCCGAGCCTCGTGGCCCGATTCTGATCTGCGAAGGCTGGGCAACAGGTGCAAGCCTACACATCGCGACGGGCCACACCGTCATCGCCGCCATGGATGCTGGCAACCTGCTGCCCGTCGCCGAGGCGCTGCGGGCCCGCTTCCCGGATGCCAACATCGTCCTGGTCGCCGACAACGACACCAAGCCCGACCGCGACACGAACCCAGGCGTCGACGCAGCGCGCAAGGCCGCGCTGGCCGTTGATGCGCGCATCGCGGTGCCCGAGACACCGGGCGATGCCAACGATCTGTTCTGTGCCGCAGGTCCGGACGCCGTAGTGGCGCTTGTCGCTGAGGCTGCGAAAATTCCGCCGCCACCGCCAACCTATGCAGCCCCTACTCTGACACCGGATACTGCGCGGGCCAGTCTTGCGGAGGCAATTGCGCGGTTCATGGCCGCGATCCCCGGCTATTGGGCGGACGTCGAGGCAGCAAGGGAGGCGGCAAAGGATGCGGATGCCGACCGCGATCCGTTGGATTTCAACATCGTGGCAAGCGCAGCCTTCCCTCCGCTTCTCGGCCTGCCCGTCGATGTTGGCCTCGGCAAGACCTCACATGCGCGCACCGCCATCGCCGAGCTGATCGACACGGGTGGGCTGGGCCGCCGCAAGGTCGTCTATGCCGTCCCGCGTCACGATCTCGGCGTCGAACAGGTCACGGCCTTTAAGGCGCTCGGTCTGCGCGCCATGCTCTGGAAGGGCCGTACGGCCCCCGATCCCGCGCCGAACAATCCCGAGCAGCTGATGTGCCGCGATCCGGAGGCCACCTTTGATGCGCTAGAGGTCGAGCATCCGGTCGAGCAAAGCTGCTGCAAGGTCAAGCGTGGGGCGGAGTTGCATCTGTGCGCGCATTTTCACGACTGCGGCTATCAGTGCCAGAAGCCACAGGCGCAGGCGGCCAACATCATCGTCTGCGCCCATGACAGCCTTTTCCACATGAAGCCTGAGGCCATTGGCACCGTGGGGCTGCTGGTGATCGACGAAGCCTTCTGGCAATCGGGCCTGCGCGGTCTCGATGGTAAGGCGACGCTCACGCAAGACGGGCTGGAGCCTGGGCGGACATCACTCGTCTGCTACACCGGCAAGGGCAAGATGGACGTGGGCGCCACGGCTGATCTCGTCGATGCCCGGTCGAGGCTTTGCAAGGCGCTGAGGGTCACGGAACCCGGTCCGTTGCGCCTTGGCCTTCTTGAAGCGGTCGGCCTCACATCCGATGATTGCCGCCATGCCGCGACGCTGGAACGGCGTCGCATGCGCGATGCCGGGCTGCTGCCGGGCATGTCGCCCGCAGAGCGCCGCAAGCGCATGGAGGCGGTTCTGCCGCACGCGTCGGAGCCATGGGCCCCGCCAGGGCGCTGCGCCGCGCTCTGGCTGATCCTTGCCGAGGCGCTGGAGAGCGAGCATGACGCCGCGGGCGCCGAACTCGTGCACGAACGCACGGAGAATGGATCCGTGCGGGCGCTGAAACTGCGCTGGCGCAGCCGCATCAGGGCCGGCTGGGCGGGTGAGGCACCGATCCTGCATCTCGACGCCACGCTCCGGCCGGAACTTGTCCGGGCCTACCTGCCGCGCATCGACACCGGCTTGCCCGTGGCGGCATGCCAGCCGCATGTCCGTATCCGCCAGGTCACCGGCAGCCCGACCTCGGCACGTGCGTTGACGCCGCCAACGCAGGCACCCGCGCGGGACCGAAAGGCCGCCGTGATCCACCTGCGTGATCTGCGCGCCTGGATCGCGCTGCGCGCGCGACAGTGCCACCGCCCCGCTCAACAGGTCGACCTGCTGGTCGTAGGACAGAAGGCCGCCATCGACGCACTGCGCGCAGCGGGTCTGCCGCCGCGGATGGAGGCGGTGCATTTCAACGCGCTGAGCGGGCTCGACCGCTGGGGCGGCATCGGCGGAATGATCATTCTGGGTCGCACGCTGCCTGCGCCGAATGCCGTCGAGCTTCTCGCCAAGGCGCTGACCGGTCGACAACCCATGCCAAACCCGAAAGACGCCGGCTGGTGGTATCCGATGGGTGAGCGGCGCATCCGGCTGGCAGGTGATCGGACAGCGCCCCTGGCCATGGAAACCCATGCTGACCCGATTGCCGAGGCGGTGCGCTGGAGCATCTGCGAGGGTGAGTTGATCCAGGCCATGGGCCGGGGCAGGGGCGTTAATCGCACTGCTGACACGGGGCTCGAGATCGACCTGCTCACGGACGTGGTCCTGCCCGTTACGGTGGATGCGCTGGTGCCTTGGTCGGAGCTCAAACCGACGCGACGCGATCTGATGGCGCTGTCGGGCATCGTCCTTGAGAACGCCACCGACATGGCGACCTGCTTTCCGGAGCTCTGGTCTTCGGCTGGGGCGGCACGGCAGGATCGCTCGAGGAGTGTGACAAACTGCTATTATAGGAACTTCTATAATAGCCAAATGTCACACTCCTCTGTGGAGGTGACTTATCGCCCGGCAGGGTCCGGCCATCGTGCGCGTATCGCCCGCGTCGACCTCGCCCGCATTCCCGATCCGGAAGCCTGGCTGACCAACCGCCTGGGACCGCTTGCCCAGTGCGTTATCGCAGCGCCGCTCGATGGGCAAGCTGCTCAGCATGATCGCCTTGATGCACTGACATCCCGACTGGCCAGCAGCATGCAGGCGGTGCTCGCCAAGCGCCGAGCTGCGCTCGACGCGCTGTCTGCGCGTCTGGACGCGGTGGCCCCCGTCGACTTGCACCAATCACCAACCCGAAACCACAAAGAGGAGGACCGAACATGAGTTTCGACACATTGCGCGTGTACGAGGCTGGGCATTTTTACGACGTAGATCTGCCTGACTGGTATCATAAGGCCTGCCGTCTCAGCGAGACCGAGCGCGTCGATTGGCACCGGGCCTTTGAGCGTGTGCTCGAGTGCGAGTACAGCCTGCTGACGGAGGCGGGTCTGTGCAGTGCGGGTCTCGAGATCCGGTTCTGGCCGAGTGCGATGACCGGTATGTTTGTCATCATCGAGACGCCGCTGGCCGTGGTCGAACAGATCGTCGTGATCCATCTCAAAGACTGGCTGCCATTTTTGTCCACATATCTGGCCCCGCTGATGGGTGCATCGGCGCAATACGCCATGCTCGAAGTGCAAGGCAAAATCGCAAATGCGTTGATCGCAAAGGCTCGCCATGGCGATGGGAGCCACATCAATCGTGAAACGGGTCAGAGCCAAATCGATCTCAAACGGGATCTGGAGCGGCGTCGACTTGAACAGTTGCGTGAGACTCAGGGAGGTGTGGCATGAAACCCAATCGCCATACCGGTCTCGAGCATCGCGACGGTTTTGATGTCGGCCGCGATCCGCGTTGCATGCGCACGGATGAGCTGGAGCAGTTGGGCCACGTGCGCGTCTCGCCTCTGCGTGCCCTGCGGTTGAAGTGCCTCGATTGCTGCAACGACTCTGCGCAAGAGGTGCGGCTCTGCACAGCGGTCGATTGCCCGAGCTGGCCATTCCGGATGGGCAAGAACCCATGGCGTGCTCCGCTGGATGATGCGGAGCAGACCCGGCGCGCCGCCATGATGAACCATAATCGTGCGTCCGCCTCGGCCGCGCCTGATAAAACTCAGGCTCAAAACGACGCCTTGCCTTCGGATGGGGTGAGGGTGCCAAGCGACATAGCCGTTGATTTTACCCTGACAGAACAGGACGGGGACGAAGGAGGTGCATCATGAGCGGCATGCGGTTCACCCCAAAGGGCTACGGCGGTCACCGCCGTGATGCCGACCGGGTTAAGCGCGATGGCTGGCAGGAACAGCAGATGCTGGCGGTCTCACTCGATGATCACAGGCTGACCTGGCCAGAGCGTGAACTGGTCCGCAGCTTGGCGAAAAGCTCTATGGCAAGCACCCGCAGGGCATGGAGGTGCGACATGTCAGATGACTGGACACGTGCCATGGTGGCCGACCGGCTGGACCTCGCAGCGGATGTAATGCGCTCCATGCCGCCTGTGCGCCCCCAGGGTTTTGTCAGCGCCTGGCCTGATTACGTCTCCAGCTTTGCCGATCAGGTAGGGCAGGAGCCTCGGATGAAACGGCCGCTGCCATCACCGCGGATGATCACGCAGGCCGATGAGGCGATGCTCTGGCTGCGGTGGGTGGACAAGGACATCGGGCAGATCCTTTGGGCACGCGCCAACCGCAAGGCGTGGAAGGGGATATGCTGGCAGCATGGTATCAGCCGGGCCACGGCCAGTCGGCGGCAAGAGTATGGGCTTGCCGTGATTGTTTGGCGCTTGAACGGCCGAACTGTGCCGCGCAAGCGGTCGATGGATTATGTTATTCAGCGTACCGCTTGAGTGATTAGGGCGGCAGAAAGTTCCGCCGCCCTGTCAACCCCTCTCGTGCTTGCGAGACACTTTTCGGTGAGACACTGTAAGCCGTGACAGATCGCGTTTCAGAGGCTAAAAGATTTATAAGATGACCGGCGTGTGGCTGAGAGAACTGGGTCGGTTTGAACGAGTTTGTAGAGGCATAAATGGTGACCGAGTTGCAGAAAAAACTGTCTCTGGGCGATTTTATGAGACACTTAAGCCATTGATATTGAACGGTTCCTTCCTGTTCGTAACCGTATACGGGGGGGCTGGGCGCGACGCTTTCCCAGTGACACCCTGAAAAACACCCGTTTCGTTTCGCTTTGCGCGTAT
>Ga0222687_1000345_pt1 | contig 12316 bp, 20 predicted proteins | sample AntAcemetage1163_FD_179837 | JGI IMG/M metagenome (GOLD analysis project Ga0222687, IMG submission 179837) | Saline water microbial communities from Ace Lake, Antarctica - #1163 | ecosystem: Environmental > Aquatic > Non-marine Saline and Alkaline > Saline | place: Antarctica: Ace Lake...
ATAAAGTCTCACTATATTATAAAATGTCTGGTGGTATTGCCCAACTCGTCGCGGTCGGTGCCCAGGATGTGCACCTTGTCGGTCAGCCCGAAGTAAGCTTTTTCAGGTCGACCTACAAGCGTCACACAAACTTTTCCCAAACTGTCGAGCGTCAGGTCATCCAGGGCAACGTCTCGAACAACGGTATGTCCACCATCCGCTTCGAGCGCAAGGGTGATATGCTCGGCTATGTCTACCTCGTCGCCAATGATGGGACCAAGACCCTCCCTGTATCCGACTGGAGAAACGTGATTTCAAAGGTTGAACTCCTAATCGGGGGTCAGGTGATCGATGAACAAGATTCTCTTTTCTCTACTCTCATCGCCCCCTCCCTATCGGCTAGCTCTTATTCGAAGTCTATCGCTGGTGCTCTCGGTAACACCCGGTTTTACCCACTCCGTTTCTCTTTCTGTGAGAACTGGCAGTCGGCCCTCCCTCTCATCTCGCTCCAGTACCATGATGTCGAGCTCCGTATCACATGGGGTGCTGAAGCCGCGGATGCTAGCCGTAAGTGGGATGTCTACACGAACTACGCCTACCTGGACACCCAGGAGCGTGAGATGTTCGCGGGGTCCCCCCAAAACATGATCATGACCCAGGTCCAGAAGGCGATTGCATCCCAGTCCAAGATACAAGAGATGAACTTCAACCACCCCGTGAAGTATATCGCCTCAGCGGACTCATCTGTTCTCGACATCCTCGCGGATAGAAATAAGCTCAAGCTTCAGATCAACGGTACCGATGTCGCCGACTTCAAATTTGCCGATCCCCACTTTACCACCGTACCGCTGTATTACCATTCTTCCAATGGTGACGCTACCACCGCTAAGAAACTATTCTTCTACCCCTTCTGTCTGGATGTCTCCAAACTCCAGCCCACTGGTTCCCTCAACTTCTCTCGTCTGGATTCGGCTCGTATTATTAACGACAAAGACATCTGTAAAAAGGATATCTACGCTGTGAACTACAATGTCCTCCGGATCGAAAATGGTATGGGTGGTCTATTATATTCTAACTAATTAGTAACTATGTTTTGGAAGATTGTTTTCCTCCTCGCCATCGTTTTTGTATTGACGTACGATCCTAAATCTAGGACACTCGAAAAGTTGTTGGTCAGCCCACACCTTCAACAGATAAATCGTGTGAACACGCGCATTACGAAGCCGTTCAATTTGCTCAGACACCCTATGATTGCCCTTCCCAGGGGAAAACTAAGATGGGTGTAATTACTTAAAAAAGAAAATGTATACAATTGTATAATGATCCCAATTAACCGTGAAACCCTGTTAACCATCGCAACTATCGTTTGTGCACTAGGTGTTATCTACTTATTTAAGGAGATGAACAAGACGAGGGAAGAAATGAATTCTTTTAAAACCTTTTCCACACAGGTCGTGAAGAAACTCAGTGCCCCAGAGCCTGAACCCAAACCTGAACCCGAGTCTAAGCCCGAGCCCGTGAATGAAAAATCAGAGTAATAAACATATCATCTTATTGTAACTTGCGAATGCGCAATGAAAAAGTACAAAGCGATAGCAGTACCGATAACTTTTGCAGATGGGAAACCAAAGTTTCTGACTGTAAGAGATTGGAGATTTAAGGATTGGATTTTCGTCACAGGTGGGTGTAGACGTCGAGAAATCCCCAACCCCCTTCGCTGTGCCTTACGAGAACTCGAAGAAGAGACAAGAGGTGTTGTCTCACTTAAAAATGGTGAATATACAGAATTCAAGTTCACAGTCAAGGAAAGTCCAACAGTGGATCTTGAATATAACGTCTTTATATTCTTTGTAAATTATACAAAATCTGAACAACAATCACAAATAAAGAAATTTTATGAAGAAAAGTACAGAACAAGTGTTAAAAAAAGTTTAAACCAACCCATACGAAAAACATACGATGAGAATGATTATATGAGCTACGATACACTCGAGGAGTTTAATGGTCGTAAACGATGGAAACTCATCATAGATAATGTCATCAGAAATCCTCAATTTTACGCGTGTATAAGTTCTCTCAATAGAAAAACCTTCTCTATTAAATAATGAAGTCGAAAGCTTACATCTTAAGACAACTTGGTGAACTCCTAGATAAGAACAGGGGTCTCTGTGCGGAAGAGATCCAGATGTGGTTCAAAGAAAATGAAGACAAAACAGTTTATGAGCTTCTCACTATAAAGAAGCATCTCTCACAAACTCAAGAATTTCAAGATGTTTCATGTATGCGAAGGTTTAGAGAAGAAACACCTTAATATATTATGTTTAAGAGTTGGTGTGCTTCACAAAAAATTAATAATGCATCCAATCTATCACATGTGCTATTGGACGGTGGAAAACTCTCCGTACCATTTGATAAATTGGACAAATTTTACGAAAAGTACGTAGAAGCCGTCAAGTGTGGAGAGAAACTCTATGTCGTGGAACAGAAGACGGAAACCTATAACTTTTTCGTAGATATCGATTATAAGGGTAATGAAGCGTTGAACCTTGATGAGATCAAGGATATTTGTAAAATTATTTGTGATAAAGTGAAACGTCACGGTGGTCGCGACTGTATTATATCACTAGCCCCACCGAAACCATATGGAGACCAAATCAAAACCGGTGTTCATTTAAATTGGTATGGTCTCGTAGTGGATCAGGCTTCGGCGGTCGCACTTCGGGAACATATTATCATAACCCTCACTAGATCAAAGGGTGGTGTCAATTGGAATGAAGTCGTAGATGCCGCTGTGTATGGTTCTGTATCTAGAAAAACAATGGGAAGTGGTTTCCGTATGCCGTGGTCATATAAAAAGGCAAAACATGATGCATGTAATGGCCAAGGATGTACTGAATGTGTGGGTGGTAAGATAGACCAACTTGCCTATCTCCCAGTATTTAAATATGTATATGGTCCACTGAGTTCTATCATACGTATAGAACAAGAAGCTTCCGTTGAAAATTTACGTATGATTGTAGTACGAACAGATGTTCCCCAAAATACTATCGTTGAATCACCATCTTCAAAACTTAGGGAAGGTAGTTTCACAGTAGCCCAGAAGAAGGATGAACTTAATGATGAGCAGATTAAATATGAAATCGAGACATTCGTTCAGAAGAATTTGGAAGGACAACAGAATGCCTCAGTGACGAAGATTTTCAAACATAAAAATTGTTTTCTCGTCTCCACAAACTCCAAGTATTGTGAAAATATCAAACGAGGTCATAGATCCAATCATGTATGGTTTATCATAAGCGGTAAAGAAATCATACAGAAATGCTTTTGTGAATGTGAGACCCTCAGGGGGCGTCACGATGGTTTCTGTAAAAATTTTTGTGGGAGGAGACACATTCTTCCAAAGCATACAATTGATAAGTTGTACATCGATATCAAGAATTGTCCAGAGATTAAGAAACGTGTCGAGAAACCCCAAGTGAATCAGAATGACGTCAAACCCCTTCTCGAAACATTCATTCGGAAAAATATGAGTGCACCAGACGATCTCAAGGTTGTATCCGTCGTGAAAATTAAAAATAAGCACATGGCGCTCACGACATCAACATATTGTGAAACGATCGGTGGACTACACGAATCATGTGTAATGACATATATCGTAGACGGCACTAAAATTGTACAAAAGTGTCCTAAATGTAAAAAGAGTACAGCGAGAACACATTGTCTAGATACAAAGATTATAAAGGTACTTAAACAGTAAAATTCTTTAAACTGTAAATGATCACTCGTTCAGGAAGAAAGGTAAAGAAACCTGAGGCGTTTGTACCTACAGAGGACAAGGTTGATGATGATTATCGGGACGAAGAACACGATACAGATTTTGACTCTGACCTGGATACGGAAGATGAGTGTTACTCAGATGAAAGTGAGGAAGAGGATGATGACGACGCGGACGATAATGGAAATCTCGAGGATTTTATCGTCGATGACGAGAGTGAAAGTGAGGAAGAAGATGCTTAAAAAAACAAATTCTATATTAGAAAATGGAAACTGATATCGGTAACCCCATTGAATATAACCCAACTATGGATCCCATGATTCGAGAAGATAATCAGGTTCCCGATCAACAGGAACCGGAGCAGGAAATGGGTTCACCGATGCCTTATTACATGGATTATCCACCTCCACCGCCAGTACAGTCACAAGAAAATGATATATTTTCCAAAATTGATAAATCCACCTGGATTATCGCGTTTGCTGTATTCCTTTTAGGCTTTTTTATGGGGAAAACTATGCAGCCGGTTATTCTCAGGTATTCTTAATCTCATCTAAACGTCTCTTTAATTTTTCATCCTTCGTTTCATCGGGGATTTCTATTTTACCACTCTCATGTGGAAATCCATGTAACCAGTGATCATCAGGTATAGTTGAGTATGCAGAGAATGTTCCTATATCCCCATATTTCGGGGGTATAAAATGATCCACGAATGGACCCCTAAATGTATCTTCGATGAAGCCAGCAGTTGTACTGACTTCGGGTTCCTTTTTGTTTTTTAAATCAAATGATGGGTTAAAAAACAAAATAAAGAAAGCACTGACCAAAATAATTGTAACAAGTATCTTGATCATTATGTTTATTGTATATGGATATTTTTATAAAATTAAGCCTCCTCTTTCACATCTTCAAGTTTATTGTCGGCCTCTCGCTGCTTCTTACGCTCTTCTAATTCGGTAGCAACAATGGCATCTGCTTCCTTTACGAGTTCTTCCATTGGAGTATCAGGCTTCTCCTTCTTGAGACGCTCGAGAACCTCCGCGGGGTGGGGAAGTGGGGCTTCGTCAGGCTTCGTATAGAACATTGAGTTCTCATCACCGGGTACGTGATGAGTCTTAGTTTCCGCCATCCCTTGCTTACGTTCTTGGAACATACGCGCAGCTTGGGCCTGGTTCTCCTTGTAACCGGACATGATTTCCTCCAATTTCTCGTTGGTGTAGTGTACATCTTCAATCTTCGTGGGATCGGGAGGGATGAGAAGCCACTTGTACATGTCTACGACGTAAATATCAAATGTGGGATCCTCCTTTTGAAGACGCTTGGCGTGATTAGCTGCTTCATCGCGAGTTGTGAATGCACCACGAATCTTGATACCAAACTTATCATTCTTTTGGGGCGCCTCTGGGCCGATGATGGAGAGACACGCAAAGACTTGTCCGGGAACGGTGGTGTAGTCAGTTTCTAAGGACATTATAGTTATAGTTAGTTTCTAAACTTTAAGCCCTAAGTGGTAGATTGAATATTAAAAAAACAGTAGTAAATATGTTCCCCACCGATGGTAGAAACCATCATGACGGTATCGCCAATGAGATCAGTACGATATATATGGTCAACAACAACCCAAAGCTCGCACCGATTCGTGAAAAATTGGGCCATTTGAAACATGCGGGGGGGACAAAACAAAACCCTGATGCAATTTGTGTAGAGACTGGTGTCAAGGTTTCCATGAAGAATAAGGAATCCGAGAGTGGTTCATTTGATTGGAAAAATATGTCTTTTACAGATGAAGATTTCAACGAGATTCATAAGTCGATTGTTGAATATTACAAAAGGTATCCAGATGAAACAGCGAGTGTTCGAGATATGTATAAACAACTCTTCCACACAATTTCCAAGACCATTGATACCAGTTCGATACTAAACCGCGTCCTTGACGGACATGAATCCCACTGGATTGTATTGAACTTCAAGAGGACGAGAGAAATGATTCTGTTTCATCGCGATGAGCTCACCGAATTGTGGAAGAACCCTGGGAAATGTGTGGTTCGAAATGGGCGCGCTAGTGGGAAGATTGAGGGGACACCCAATCTTCGCATGCGTGTATGTTTGAACAATGGCGTCCGCGCCCTACTTGGTCGAGGTTCTTCTATATGTGTAAAAATCCAACAGGATCAACCCCGAAAGCTCTTGGCTAAGCTCAAGAACTCTATTGTATGCGCGTACTAATTATAGCTGTGTTATCATTTTTATCAATAAGAATACAAGATCGTTTTAAATTTTTGGCGGCTTTACCCGTTGTCCCTGAACCACACATAGGATCGAGTACCACATCTCCTTCATCTGTAGAAATTTTTATGATTCGTTCGAGGAGTTTAATTGGCTTGGCTGTGGGGTAGGTTCGTAATTCAGAACCTTGACTGATTGAGTGAATATCATCCCACAAGTCGGTACATGGTTTTCCCTCACTCTCATGAAGATATATTTTCTTATACAATTTAGAATTCTTCGTTTTGGGTATATGTAGTCGATTATCATCTCTGAGACGCTCGAGTTCTTCCTGTTTAATTCTCCATCCGGGGGGTGGGGTGTACACCCGATCACCAAACTGAAATGTATACATGTACCCCTTCTTCGTATTTTCTGTGACGACATGACCTAGGGCGTAATTACCTCTCTCATCACGATTAGTAAATGATTTTTTCACGTACATTTCATCCCTAGATTGATACGTGAGATTGAACTTTGGGGTTTTCAATACGTTACATCTAAATATGATATCAATCGTCGCTCCAAGTTTATGTTTCACATTATTTTTAGAACGACACTTTTTCCAGAAAATTGGTTGAACATATTTAAACTTTTCTCTCAGAATTTGTTCCGGTGTGAACATTTTTTCAGCTGAGATATGAAAAAAAAGAGATCCATCCTTCTTCAGTTTTGGGATACATTGATCTATCACTTTTTCAATAAAGTCTTTATAGTCATTACCTTTCCATGTATCCGAGAAGCCGGTAGAGTTTTCGTGAGACATTTTATAGTCACGACCACTATCAAACGGTGGATCAAGATAAATCATCGCAATTGAACCATCTTTCACGAGAGATAGTTTTTCCAAACAATCTCCGATGATATATTCCATTATAGGTTTTACGTGATGAATCTTTAAACCTAAGTAAGTACATTAAAAAGACGAAATCATGATTCAATATGGAAGAGATTCGCAAAAATCACAATGAAGCCAAGAGACTACTTATCAAGTCTGTTGCGCGAGAGGGGCAACACATCCTCGATGTTGGTTGTGGCTTCGGTGGTGATCTTCAAAAATGGAACAAGTGTGGGGTCAATATAAACATGTGTGACCCCGAACCATCAGCACTGGAAGAGGCTCGTTCACGTGCGAAGACTATGAACATGCGAGTAAATTTTTACGAGGGAGATATTCATAAGTGTCCAATGAGAACGTATGATATCATTTGTTTCAACTTTTCTTTGCATTATATTTTTGCAACAAAGGGTCTTTTTATGAGTTCTCTCCGGGAAATCAAGAAACGCATGAAATCGGGTGGACGACTCATCGGTATCATCCCAGATTCCGAGAAGATTATTTTCAATACACCTTTAGTTGATAATATGGGTAACTTTTTCAAAATGAAGGACCATGGAAATGGGGGGTTTGGTGAAAAATTGTGGGTACATCTATCAGATACACCCTATTACGCAAACGGACCTAAACCTGAACCCGTCGCATACAAGGATCACCTAATAACACAACTAGAAGAATATGGTTTTAAAATGGAAAAGTGGGAAAATCTTACAGGAAATCCAATTTCAGAGTTGTATAGTAAATTTATCTTTGCCTATAACAGATGATACTATTACTCCTGATACTCATAAACATCTTTATATTTTATACCACCAAAGAACCACAAAGGTTGGTGGAAGTCAAAGAAAAATATCGTATCCTCAGAGAACATTTACGTGAGACAGACAACGAAAAGTTTCATGTGTTAAAGCGATGTGTTCCAATTACCGGTTTCGTGTATATGAACAACGCAGTCGGGTATAATACAAATAAAGGTGGTGAGATTGCTGTGTGTCTCGATGGTACGGTCAACCAAATTTTCCATGTTCTCATACATGAATTAGCACACTGTACAGTACCTGAGTATGACCACTCCGAAGACTTTTGGAACAATTACATAGAACTTCGTGATATTTGTGTACAGTTAGGTATATACGAAAAAATACCAATTCGGACTACATTTTGTGGTGAGCATGTCCAGGATAAATAATCTAGACTTAGATAAATGAAAACACCTGTGAGTGTACTAATGTTGACTGTGTTTTATTGGATTGTTATATACGGTGCGACCATGGTACCTCAATTTTCAAATAATTACAACTTCAATCTCGTGTGGTTGACTCTTCTTTTACCAAATCTTTTACGATTGATAGTTGGTAGTATCCCAAGACTCGCTGTGGATCGGGTATTTTTCCTCTCTACGACAGTTATTGCGTTCATCGTTACTTACATCTTCAATATGTTCGTTAGTGATACAAAGGGTGGTATCAAGGAACCTAGTTCGGACAAAAGCAAGAAACTTAAGTCGAGTTTCTTGCTCATGGGGGCATTCGCCACTGGAGCGTTCATAACATACGGTATTGGTATCGATAATTCAATTTACAGTAATATGGGTTGGGAAAATCAAGGCTTAACGATGTAATCCTTGACGAAGTAAAAGATAATAGCCGCGACGACACCAGTCGAAGCAAGACCAACCATACTTCTGCTCCCTTGTTCGTTAAGGAACTTGGGAACAGAGGTCGCGAGGCGATCTTGAATAGGTTTACTGATAGCAGCGGCGGTACAGGCTGCGACGACGAGTGCGGTGAGCTGTTCGTCGGTCAGGTTGAGAGGGTTCTTCTTCTCAGGTTGGGAGGCACCCTGTTGGGGAGCGGGGTACGCCGCTTGGGGCTGAGGAGCAGTCATTTGTGACATGACCCCCTGCATCCTGGGTTCGTCGGTCATCATGGGGGGCTCCATCATAATATCATTAATGGGAGTAGAATCCATCGTCGTCTCTTTACTTTGGTGTATATTTTTTTCATGTGTAAAAGACGTGGATGGATTGTCTTGAATGGGGACCATTCCATCACCATCGTCCGCTAAATTCATGGTATTCACGTGTTCTGAAGCCATCTAATATAGATGTATGTTTTTCAATTCAACACTCAACGCGTCTTTGTGATTTTAAGATTCGTCTTTTTCGTCGCTTTCTTTGCATCCTCTTCTTTCTGCTGGAAGTGTTTAGGATTGTACATCTTCTTATGGAGTTTCCAGAGGTCGGGACCACCGACTCTAAAGTTCTTTCGCACGGTCGCCTTGTACCAAAACACACAATCTTGTATCTTGTTAGATTTCACTGTATTATCTAACACGAGACATTCATAGTTTTCTGTACATGCGTCCATAACCTTACAAAACATATCAAAGGATGGGAAGATACCAAAAAAGGACTTGTACAGTTTTTCTCTGTTCTGAATAATGTTTTCCCTGAGGATGAAAACGTAATCAACATTCGCTCGAAGTGCTGGTGGGAGGTCCATCACGTACTGCATCGTGAGCATGAAGAAGATTTTCCAGTGACGACCATTCATGAAACATTGGCGAATACACGTATCTTTTAGAAACTTTGAATCGTACATACAATCATCCAGAAGCATGAACGCCCCACAGTTTGCATTTCCATTCCCTACCAACTTCCGCTGTCTCGCCATCACTCGTTCTATCGCATCTCGATCGTAGTCACCATAAATGAACAGGTCGGGAATAAACTCAGAATAGAAATGATTGCCCTCTTCAGTTCCTGAAAGAACAATCCCTGCTGGGAGATGTTTCTTGTGATACATGATGTCCTTCACAAGGGTTGATTTACCCGTATTACGCTTACCGATAAATACAATTACCTTATCATCCGCAATTGATTCGGGTTTGAATTTCTTCAGCTGAAGATTCATTCTAATGTAGTATCTCGTTTTATTTAGCACAATTTTACTCATAATAATATTAAAGATGAACATGCAATCTGGTTTCGGTGACGGTGGTGACGAAATGATGGAGCGGTACATTTCCGATATGTTTAATATCATCCAGCCCGTTATAGAAAAGAGTGCCTTACTCGCAGCTGAGTATTGCAAGGCTTGTGGAAGAGATATAATTCTTTCAGAAGACATGGAATATGCGATGAAGTACTGTGCGATGAACACAGTTGGTCAGACAATTGGGTCTATCGTACCAGACGTATACGATGAAGAGGAAAGTGATGAGGAAGTGGAGGAAGTGGACCCAGAAGACTGTCCACCCTTTGTGAGGTACTCGGGTCCTGACCCCGATTTTATCCAGGTGAATGAGGCCTATGATAGATGGGACAATTGGGTGCCTCAAAACCCGACAGAAAAGTTGTTAAAAAATGCTGTTAATAGTAATGAGTACATGGGAGCCTGATGGTTGGTCATTCTCTTATAAAGGATTCAAGTATTATGATTCGGATACGAGCTCTAGTGAAGATTCATCAGACGATGAACAAATCTTTTCCAAAACAAAAACAATTAAAACAAAAAAATTTAAAAAGATCGTAGAACACCAGGATCTATTACCTGAATAATTTTCCCAGTGTAATATATAAAATGTCCGTGGTTAACACTGCCCGTAAGACCGTCGATCTGGTTACCCAGGAGCTTCAATCTCAAACTCTCAACTCCATTGTTGGTGGTTTCTCTTTCGCCGCGGCGATGTCATGGATGGATTTCTCCCGGTGGATGATCACCCAAATCGTGAAAGTTCCCAAGAACAGTGGGTCTCAGTACGCACTGACTGCTTTATTGACTACCTTGATCTCAGTCATAGTCTTCATGATCATCTCTCGTGTTAACGGTAATGTGAAGAAACCCGCTCAACCCGTGTTTGCTATCACTCGCTAATCGGTGGTTGATATCTTTTAGGTTTTCGCTTCATAAGTAAAAGTAATATAAGACCAATGAATATAATCACAGCAATGTAAGTGTATTCAATCTTCCATCTATAAAGATTCTCGTTAACTTTGGGAATGCTTATAGGTTTTTCTACAACTTCTTCGGTTGGAATTTTGGGAAGTCCCTCAAGTTTATCTGTCGAACAGTTTATCTCAAATTTCATAACATGTTGTTGATCTGTGAATGGATAGGACATGAGAACACCAGTAGTAGCATCTATATATAAAAATTCAATTCTGAGATCATTGATAATCTTCTGTGGCCCCGAATGAAATCGATATATGACCGGGTCATCTGACCCCCTGAATGATAATACATCTGCATCTGTGATAAGGATATGACCAGTGTAATGCGGTGTCCCCTTTTGTAAGCTATCTTTTGGTGATCCAATGTATATAGATTGATCAAATTCATCAGAACCAGAAGATAATCTTAAAACCAATGATTTAGGTCGAGGTGTAAAATCCGTTGGGATATGGGCAGATATAAGTCGTATTTCCTCCACTTGGTATACAGGATTTTCTAATGTGATGACGTAATTATTCGCGTGTGGGTACAGGGTACTATCGCGCTGACTACTATCAATAGTGAGGTTATGCACCTTCATTAAAATAGGTGTATACTATTTTAATGAATGTTTTTATCTATGAACTAAATGTTTAATGAGACAATGAATGCGCCAGGGGGTTGTTATGGAGCTGACGCTTCGCGATATCGAGAGATTGTGTGTTGGGGTTCTCGTGACCCTTGTACGCATTGAATTGGTGGAATGGTTTTTGGTTGTATTGCTGTGTCCAACCACCATTCGCGGCGTTAATGCGACCATCAACGCGTGTAGTATCAGATCGAACGGTAGTAAGACGACCACCCTGCTTGAGAGCACTCTCACGAACGTTCATACGACCCGCGTTACCCATACGGTTAGGCTTACCACGGCGATCTTCTGGGCGGAAACCATACTTCATGAGTTCCTCATTTGTCTTCGCGGTCACCCGAGCAGCGGCACTAATGGTGTACGCACCATGGTGACTGTGGATACCTGGAGCGGGCTGGTTGTAGTAATTGTACTGCACGTCGTTACGATCACTCTTGAAACGCGTAGGATCTTGCGACACCGTCTGCGCAGAAATGAAACGCTTCGCACCATTGAACCCAAGTCCATCTGTACGGAGACCCGTTTCCGATCGGTTGGTTGTCCTCTTAGTCTTTTCGTGTTCATTGCGAGGAACAACACCCGACATGCCCTGAGCACGACCAGGCATGGTGGGTAGTCGAGAAGGGAGGTGAGCAGTTGTTTCTGGTTTATTGTGTGTAAGTTCACCAACAGTGGAGGACCGACCACCAGTGATATCGGCGGCTGGACCAGAACGCCCGGGGAGGGTCGTAAGTTTATACTCACCAACATTCACAGGGTTAACCCTGAACATCTGTTGATATCCACCAACTGCCGGGGTATCGGCGCTCACCCCGAGACCTGGACCAACGAGTTGCTTCTCGACGGGGGACAAGTTATTCATGCGACCATGATCAAAC
>Ga0222687_1000362_pt1 | contig 11889 bp, 16 predicted proteins | sample AntAcemetage1163_FD_179837 | JGI IMG/M metagenome (GOLD analysis project Ga0222687, IMG submission 179837) | Saline water microbial communities from Ace Lake, Antarctica - #1163 | ecosystem: Environmental > Aquatic > Non-marine Saline and Alkaline > Saline | place: Antarctica: Ace Lake...
ATGCTACCAATGATTCTTCCTGTCGTCGGTACGCTGATTGACAAGCTATTTCCAGACAAGCAAGCCGCTGACGAAGCCAAGCTGAAGATGATGGAACTCGCCCAGCACGGCGAATTGGCTGCGCTAGACGCCGAGATGAAGTTAGCACTTGGGCAGATCGAGACAAACAAAATCGAAGCCGCTAGCTCTGACCCGTTCAGGGCTGGGTGGCGCCCCATGGCGGGCTGGGCCTGTAGCTTAGGACTGTTCTACGAGTTCTTACTGCGCCCAATTCTGCCTTGGGTGGTCGGCTTAACGGGTGCTGAAGTCGCACCCATGCCCAACGTTGACGTCGATCAATTGATGGTGTTGTTGGGCGGTCTGCTAGGGCTAGGCGGCTTGCGTAGTTACGAACGCATTAAAGGTAAAGCCTAATGGATTGGTCTAAATACCCTAATTTTTCTGAGTCCGAATTTAAATGTAAGCACTGCAACAAAGCGGAAATGCAACCCAACTTCATGGGCAAGTTGCAACATCTGCGCAATGCTTACGGCAAGCCAATGATTATCACGTCTGGCTACCGCTGTCCTGACCACCCAATCGAAGCCCGCAAAGCAATACCTGGCGCACACGCATCTGGGCAAGCCTGTGACATTGCTGTGCAAGGCACTGACGCCTACAACCTGCTTAAGCTCGCCTTTGCGTTAGACTTTACCGGTATCGGGGTGCAACAAAAAGGCGGCGGGCGCTTCATCCATCTGGACACCTTGCGCCTGCCGCCTCGACCTAACGTCTGGTCTTACTGATCTTCAATTTGACTCTGTTTTTTATGGTAATGGTACAAAAAAACGTGGTAATTCATTCCTCTATTAAAAACCAGTTGCGAATGTTTTTTCCAACTCTCGCCTTGGCGCATTCGTTTTTCTTGTATTTCCCTACAAAAAGGGCATAGCGTCATTGTCTTGTTAAAACGACGCCACCCAGCATTAGCTAATTCTTCAGCTTTGCTTTCTTTATGTTTGTACATGTATTCAAATACGTTATCGCAACTTGGGTTGTCGCACCCAACAACATAAAACGCCCCGCGGTTTTTACGTTTTATAGCCAAATATATTTCACGTTTCGCTTTTTTAATTTCGCTCTTAGGCGTCCCTTTTTTAATTTCGCTCTTAGGCGTTCCTTTTTTAGTAAAACTATAGCCAAAATTATTTGATTGACTAAACATATATTTTCCCCCTACGGTTTAATGTCTGGAGCTACTGATCGCAGTCGTACTCGCGCATCGGTAAGCTCTTGTAGTAATCCCACTTGGCTTTAACTTCTGGGTCTTCTGACGGTGGCGTCCAGCCCAACCGTCGGAAAGTGGCAAGCACATCGGTCTGCGCTGCTGTCTTGTAGATCATGTCGTCATTCATTTGTGTGCTCCAAAAAGACGGTTGCACCAGTCGCACATACCGTCGATTAACTTACCGCTGATTTGCCCGCAAGCATCGCAAGGCTCGTGGATGTTGTGCCGCACGATTGGCTGCGGCGGGCGCTCAATTATCTGCCTGATCTTGTCCATCAGTTTGCGTAACATTGGTCTTCTCCTTACTGAACCAACCTTCGTTTTTCTTGGCCAAACACGCCGAGCACATAGCGCGGTATGCCTTGCCCCGTTTCACTGTCTGCATGTCACTTGCATTCTTGTACCTCGCACACCCGAAGCAATATTTCTCGACCATCTGGATACCTCAAGTTGTTGCCGTAACGGCTAGGGTTTGTAAAGATACTTAAACTTCCTGTTCGTGGCGCCACTTGGTGCATAGTCAACGCCCGATATGGTCGTGTTGACACTAGCTTCGCTGTTGTTGCGTCTGTCTTCATCTTCGCGCCTCGCTATCTCTCGGTTGATATACCAAACGGCTTTTTTCAAATCTTCTATGTCACGGCCCTTTAAGTCGGCGCGCCATACATACTTTACCGCGTTACCTAAACAAAAGTTCATGTGCTCTGTAATCTGTATGCACTCAACGCCGGACGGATGTTCGGTGTAGTGCTTTGGGTGGTTAACGGAATCGTTCATCCTTTTTGAGCCTCCTTCATAATTTCAATTCGTTCGCGCGCTTGGCGCAACGCGCAATAGCGCTGGTGCAGGCGTTGCAACATCGAAGCACGTCGGTCACTTGCGCGCTCAGCGCGCAGCGCATCAGACACCTCGTCCTCAGTCATGCTACTTAACCTTTGGTTTAGACTTCGCCATGTGTCTTTCAAGTTTGTTCTCCAAGTCTTCGATGATTAATGACAACCGGCACAGGGCGCGCTCGGCAGCGTTGTATTGCTTAACAACTATGGTGCGCTCAGCGTATGCCGCTTTGAGCTTACCCTTCCACAGATCTGTGTATTTCATTTCAGTTCTTCCAAAGCAATGTCTGACAAAGCGCGCTTGTCGTGCAACGCCGCCCACACCCGTTCGTCGATGGTGTCGCGGGTTAAAATAACGTAGCACCAGACGGCATGGCGTTGACCGCCACGGTGCAACCGCCCGACTGTTTGCTCGAATAGCTCCAGACTCCACGGCAACGACACAAAGACCATCCGGCACCCGCCGTGCTGCAAGTTAATACCATGCCCTGCGCTCTTGGGGTGAATGAGCAACAGCTCGATTTGCCCGGCGTTCCACCGCCCGATGGCGTCGGTGTCGTCCAGAGTAACGGCTTGAGGGTATCGGCGTTTGAGTTCATTGAGTTCCTCTTGATAGTTGTAGACAACAATCGTATTTGCTCTTTGGTTCTCTTGCAGTATATCGTCTAGCATATCGAATTTGTGCCCCGACATAAAGATGGGCGTCTGGGTTGTAATGAACTTGCCAGGCTTGTCTGGGTTGGGTGTCTTGCGGGTGTCGTAGACAAACCCGCTAGCCATCTGCTGCAACTTGCCGGTCACCACGGCAGCGTTAGCGGCGATGGCTTGGGCGTTAGGGAAGTCCACCACGAAGTCACGCTTCATGGTCTTGTACTCGTCCATGGGCATGGCGCAGCGCATCTCTACCGTATGCAATGGCGGCAGTTTGTCTTTGTAGTCGCCTGCGTCTAGCAGGTAAGTGGCTGGTTTGATCTGCGCCATCACTTGGGCTAGCGACCCGACACGAGGCGCCCAGTCACCGTACTCGGGGTTCAGCAAGATAAAGTAGCGTTGCATGAAGGCGCCTTTGGCTCGCCCAAGCAACGACTGATCGACGATCTTGCATTGGCCGAAGGTATCCTCAAGCCCGTTGGACGTGAAGCTACCGGTCAAGCCCCAGCGTATTTTTACATCTGCAATCAGCTTCTCTAATGCTTTGAAGCGTTTGCCCGACGGGTTTTTGAGTTTAGTCAGCTCGTCAAACACCACGCCGTCAAACACAAATTTCTGTTCTTGCAACCATTGCAGGTTGTCGTAGTTGGTAACGTAGACGTCAGCGTTAACCGCAAGCGCTGCCTGGCGTTGCTTCGGCGTACCGGTGACAACGCTTAGCGACAAGTCAGCCGCCCACTTGGGCAACTCGGTGGGCCAGACATCTGTGGCCACACGCTTGGGCGCCAACACCAGCCACCGGTTGACAACCTTGTCACGCACAGCGTCAGCCATGGCGGTCAGTGTCATGGCCGTCTTGCCTGCGCCCACGGGTGCCAAGATCATCGCGCGGTTTGTGCTGTACAGGAAGTCAGCGCCCGTCTCTTGGTAAGGTCTAAGTTGATTAATCATTGTCGCAAAGGTTTTTAAGTTGACGCTCTATCGCACGTTGTGCTTCACGCAGTTCGTCGATGACCGCCATGGTCTGACTGGTGGCGTTGTCTTTGGTCTTTAGTTCGTTGATGGCGCCGTTGATGGCGTGTAGTAATTCGTCCATGGTTGTCTCCTTAGCTACATTCAGTATTGCAGATACCGTTAAAGCAACAAGTACTACAGTTGTATGTGCGCCCGTCGATGGTGTACGAGCTGTAGGTGCATGAGGCGTAAGCCACAGCGGGGGCAAGTGCGATAACAAGTGATACCAGTAAGTTCTTCATTGTCTTTCCTTTATCCATTGGTCAATGTGTTCATACGTCCAAAGCACTGCGTACTTCTGATTCAATGTCGCCATGTCAGCCGCAAACATTTTTTGTAGCGGGGCTAGCCTGCCGCCCCTAGTCTTTAGTTCCACAAAGTGCGTCGAGCCGTCTGGCAAACAAGCCACTCGATCAGCGACGCCGCTTCTGCCAGGTGACTTGAACTTCCAAGTCTTACCATTAATCATTTCGACAGCCCAGCAAAAGTAAGTCTCAATATCACTTTCCCGAATTTTTTTCATTCTAACACCGTTAAAAAGTTTTGCACAAGTCTTAAATTGAGTGTACACTAAAAACTCAAACAATCAACTGGAGTTCACTAAATGCTTCACTCATCTATCGTTGGCGGCTCATCTGCCTCCCGTGTTATCAACTGCCCAGGCTCGGTCGCGCTGGTACAGAAAATGCCGCCTAAGCCATCTTCCGAATTCGCTGACCGTGGCACGCTACTGCATGATGCCATCTCGCTTATCCTTGAGAACAAAGACACCGTTGACACCGTGGTCGGTATGGTCTACGAAGGCCAGACGCTGACTGAAGACTTGCGTGACGAGAAGATCACGCCAGCGTTACAAGCCTTAGACACTATCGACCCCGACAAGACCATGGAGTACATGGTCGAGACTCGTGTCGGCTTCGGTGACTTGTTGCCTGGCGTCTTCGGCTCGGCTGACTTGCTTGGGCGGATAGACAACCGCGCTATCGTGCTGGATTGGAAGTTCGGCGATGGTGTCATGGTTGGCGCCGAAGAAAACATGCAGGGTATGTTCTACGCTGCCGCTGCCATGCGCACGTTGGGTTGCGACTGGGTTTTCAGGGGCGCTACTGAGGTCGAGATCATCATCGTGCAACCACCAAGCATCAAGCGCTGGGTGACAACGCTGGATCGCATCAAGAAGTTTGAGCAAGATTTGGTGCGTGCTGTTAAAGCGTCTAAGTTCGCTGACGCACCGATCAAGACCGGCTCGCATTGCCGGTGGTGCTCGGCCAAGCCCATCTGCCCACAGATGACTGGCGAAGTCGATCGCGCAGTTAAAGCGTCGCTTTCTGAAATTAACGCCGAGCAACTGTCGCATTACCTGACACAGGCCGATATGCTTGAAGGCTGGATCACTGACCTGCGCAAGTTAGCGCACGACATGCTTGAGAACGATCAAAAAGTGCCAGGCTTTAAGTTGGTCGCCAAGCGTGGCACGCGTCAGTGGTCTGATGAAGACATGGCCGTGTCAGCTTTGCGTAAGCATATTGGCGAAGAAGATGTGTATACTAAAAAACTCGTGTCACCGGCTCAAGCAGAAAAGTTGCTTAAAAAGGTGAAGCAAGAATTGCCTGTCGAGCTAGTCGTATCGGTCTCGTCAGGCAGTACGTTGGCAGCGGAATCTGATCCGAGGCCAGCGGTTCTGAACATCGGCAAACAATTGACCGATGCTCTTTCTAAACTAACCTAGGAAATAAAATGTCAAACATCTCTACATTCAAATCAGCTAACCTTCCCTCAGTTCAGTCTTTGTCGACTGCGCTTCGTTCACTTGAAACCGAAGTCGGTGGCAGTGGCGGCAACGTGATTCTCAAGATGGACAAAACAGGCCATTGGGTCTTTGGCGCAGACCAAACCGAAGTCGAAGACGGGTCACTGTGGGCGGTCAACCCGTTTTCGTTTATCCACGGCTACATTGCGTGGGGTGACGGTGACGTGTTGGGCGAGAAGATGGTGTCTGTTGCTGAGCCATTGCCTGCGTTAGACACGGCGCCCACAGGTGCTAAGCGCGGCTGGGAGACTCAAGTCGGTCTGTCATTGAAGTGCGTGTCCGGTCAAGACACGGGGCTGGAAGCGCGCTACTCCACAACATCTGTGGGTGGCAAGCGTTCGGTGCAAGAGTTGGCCGTGGCGATTGCTGCGCAAGTTGACGCTGACGCAAGCGCGCCAGTGCCAGTGGTTATCTTGGGCAAGTCGCACTACACGCATAAGTCTTACGGTCGTATCTTCACGCCGATCTTTGACATCCAGAAATGGATGGCCATGGATGGTGAAGTTGTTGAAGCAGAAGCAGAAGCACCAGCTCGTCGTCGTCGTTCGGCGACAGCGTAACGTCTAGGGGGTGGTTAGGCAGACGTTCGAGGATGTCGCAAGTGTGTATTTTTTCTGCCTTCCGGCACACAGGCAGTAGCGACCAAATCGACACCCCCGCCTACTATTGAGGGATAGGACATGAACAGAGTACTGGTGTGGTTCTCATGCGGCGCGGCAAGCGCTGTGGCTGCCAAGTTAGCCGTTGACAAGTACGGCGACAGATGTGAGGTGCTGTATTGCGACACGCTCGCCTACGAGCACCCAGACAACGCCCGATTTATGGCAGACGTGGCCAAGTGGATCGGCAAAGATATTAAGCTACTCAAATCAGCAAAGTACGACGACATCTTTGATGTGTTCGAGAAGACCGGTTGGCTGATCGGTGTGGGTGGAGCGCGCTGCACCACGGAACTAAAGAAGAACGTGCGCAAGCAATACCAACGAGAGGGCGATTTGCATATCTTTGGTTTGACGCTAGACGAGCAAGCCCGCATTGACCGCTTTGAAGACCAGAACAACGACATTGACGTCGAGTGGATATTGGCAGACAACGAGATTAACAAGACCAAGTGCTACCGTACCCTTCAAGACGCAGGCGTTAACCTGCCCGAGATGTACAAGCTCGGCTACAACAACAACAACTGCATCGGTTGCGTTAAAGGTCAGTCTGGCTACTGGAATAAGATCCGTGTGGACTTCCCTGCTGCCTTTGACCGCATGGCTGTGCTTGAGCGCAAGATGAACGTGGCGGTCAACAAGACCTACAAAACCATCGACGGTAAGCGCAAGCGCTTTCGTGTGTTTCTTGACGAGCTAGACCCAAGCGCTGGGCGTGATGTGCCCATGCCTGACATTGACTGTGGCGCGCTATGCGTCGCACCTGAAGAAAAACCCGAACTGGTGTCGAGATATGAAAGTATTGATAGCGTGTGAATACAGCGGCACTGTCCGCGACGCTTTTATCGCAGCAGGGCACGACGCCATGAGTTGCGATCTGCTACCGACTGACGCGCCAGGACCGCATTACCAAGGCGACGTTGCCGACATTATCAACGACGGCTGGGATTTGATGGTAGCGCACCCGCCATGCACCTATCTGTCAGTCTCGGGTATGCACTGGACAAAGCGTGGGCTGCGCGATCCTCAACTGACCGAAGACGCACTTGCGTTCGTGCAGCTGCTGCTAAACGCGCCGATTGAGCGCGTCGCGTTAGAAAACCCGATCAGCGTCATTTCAAGCCGCATTCGCAAGCCTGACCAAATTGTGCAACCGTGGCAGTTTGGCCACGACGCAAGCAAAAAGACATGCCTTTGGCTAAAGAACCTGCCACCTTTGATGCCAACAACGCAAATTATGCCCAGGATGATCTGTTGCGGCGCATCAATAGCAGACAAGTACGGATGCCCTAATTGCAATGGGGACAAAATTGCAAAGCCAAGGGGGGGCAATCAGACCGACAGCGGGCAGAATCGCCTGCCGCCATCTGACGACCGTTGGAAGATTCGTAGCAAAACATTTGAAGGTATTGCCCAAGCCATGGCCGAGCAGTGGGGGTGGCTATGATTCTCTGGATTGACTTTGAGTCTAGGAGCCGGTGCGACTTACGCAGCAAAGGCGTTTACAACTACGCGCAAGACCTAAGCACCGAGGTGCTCTGCATGAGCTACGCATTCGACGATGAGGATGTCGTCACTTGGCTACCCGACCAGCCCTTCCCTGAAGCCGTGCGCAGCCACACCGGACAGATCAGGGCGCATAACGCCACGTTCGAGCGGCTGATTTTCGACTACGTATTACAGATACCATTTAAGCTCGAGCAGTTCTATTGCACAGCCACTCAAGCCCGTGCCAATTGTGCGCCTGGTGGCTTGGAAGACGTCGGGCGCTTTGCCAGTAGCCAGATGAAGAAAGACCATCGAGGCGCACAACTGATCCGCTTGTTGTCCATTCCTCAACTGAATGGTACATTTCGTGAAGACTCTGCACTCATGGCCGAGATGGTGTCTTATTGTGAGCAAGATGTGCGCGCCATGCGAGCAGTGTCCAAGGCCATGCGTGATCTGTCCGAAATTGAGTTGGCTGATTACCATGTCAACGAGCGCATCAACGACCGTGGCGTGCTAATCGACCTAGAGCTGTGCGACGCTGCTGTGCTTTATGCTAGCGCTGAGTTGCTCGAGATCCAGACACTGGTCGAAGAACTGACCGAGGGCGCTATTAAGTCCGTGCGTAGCCCCAAGATGCGCGAGTGGGTGCTAGAGCGTGTGGGTGACGAAGCCAAGAAGCTGATGGTCAAAGATGATAAGTACAGTATCGACAAGACCATCCGCGCCAATCTGCTAACGCTCGCCGAGGAAGACCATGACCAAATACCGCCCGTCGTCGCTGACGTCATTCAATGCGCAGATGACCTTTGGGCGTCGTCGGTTGCGAAGTTCAGCCGCCTTAGCGGCTTGGCCGATGATGAGGATTGCCGAGTTAGAGGCGCGTTTGTGTTTGCTGGTGGATCAGCTACAGGCCGAGCATCGAGCTATGGAGCACAGGTACACAACTTTACTCGTAAGTGCGCCGCCGAGCCTGATTCAGTAAGACAAGCCATGGTGCGCGGCCATCAGATCGTGCCCAAGTACGGCAAACGGGTGACCGACGTACTCAAGGGTATGCTTAGGCCTGCGCTTGTGGCAGCACCAGGTAACGTCTTGGTTGTGGCCGACTGGTCAGCCATCGAAGGCCGCGTACACCCGTGGCTTGCCAATACCAAAGAGGGTGAGGCCAAGCTCGACGTCTTTCGATCCAATCTAGACCCCTACAAAGTTAACGCCGCTGCTACCTTTCGTGTGCCTTACGAAGACGTGACCGGTGAGCAACGCCAAGTCGGTAAAGTCCAAGAGTTGGCGCTTGGCTTTCTAGGCGGCGCGGGGGCGTTCGAGGTGTTCGGGCGCGCCTATAACGTGCGAATGTCAGAAGCTGAGATCAAGCGCGCTGTCGACGGCTGGCGCCGAGCCAACCCGTGGGCGGTGGATCACGGGCAGCGCTTGGAGCAGGCTTACACAAAGGCTGTGAGAAACCCCAGTTACGAATTTTCCGCAGGTCGAGTAACATATCTATTCGACGGTCAGCACCTGTGGTACGCCCTACCTTCGGGGCGAATCCTCTGCTACCCTTACGCCAACCTGGAGTCCGATGGACTGTCTTACGCCAAAGCCGCTTTCAAGCCCGCCGCTGACGCCACTGAGTGGCCTCGGGCACGACTATGGCGCGGCCTTGCTTGCGAGAACATCACACAGGCCACCGCCAATGACATCCTACGCTATGCGCTGCGCCAACTGGACGGCGTTGTGCTGCACGTGCACGATGAGATTGTGGTCGAGTGCGCTGAAGAAGATGCAGACACTGTGGTGGCTACCATGACAGATGTCATGTGCACGGCGCCCGACTGGGCGCAAGGCTTACCACTGAATATTGAGCTCGGCGTCATGCGCCGCTACGGGAAAAAATAAGCCCGCTTACGGCGAGGGAACCGAGCGGGCTTAAAGACACACAAACAAACAAGGAGTTGACTTCATGAAAAGTATACACGATTTTACTGAGTTTCTATCTAAATTAGCGCCAGAGGGTGAAACATTATTGTTGGTGCGTCAAAAGCCACGCATGGTGGACGGCAAAGTCGAGACGCACCCAGACGGCGCAGTGAAGGCCACGTGGCCTGCGATGCTGCCCACCAAGTCCATCAAAGCCGACTGGGCGATCTACGCCAACACGGCCTCATTTATCATCGACCGCTTTTCTAATGGTAAACCCTCAGCCGGTGCTGCTAACTGCGAGTTCGTGCTCTGCATGGTGTTAGATGACGTGGGCGACTCAGAGAAGGCGCCGAACATCCCGCCACTAGAACCAACTTGGAAGATGGAAACATCGCCCAACTCGTTCCAATGGGGCTACGTCTTTAGCGAGCAACCCACCAAGGGCGAGTTCAGCGCCGCGATTCGCGCCATTGCCGATGCGGGCTACACCGACCCTGGTGCTTGCAACCCTGTGCGCAACTTCCGCCTGCCTGGCTCGGTTAACTTAAAGCCTGGGCGTGGCAACGTCGCCGCGCAGCTCGTTGAGTTTGAGCCAAGCCGAGAGTTCACGCTTGAGCAGATCTGCACCGCCCTTGGTGTCACGCCCAGTGTCGCCGACACTGCCACACGCAAGCCTATCCGCTTAACTGACTCGGGCGATGATGATGTCGCTCAGTGGCTGTCAGTCCAAGGTCTTGTGCTGTCGCCGCCTAACCCGCAGGGCTGGATGGGCGTTATCTGCCCGAACAGCGCCCAGCACTCCGACGGCAACCCCGAGGGGCGTTACAACCCCACGATGCGCGCGTTCTGCTGCCTGCACTCGCACTGTGTTGATCTGGACAGCTCGACTTTCCTCGAGTGGGTGGGCGACCAAGGTGGCCCGACACATGACCCAGGACTGCGTGACGAGTTGCTCGCCGCTCTGCATACCCAGACATTGGCCAAGTTGACGCCGACTGATGCGTTTCCCAACACGGGTGCGCAGATGATCGCTGAGATTGAGCGTAAAGAGCTCGGCCGAGTCGAGAAGGCCGACTGGTACAGCCGCTTTGCCTACATCCGAGACGATGATGCTTACTTTGACATGCTAGACCGTTCCGAGATCAGCCGTTCATCGTTCAATGCCCTATTTCGCCACATCACGTGCAAGAGCATACACACTGAGCGCAAGATCGAAGCCTCGGTTTGTTTTGATGAGAACCGGCAAGCCAATGGCGCCCCTGCTATCCGTGGGCTGACTTATGCAGCCGGTGAAGGCGTGCTCGTCACGCTAGACGGTGAAGTGTTCGGCAACCGCTGGCGCAATGCGCGCCCTGATGTTGGCGCCGGTGATGCTACTGACGCTGAGATCAGCCCGTGGCTCTCGCACATGGCACTATTGGTGCCTGACCTGCGCGAACGTTCGCACATAATGGACGTGATGGCCTACAAGGTGCAACACCCTCAGGCCAAGATTAACCACGCTGTCTTGCATGGTGGCACTCAGGGCTGTGGTAAGGATACGCTTTGGGCGCCGATGCTCTGGGCGGTGTGTGGTGAGCACTCGAAAAATAAAGGCATGATGGATGGCGATACGATCAATAGCCAATGGGGTTATCAATTAGAAGCCGAAATACTGGTATTAAACGAACTGCGAGAGCCCGAAGCCAAAGAACGCCGCGCGCTAGCCAACCGGCTGAAGCCCGTTATCGCCGCACCGCCTGATATGCTACCGATAAACCGTAAAGGCTTGCACCCGTACATGATGCTTAACCGGCTGTTTGTCTTGGCTTTCTCAAATGACCGCGCACCGATCAGCATAGAATCAAGTGACCGCCGCTGGTTCTGTCTCTGGTCTGAAGCCCCACGCATGAGCGCCGATGATGCGCACGCTATATGGTCTTGGTACACTTCGGGCGGGTTTGCTGGTATCGCCCGTTGGCTTTACGCTCGAGACGTTTCGCGGTTTAACCCTGCCGCCACGCCCATGGTGACCGACTTCAAGCTGTCCATGGTAGAGGACGGGCGTAGCATGGCTGAAGAATATCTGATTGATGTACTAACCCGTGAAATAGGCGAGTTCTCGAACGGCATCATAGGCGCGCCATTTCACGGGCTTCGCGATCGCGTGGCGGGTATCGCACCGGCGGGCGTTAAGATACCGCAAGCGGCGCTATTGCACGCGCTAGCAGAAGCGGGTTGGGTTAGTCTTGGGCGTATTGCAAG
>Ga0222687_1000368_pt1 | contig 11807 bp, 10 predicted proteins | sample AntAcemetage1163_FD_179837 | JGI IMG/M metagenome (GOLD analysis project Ga0222687, IMG submission 179837) | Saline water microbial communities from Ace Lake, Antarctica - #1163 | ecosystem: Environmental > Aquatic > Non-marine Saline and Alkaline > Saline | place: Antarctica: Ace Lake...
GCAAGGTGAATGTGCCGATCCTTGGCGTCATCGAAAACATGTCGCAATTCATCTGCCCCGATTGCGGCAGCAGCCATGCGATCTTTGGCGATGGTGGCGCCAGAACCGAAGCTGCGCGTCTGGCTGTGCCGTTTCTGGGGGCGGTGCCGCTGACCATGGCGCTGCGGGCGGCGTCGGATGCGGGGCAGCCGATTGTTGCGCGCGATCCAGATGGTCCGTTGGGGCGCATCTACAAGGACATTGCCCAGACCATGCTTGATGGCTTGGACGACGAAAAGGCGGGGCTTGCCCCGCGTAAGATTTGATAGACTGAAACATACAGGAGAACCGATATGAAAGCCTTTATCTTTGCCGTGATTTTTGCCGGTGTCGTCGCCGTTGGTGCGGCGTCTGTTTTGCAAGACTCGTTCCAGCAGCCCAGCTATTCGGCCTACGCGACCGAAGGTGCGCGGGTCGGTGAACCGGGAGCCAACCTGTACGCTTATTGATCCTGCGCGGAATATGCGCCCGGGTCTGATAAATCTGATCGTGGCTGTGGGCCTTTGCGGTCCTGTGGTCGCGCAGGATCTGGTTGGGCATGGCGGGCCGGTGGGGGCGTTGGATGCAGGGCAAGGGCTGTTGGTGTCCGGCGGCTTTGATACGCGCGCGATCCTGTGGGATCTGGATGCGGCAACCGCGCGCAATGTGACGCGGTTTCACAGCGGCAACGTGACGGCCGTCCGGCTTTTGCCAATGGGCGGTTTCATCACTGCGGGACAGGATGGGCGTCTGGCCGTCTGGCAATCTGATGGACGGGTGCCGGAATTTGCCACGCCTGCAGGTCAATCTGCCGTGGCATCGCTGGACGTCAGCGATGACGGGGCGCAAGTCGCCGCGGGCTACTGGGACGGGCGTGTTGTGCGCCTTGATCTTGCCAGCCGCGAAACGCAGACTTTTGCGGCCCACAGTGACCGCGTGACCGGCCTTGGCTTTCTGCCGGGTGGTGATCTGGTCACCGTCGGTGGCGACCTTCTGCTGGCCCGCTGGACCGCGCTAGCAGATCTGAAATTCAGGGTCGGACTGCCCGCGCTGCCCAATGGTCTGGTGCGCCGCGACAATGGCCTTGCCGTGATATTCGCCGATGGGGCGCTGCGCCTATATGATGATTCCGGTGTTCTGCGATCTGACCGGTTTCTGACCGACCGCCCCTTGGTATCGGTCGCGTCTGGGCCTGGTCATATCGCGGCAGGAACGCTCGATGGGACGGTCTGGCTGGTACACAGCGATGACCTTGTGCCGCGCCAGTCGTTCATGGCGGCCAACGGTCCTGTCTGGGGTTTGGCGATCGCGCAGGGGCAGCTGTTCACCTCTGGTGCCGACGGCACGATCCGCCGCTGGTCGCTTGACGGTGCGGCCTTGGGTGGCGGTGTGGCAGCGGCCATGCCTGCCGTGCATGACAGCAGCCGTGGTGCCGAGATCTGGAAGAATTGCGCCGTCTGCCATTCACTGGACCCTGACGACCACACCAGGGCCGGCCCTAGCCTGTATGATATTTTCGGCCGCAAGATCGGGTCGCAGCCGGGGTATGATTATTCCGAAGCCTTGCAAGCGATGGCGATCATCTGGACGCCGCAAACCCTGTCTGACTTATTCACCTATGGCCCAGAGGCCTACACACCCGGTTCGCGCATGCCCGAACAAAAGATCGCCGCGCCCGAGGATCGTGATGCCTTGGCCAGCTATCTTGAACGCATTGTCGCGGATGCGGAATAGCGGGCAAGCCCCGCGCGCCGCTGCACCCATGGCCATCTGATGAAATAATGTTCATCCACAATCAGCGGTGATTTTGTGCCCATGATCGACGAATGCGCCGCAGCGTTGCCCCCCGCGTTGCGCCATGCCAAGTCCACCGACCCGAGCGTCATCTTTGACACAGATCGTAAACGGCACTGCCTGACGGCACACCTATTCCAGAAAATGCGTAAAGCTGGCTGGGATGGTAGGATTCGAACCTACGATACACGGTATCAAAAACCGATGCCTTACCACTTGGCTACATCCCAACAGCGTGGCGCTGGATACTGCGAAGAGCGGAGCGGTTCAAGCCCCGTTTTGCCAAAAAGCCGACTATTCCTTTTGGCGGTCCGGGTGCAAAACCAGTTCGGTCCGATTGCGGTTGAATCCTGCATCAGTCATGCGCGCGCGTACGGCGGTTTTTGATGCCAAACTGCCTCGTATTCATGTTCTTTTGACGTTTTGCCGGAGGCAGCTTGCAAGGCCCGCCGTCGAGTGCCGTGGTCTGGACCAGGGCAGTGGTCTGAATGACCCGCGCTAAACCCGGATCGGGTCTGCCTTTGCCAGCGCGTCAAAACTCATCAGGCTTTTGACCAGCGCGTCCATCTGCGACAGCGGGATCATGTTTGGCCCGTCGGATGGTGCTGTGTCGGGGTCTTCGTGGGTTTCGATAAACACCGCCGCAATCCCCAAAGATACGGCCGCCCGCGCCATCACGGGGGCGAATTCGCGTTGCCCGCCGGATGATCCGCCTTGCCCGCCCGGTTGCTGTACCGAATGGGTCGCATCCATCACGACAGGATAGCCCATGCGCGCCATCGTCGGCAGCGACCGCATGTCAGCCACCAGCGTGTTATAGCCAAAAGACGTGCCGCGATCCGTGACCAGAATCCGCCGGTTGCCGGTGCTTTCAATCTTGGCAACGACATTGGGCATGTCCCAAGGCGCAAGGAACTGCCCTTTCTTGACGTTGATGACAGCGCCGGTTTCACCCGCGGCGATCAGCAGGTCGGTCTGCCGGCACAGGAACGCGGGGATTTGCAGCACGTCGCAGACCGCGGCGACCGGCGCACATTGGTCGGCGGTGTGGATATCGGTCAGCACCGGACAGCCGATGCTGTCCTTGACCGATTGCATCACCTTGAGCCCGCCGTCGATGCCAAGCCCGCGCTTGCCACCAAGCGACGTGCGGTTGGCCTTGTCGAAACTGCCCTTGAAGATGAATTGCGCGCCATGCGCCGCACAGATTTCGGCCATCCGCCCCGCAATCATCTGGGCGTGATCCGCGCTTTGTAACTGGCAGGGGCCAGCGATCAACAGCAGCGGCAGATCGTTGCCGACCTTCAGTTGTCCGATTTCAACGATATGCATCAAGAGCTGACCTGTTCGCGAAGGATAGAGGCTGTCAGCGAAATCATCAGATAAATCCCCGAGAAAATCAAAAACGCCAGTATCGTGTTTTCAAAGGCACGCGGATATGTTGCCTGATCAGGCAAGACAGGCCGCACGCTTTCCGACAGGTAGCGCACCTGACGGTTCGCTTCAATGCGGGCTGTTTCCATCTGGGTCAGGGCCTGTTGCACCATGAGCGTCTGGAACGTGTAATTTTCTTCGGCGGTCAGCAATTCGGTGTTGCGTGCGGCCAATGACCCCTGATCGTTGGTTTTGCCGATCAGGTCGCTGCGCAGTTGCGCGATTAGCCCGTTGATGTTGGCAATCTGGTCGCGCAGCGACTGGACTTGCACTTGGCTGGGCCGGTCCACGTTCAGCCGCGATTGCAGCACCAGCTCCAACCGTTGCTTTTCGCCTTCAAGTGCCGAAATCTGGCCAAGGCGGCTGGCGGATTCGCTGACGGGGTCGATCTGTTGGACCTCTTGCTGAATTGCAAGCCATGCAGCAAGCGCCTCTGCGCGGCGTCGCTCGGCTGCCTCATAGCTTTCCCGCGCACCTTGCATCTGGTCGCCACGCAGGCGACGGGTCAGTTGGTCAACCTGTTCTTCTGCATAGCCGATCAGCGCCTGTGAGAATTCATAGGCCTTTTCTGGCGAGGCGGCGATCACTTCCATCCGGATCAGGCCTTCGGTCGGGTCATAGCTGATGATGACATGGCTCTTGTACAGCTTGAACGCTTCTTCGTTGGTGGCATCTGGGGCAAGGCGCTGAATCGGGTCGATGGCGGGATTGCTGAAATGCGCCTTGAATCCGTGGTCGGCATCCAGCCGCAGCATCGCCTCGCGCGAGGCAAGGTAGGATTGCACCGCGATACTGTCCTGTTGGGTCGCTATCGACGTGCCTTGGAACAGGTTGGATAATCCGCTTGCGCTGGCTTGGGCGGGCTGCGCCTGCTGGATCACGATTTCGGAATTTGTGGCGTACATCGGTGTCGCGATATTGTAATAGTACCAGCCCAACAGAATGGTCGGCAAACAGATGAAGATGGCAAGGCGCACCGTCAGCAGCGCGAGCTTGAGCCGGCGGCGGCGGGCGATGTCATGCTGGATCTTGATGATCTCGGACGCGTTCTTGTTGGCGCGCTGGATTGCCTTTGATTCAGGCAGGGTGCTGCCATTGGCGATTGTGTCGGGCAGTTGGACGCGCTCTGCAGCAGCGGGTTTAGGATGGACCAGTTCTAAAACAGATTGGCGCTGGAATGGATCGATCCCCGCTTGGCGCAATTGCCGCACGGCGTCATAGTCCGAGCCTACGATCAATCCGCGTTTTTGCGCGACACGGCGGGCCATACGCAATTGACGGGCTGTCAGCCCTTCTTGCGCGATTGCGTCAAGCTGGTCCTGCATGGTCGGGGCCGGTTCGGCCGTGGCGGCGGGTTGCACGGCCTCTGCCTGCGGAGCTGCCGGTGCGTCGCGCCGGATGCGGAACTTTTGGACCCTAGGTTTGATAGTCATAAAGCGCCCTTGCCTCTTCGAGGGTGTCGAACATGTAAAGCTGCCCGTTGCGCAGCATGGCGGCAGACCGCGCGAACCGTTCGAGTGTCGCAGCCTGATGCGATACGATGATGATCGTCGTGCTTTCCAGTCGTTCGCGCAGGACATCGCCCGCCTTGCGATTGAACTCCACGTCAGTGGCGCTCGGCATGCCTTCGTCGATCAGGTAGATGTCGAATTCCAGCGCCAGCATTAGCGCGAATGTGAATCGTTGTTTCATCCCGCTGGAATACGTCCCGACAGGCATGTCGAAATATTCTTCGATGCCGCAAAGCCACCGACAGAAAGCCTCGACATAATCGGGATCAAGCCCGTATATCCGCGCGATATAGCGGCTATTTTCCATCGCGCTCAGCTTGTTGATCACCCCGCCCATGAACCCCAGCGGAAAGGAAATCCGGCACTTGCGGGTGATCGTGCCTTCATCGGGTTTTTCTAGCCCCGCCATCATGTTGATCAGGGTTGTCTTGCCGGTCCCGTTGGGCGCAAGAATGCCCAGCGAATTGCCCAGTTCCACGCGAAACGACACGCGGTCAAGGATCACCTTGCGCTGTGTGCCGGTCCAGAATGATTTGCTGACATTCGCAAATTCCAGCATATGGGCCCTGTAAGTACCTGTCAGAACGGTCTGCGACAGGTTTCCCGCTAAGAGGTTAACAGGCCCTGATGATGCGCGTATCCGGCGCATATATTCTTGAATTGCGGCTTGATTACGACGCCAAGGCCGTGATCTGGCCAAAACATGCACCCTTTGGCGGGCTTGCCCTTCCTGCATGGTCTGACATGATGCATAGGCTGCTTTGACCGGCGATGGGCTTGACCCTGTGCGCCATGCTCTATTTTTGCGATAAATGAACAGGATTTCGGATTATGACAAAACTCGCTTTTCTTGGCCTTGGGGTGATGGGTTTCCCGATGGCAGGTCATCTTGCCGCCGCAGGGCATGAGGTGACCGTCTACAACCGGACCCGCGCCAAGGCCGATGCCTGGGTCGCCAAACATGGTGGCCGTGCCGCCGACACGCCTGCCGCCGCCGCCCAAGGTGCCGATATCGTGCTGGCCTGTGTGGGCAATGACGATGATCTGCGCGCGGTCTGCACCGGACCGGACGGCGCATTTGCGACGATGGGCAAGGGCGCGATCTTTGTCGATCACACCACCGTATCGGTCAAGGTGACGCGCGAGCTTTACGCTGCCGCGAAGGATAAGGGTCTCGGCTTTGTCGATGCGCCGATTTCGGGCGGACAGGCCGGTGCGGAAAACGCGCAACTGTCGATCATGTGTGGCGGCGATCAGGCCGATTACGACACCATCGCACCCGTGATCGCGGTCTATGCCAAACTCGCGCGCCGGATTGGTGATAGCGGCGCGGGCCAGATGACCAAGATGTGTAACCAGATCGCCATCGCGGGGCTGGTGCAGGGCCTGTCCGAAGCGATGCATTTCGCCGACAAGGCAGGGCTTGACGGCCATGCTGTGATCGAGGTGATCAGTCAGGGGGCCGCGGGCAGCTGGCAGATGAACAACCGCTACAAGACCATGCTGGATGATCATTTTGCGCATGGCTTTGCCGTGGACTGGATGCGCAAGGATCTGGGCATCTGCCTTGATACCGCCGATGAAAACGGCGCCAGCCTGCCGGTGACCGCCCTTGTGGACCAGTTCTACAAGGACGTGCAGAAAATGGGCGGCGGGCGCTGGGACACATCTGCCTTGTTCAAACGGTTGCAGGCACTCTGACGCAATGACCGATCTCGACACCGCCCATGCGGCAATGGAAGCCGCGCCCGACGACGATGGCGCGCGTCTGCGTTTCTACGAACGGCTGGCCGATAGCGAAATCTATCTGCTTCTGGGTGCCGAGACCGAAGGCGACCAGATCACGCCGGCGCTGTTCGATGTTGAGGACGGGCAATATGCGCTGATCTTCGACCGCGAAGAACGGCTGTCCGATTTCGTGGGCCGGATCGCCCCCTATGCCGCCCTGCCGGGGCGGGCGCTGGTGCAGATGCTTGCAGGGCAGGGGGTCGGGCTGGGTCTGAACCTCGAAGTGGCACCATCGGCCATGCTGATCCCTGCGGATGCGGTGGATTGGTTGGCGCAGACCCTGTTGAATGCCCCATTGGAAACCGAGGCGCGGCTGACCGCCATCGCCGCCCCCCGCCACCTGCCGCAAAGCGTGGTGGCGGGGCTTGACCGCAAACTGGCCATCGCCGCAGGTCTTGCACGCTTGGCCTATCTGGCCGAGGTGACCTATGACACCGGCGCGACAGGCCATGTGCTGGCCTTCGTCGATGCGCTGGAGGGTGCCGAAAAGGCGCTGGCCTCCGCCGCGGGCGAGGCGCTAACGTTTTCGGGCATCGAGGCGGGGATGATGGATGTGCTGTTCCTGCGCTCCGCTGATCCGATGACAGCACGCTTGGCAAAGGTCGGCCTGCGCTTTGACCTGCCCGAACCCGCCGTCGCGGCTAGCGGACCATCCGCCCCGGGCATGGACCCGACAAGGCCGCCGAAACTGCGCTGATCCTTGGCCATCTTCCGAGCGCGTCAATTCGCGCAGAGCGCGATTTGACGTAATCCCCGCCGGAGGCGTCGTATTCCGCAGGAATGCGACCCTAATACCCCAACTGCCGGTCGACGACGTTTAGAAATGGCAGCCCCGCCTCGCCCCGCCTCACGTTCTCGGCGATGATCTTGGCGGCGGTGTCGGGGCGCGTGGTGGCGGCGATATGGGGGGTGACGGTGACATGCGGATGCGCCCAGAACGCGTGATCTGCTGGCAGCGGTTCGCGGCGGAACACGTCCAGCGTGGCATGGGCGATCTGGCCTGTGTCCAGTGCGGCCAACAGGGCCGCGTCATCGATCAGCGGGCCGCGACCGGGGTTGATCACGCAGGCGCCTTTTGCCAGCAGCGCCAAACGGGGTCCATTCAGGATGTTCTGCGTCTGCGCTGTCTGCGGCAACAGCAACACGACAATCTGCGCCGCCGTTAGGGCCTCTTGCAGCCCGTCTTCGCCATGCAGACACTGCAGATGTGGCACGTCCTTGGGCGATCTGCTCCAGCCTGTCACCGGAAATCCCAGACCCGCCAGCGCCTGCCCGCAGGCAGCCCCCAGCGCGCCGATGCCAAGGATCGTTACGGGGCGTTCTGCGGCCAAGGGCGGGCTGATGCCGTCACGCCAGATGCCGTCCTGCCCGCGAATATGCGCATCCATCCCCAGATGATGGCGCAGCACATGGCCAGTCACCCATTCCACCATGCCGCGCGTCAGGCCGGGATCGACCAGACGGCACAATGGCTGGGTCAGGGTGGGGTTATCCACGACCGTCTCGACCCCGGCCCAAAGGCTCAGCACGGCCTTGGTGTTCACATAGGGTGCAAAGTCGCGGACCGGACCATTGGGCGCAAAGACGATATAATCGGTCTGGGCCGGGGGGTGATCGCGCGACAGGTCAACGGCCAGCCTAGCCTTGGCAAAAGCATCCGACAGGGGGGCTTGATATTCGTCCCATGCTTGCGGCTTGGCGGAGAACAGAACCTTCAGCATCAGCGCGGCCTGTGGACATGGGCGCTTTGCACCAGCCCAAAAGCGCCCATCAGCACCAGCATCGCCGAGCCGCCATAGCTGACCAGCGGCAAGGGTACGCCGACCACGGGGGTTAATCCTGTGACCATCGCCATGTTCACCGCGAAAAACAAAAAGAATGTCAGTGCAATCCCCAATGTCAGCAAAGCCCCAAAACGATCCTTGTTCGACAGCGCAGAGGCGACGCAAAACAGGACGATCAATGCATATAGCACCACAAGAGTCATTGCACCGACAAAGCCGAATTCCTCGGCCAGCGTGGTAAAAATGAAATCAGTGTGCTTTTCAGGCAGAAAGTTCAGCTGTGACTGGGTGCCTTGCATGAACCCGCGCCCGGTCCAGCCGCCAGAGCCAAGCGCGATCTTGGCCTGCGTGATGTTGTAGCCTGCCCCCAGCGGATCATTGGCCGGGTCGAGAAAAGTGTCGATGCGGCTATACTGATAATCTTGCAGGATCTGCCAGCCCGTACCGCGGCTTTGGAAGACGGCAATGATCATGCTTATCCCAGCGGCCACCACGGTGGCGAAATAGGCCCAATGCACGCCCGCAAGGAACATGATCGCCCCACCGCCCATCAAGAGCAGCAAGGCCGTGCCGAGGTCTGGCTGTTGCAGCACCAGCGCCACTGGCACCAGAATCACGACCACTGGCACAATCACCCAAACCGGGTGCGATTTGCGCTCAAACGGCAGCCAGTCGTAATAGGCCGCCAGAAACATGACCAGCGTGATCTTGGTCAATTCAGAGGGTTGCAGCCGCATGAACCCCAAGTCGATCCAGCGTTGGGCACCCATCCGCACATCCCCGAACAATTCCACTCCGATCAACAACAGCACGGACCCGCCGAAAGCCACGAATGACATGTTCCGCCAAAACCAGATTGGGACCATCGCGACTGCGATCATAACCGCCAGCCCAAGGGCGAACCGTTTCATCTGCGGTTCTACCCACGGGGTGAACGACCCGCCACCGACAGAATACAGCATCAAGAAACCGGCACAGGCGACCGCGATCAAAAGCAGGATCAGGGGCCAGTTAAGATACAGCAACTTGCGCAGCCCGACAGGCACCGACTTGGTGTTATACTCCAGATAGCTCATGCGCGGCCCTGGCTGCGGGTGCCTGCTGGGATTCGGTCTGCGATGCGGCGTTGTTGTGCGGCGATCTGCTCGCGCAGGTTGGCGGGATAGGCGTCCAGTGGTGGTGGGCCGCCATATTGAGCCTGCAACAGGATATCGCGCGCCACGGGGGCTGCCGCCGCCGATCCGCCGCCGCCATGTTCGACGACGACCGAGACCGCATAGCGCGGATTGTCCAGCGGGGCATAGCCTACGAACAAGGCGTGGTCGCGGCGTTCCCAAGGCAAGTCCTCGTTGCTGATCACGCCTGCTGCGCGTTCGTCGGGCGTGATACGGCGGACTTGACTGGTGCCGGTTTTGCCCGCCATCATGCGCCCCTCGGTCAGAATGCGTGATCCATAAGCGGTGCCGCGGTTGTGATTGCAAACCGCGTCCAGCGATGCGCGCAGGCGGCGCAACGTGTTTTCGTTCAACCCAAGGCTTGGCCCGATCCCGCTGGGCTGTTCGACCCCGTCAATCAGCCGGAGCAGGCGCGGCGTGATCTCATTGCCGGTGGCAAGCCGAGCGGTCATCACGGCCAGTTGTATGGGCGATGTCAGCACATAGCCCTGCCCGATGGACGCATTGACCGTATCCCCGATCCGCCATGTTTCGCCGCGCACCGAGGATTTCCAGTCGCGGTCGGGCGCAATGCCCGTCGCCACCGCCGACAAGGGCAGGTCGTGGCGCAGGCCAAGGCCCAGCTTGCGCGCCATTTCCGCCATCTTGTCGATGCCCACGCGCTGCGCGATGTCATAGTAATAGACGTCGCAGCTTTGCTTCATGGATTCATGCAGGTTCATGTTGCCATGACCACCGCGTTTCCAGCAGTGAAAACGGGTGCCGCCCACATCGGCATGGCCTGGACAATAGACAGTATCCTCGGCGGTGATGACACCCGCCTCCATCGCGGCCAGCAGCGTGACCATCTTGAACGTCGATCCGGGTGGATAGGTGCCTTGCACCGCCTTGGCTGCCAGTGGGCGGTATTTGTTTTCCATCAGCGCCTGCCAGTCCGCCACCGAAATGCCACGCACGAACATGTTGGGGTCGAACGAAGGCGACGACACAACCGCACGCAGATCGCCGTTTTCAAGGTCGATCACCACGGCGCTGGCGGATTCGCCGTCCAGCCGCGCCTGCACATAAGATTGCAGCCGCGCGTCGATGGTCAGCTGCAGATCCTTGCCCGCGATGCCGTCCTGCCGGTCGAGTTCGCGGATGATCCGGCCTGCGGCGCTGATCTCGATGCGGCGGGTGCCGGCCTTGCCGCGCAGGTCGGTCTCGAGCCTGTTTTCGGCACCCGTCTTGCCGTATTCGAAACGCGGGATCTGCAACAGGGGATCGGGATTTTCAATCTGGCCAAGGTCGTAATCGCTGACTGGACCGACATAGCCTACGACATGGGCCATATCCTCGCCCATCGGGTAATAGCGGCTGAGGCCAACCTCGGCCTGCACACCGGGCAGGACGGGCGTGTTCAGATTGATCTGCGCCACGTCGTCCCATGACACACGTTCAAGGATCGTTACTGGCACAAAAGGCGCGCGGCGGCGCATTTCCTCGATCGCGCGGGTCAGGGTGTCGGGGGGGATGTCGATGATCTCGGTCAGGCGGGCCAGCACCTGTTCGATATCGCCTGCATCCTCGCGGACCATAACGACGCGGTAATTCTGTTCATTGGCGGCGATGGCAATGCCGTTGCGGTCAAAGATCATGCCGCGTGCAGGTGGCAGCAGGCGCATGCTGATGCGGTTTTCCTCGGCCAGCATCCGGTATTGATCGGCCTGTTTGACCTGCATGTCGCGCAGCCGGAACCCGATCGCGCCCAGAACGCCCAGTTGTAGCCCACCCATGATCAGCGTGCGCCTTCCGATGCTGCGCGTACTTTGGATCACGTCCTTTGGCGGGCGTCTCATGTCCGTTGTCCAATCTTTCGCATGTCGCCGGGGGCGACATAGGCCACGGCAAACAGGTAGCGGGCGACAAAGACCACCAGCGGATAGATCAGCACAGTGCCAGCCAGTTGCATCATCGTCAGCCCCAAGGGTGCCAAAGGTGTTATCACAATAGCAAGCACGATCCGGTTCGCCAATGTGATCGCGACCAGCCCAAGTGCCACAAAGGCCCATTCCGCCGCGAATGACATACTGCGCAATTCGCGGTGTCGGGTGCGGATTGCCTCGGTCAGCAGCACAACCAACGCCGCCCAGAGGCCAGGTGGCTGTTGGAACAGCAGATCGGTGGCGAAAAACACGGCCGCGACGATATAGACAGGGACATAGTCCGGCTTGCGCGCGACCCAGACGCAGGTCACCGCCAGCAGCAAGTCAGGCGCCGCCCATACCACCGGTTCAAGGTTCAGCGGCACGAGCTGCGTGATC
>Ga0222687_1000377_pt1 | contig 11662 bp, 9 predicted proteins | sample AntAcemetage1163_FD_179837 | JGI IMG/M metagenome (GOLD analysis project Ga0222687, IMG submission 179837) | Saline water microbial communities from Ace Lake, Antarctica - #1163 | ecosystem: Environmental > Aquatic > Non-marine Saline and Alkaline > Saline | place: Antarctica: Ace Lake...
GAGGTTGATGCTCCCACCGAAACCCCTCCCCCGCTCACATCGGTGGTAATGCTGAGGCACTGCCCGCTGCTCTGAGCTGCTTGAGAACATTCGTTGGCCGCGGCCGGCGTGGCGGAAAGCAGAGATAAGCCCAGAACAAGTGTGAGCACTGCGCCCTTGGCGCTTAGCATTCGTAGACTCCCCACCATTGCTCCCAGCTATCGATGACGAGGGAGTGGACGGCTTCGCCGACCAGCCAGGCTTGGACTGCGCGCTCTTCGCCCCACGTCACGCCGGGCTGGGAAAGGTATTCCTCCAGCTGCTCCCATTGCCCCTCATCGCCTTCAAAATCCTCGTAGGCAGGATGCCACTGCCAGAGAATTTCGGGCGGATCGTCATAGTCGGTGGGGAGGACAAAGACCCCCGTGCCATCAATACACGCGAGGATTCCCACTTCGACCTGTTGGTCCAGTGTGATGTGGGCGCTTTGGACGATCAACGAGTCGAAGGTGGTCTCCCCGATGGAGCGCAACCCTTCTCGCTCGAAATAGCGAAAACCTTCTTGTTCTTCACTCAGCCACCGCTCACTCACGAGTGAGGAGATGGGCTGCCAGCTCTTCCCACCTTCAGAGGTGATGGCGTCAGAAGTCGCAAGGTAGCTCCCCACCACCGCAGAAGCTTCTTCAAGCGCCAGGTCATAAAAGTTAGCTGGCAGTAACCGCTTGGGGGCCCACTGGGACAGCCCAGTGATGTCACCACTCACCTCCGTGACCTGAAGTTCTGGGGCCTCACACCCCGAGATAAGGATCGGAATAATCAACACGGCGGCACGGAGTTTAGGCATGGTCCAAGCGTAGAAAAAAGCACCCCGTGCGCGTGCATTTTGTCCACAGGGTTTACCCAGGAACCGAGTGAGGATTGTTCTACAGTTCGGGGGAGCGCTGTACCGCTGCCGCTCCAGCAAGGAGCCCCACCGTGATTCTCTCCCAAGAGCTTCTTGACGACCTTCTCACCCAGGCCGAACAGGTGTTCCTCGAGGAGGGGGTGTCGGAGACCAACAATCACCTCATTGCCAAACGGAGCGGTGTGCCCCTGGCAAGTATCCTCGAGCTGTACCCCAACCCGCTCGACCTGCAGGTCGCGATGCTCAATCGAGAATTTACGCGGATGTACCAAGGAATTTTGAGCGACATCGAACGCGACCCACAGGGTGGGCTGTTGTCCAGGATGTATACCTATATCTTCACCCAGGTCTATGAACGCCCGGTGGCGAGAACCCTCTACATGATTGACCGCTCCGCTCTCCACGACCTGATGAGCCACCAGCACGCCCAGAACTACGTCCCGAGTCTTGCTATTCAATTTGAGCTGATGGAAAATCTCCACGAAGCGGGGATGCTGAAGCCCGATATTGACCTCGAGGTCGCGTCCTCAGCAATTACCGTGATCTCCGGTGGTCTTGCCCTCACTGCCCCCCACGCCAACCTCGGCGAGATTGTGGGGGTTCTGATGGGAATGCTCGGACAGGCCTTCGATGCAGACGTCCCCGACACGACACCGGGCAAACGCCTTTTTTACTCGTGGGCGACCTCTTTGGATAGCTCCATAAGACCACCCCTCGCCCTCTAAAGCTTCTGGCTCACGCCCAAACGTCGGGCGGCTGCCATGGGGTTGCCTTCTCGCACGCGTGCCACGAGCGAAGTATCCACCACAGCCGAGCCGACCCCTGGCTCGCCTCCCAGCTTCACCAGAGTCTTTCCCACAGGGTCAATCACTTGGGAAAGCCCTATCCCGTGGGGCTCAGGCTGGCCTACAGCAATGATGAAGACCTGACATTCAATGGCCCGTGCCGCCAAAAGAGCCTCCCAATGGCGCTCCTTGTGCTCTCCCGGAGCCCACTGCGCTGGGACAACAATCGCCTCTGCGCCAGCATCGACCAGTCGCCTGGCCACTTCAGGAAAACGAAGGTCATAACAGGCCATCATCCCCACCCGAAGCCCCGCCCACTCAAATAACTGTGGCGCTGAGATTATCCCCGGCTCCACCCTCGCCGATTCGTTGGCCCCGAAGGCGTCATAGAGGTGGAGCTTGTCTGCGGTGGCGAGCAACCCCGCGGGCCCCACGGCCACCATGGTGTTGAAGGGGTTCCGAAACCCCTCACGCTTGGCCAGCATTCCCACAACCAAGGTGGTGTGTGTCAAACGCGCCACTTCCCGCAGGGCCGATACCCATTGGCCGTCAACCGCTTCCACGTCCTGGGCCAAACCGGGAGCGTCGGGGGCAAAAGAAAAGGAGTACTCGGGAAAAACAATCAGACTCGAACCGTTTTCGGCCCCCTGTTTGGCCGCATCACGAATCGCCAACACATTTTCAGCGGGGTCAGCACCTGGCTGCCACTGAACGAGGGTCACCCGGGGCAGCGTGTTCATATCTGCAAGCTTAGGCACAAAGCAGAATCCCCCTCCAAGGAGGGGGATTCTGTCGTGGTTGCGGGGGCAGGATTTGAACCTACGACCTCTGGGTTATGAGCCCAGCGAGCTACCGAACTGCTCCACCCCGCGGCGTGTTTCTAGCCTAACACGGTGGAGCTGCTCGGTGCTTACTGGTTGCTGAGGACCAATGCCCGATCCAGCGCTGCGGTCAAGCGACGGTCTGCCTCGGCCGCGGCAACGAGATCGTTGTCCCGGTAGGCGGCCTCACGCTCAATGAGGGCGCTACGCGCATCAGCGAGTGCTGCTTGCAGCTCCGTGGAAATGATGATTCCGGTTTCGGGCTGAGTTTCCTCAGGGGCAGGCGCGGCATCAGGGTTGGCCGATTCCGCAGGAGCTTCAGCTTCTTCCACTGCTACCCCATCGCCGAGCGAGTCGCCAGCCTCAGCACCGGAATCGCCGCCAAAGAGGGCATCGAGTGCTTCATTGAGGGTGTCCTCGAAGGCGATTTTTTCACCGAAGGACACCAGAATCTTGCGCAGCAGAGGATACGAGGTATCACCGGTCGAGCGGACGTATACCGGCTGCACATACAGCAGTCCCCCGCCGACGGGCAGCGTCAGCAAGTTACCGGATATAACTTCCGTCTGTCCCTGACGCAGCAGGTTGAGCTGCTGACCGACATTCGCGTCCGAGTCGAACTGGGCCTGGACCTGTCCAGGTCCTGGCACGGTCGTCTGCTTTGGCAGGCGCAAAAGAGTCAGCTGACCATAGTCATCGCCAAAGTCGGCGTTCGCTGCGAGGTAGCCATACAGCACGTTCCTGGACGCCTCTCCCGTTGCCCGAGGAATGAACGTGGAGTAAAGCGAGAACGCCGGTTGTTCACTTCCTGGAAGCTGCAGAGTCAGGTAGTAAGGCGGCTGCAAGCGAGGAGCAGCGGGGTTTGATACGGGGTCGTTGGGGGTAACCCACTCGTCTTCGCTGGAATAGAAGGTCCCCGCATCAGTCACGTGGTAAGCGCCGAGAATATTCCGCTGAACCTTGAACAAGTCAGAGGGATACCGCACGTGGGCAAGCAACGCCTCAGACATTTCAGACTGTGGCGCGATTGTGGTCGGGAAAATCTTTGACCACGCGCTCAAGAGCGGGTCTTCGGTATCCCACGCGTAAAGAGTCACGGCACCGGAGTAGGCATCCACGGTTGCTTTGACGGAGTTACGCATGTAGTTGACGGTGTCAAACGCCAGCTGAGGCGACGGGCTGTAGGTGTCTGCAATCGCTTCAGAAACATTCAGCTGTGTCGAATAGGGGTACTCGCTTGTGGTCGTGTAACCATCAACAATCCACACGACGCGGCCATCAACGACGGCGGGATAGATGTCGTTATCCAGGGTCAGATACGGCGCAACCTTCTGAACGCGATCGGCTGGGTGACGGTCATAGAGAATTTGCGAATCAGGGGTAATGGCATCCGAAAGGATGATCTGCTCTGACTGGAACTTCAGCGCATAGAGGAGCTGAGAAAACAGCGTGTCGAGCTTTGGCCCACCGTCACCGGTGAAAGTGTAGGTCGCGTTATTTTCGTTTCCTTCACCACCGGATGGGAAGTCCAGCTCCAAGGCTGTAGACCCCTCGGGCCCGCCCACAATCGAATACGGGGGCGAATTCTCACCGAAGTAGATGCGCGGTTCGTAAGCGCCCAGAACAGCCGAAACAGGAATTCCGGATTCGATGAAGCGGGGTTGTCCATCTTCCGTGCGCTGGTTACCAAACGCCGCAACCATCCCATACCCGTGGGTGTAGACGATGGTGTTGTTGTACCAACTCTGCGAATTTAGGCCACCGAGGTTTATCTCCCGAGCGGCAAGGACCGTATCCGTGCTTTGGCCATCAACCATGTAGCGACCAACGTCGAGGAACTGGGGGAACTGGTAGTACTGGCGGAATTGCTCCAACTGAGCAAACGCGTCCGTGACCAAAGCGGGGTCGATGATGCGAATATTGGCCGTTGTTTCCGCATCAGCACGCAGCGCACCGGCGGAGGTATCGGTCGAGGCCTCGTAAGCGATCTCTACGACATCCGAAATGCCGTAGGCGTCTCTGGTGGCTTCAATGTTTCGTTCGATGAACTCCGCCTCCAACGTCCGGGCGCTGGGGTCTACCTGGAAGCGCTGGATGATGGCGGGGTATCCCAAGCCGAGCACGAGCCCGGAAACGATGTACAGAGCAGTTCCAATTACCGCCAAGCGCCAACGGCCGATGATGGCGGTAATGAGGAACAGCAGAGCCACCAAGATGGCGATCCCGGCCATGATGGCTCGGGCCGGGATGGTCGCGCTTACCTCGGTGAAACCTGCTCCAAAGGACAAGAATCCACCGCTGGGAGAAACCAGGGTGGCGTACTGCTGCAACCAAAGGTTTGTCCCCTGCACGAGGAAGTACAGCACCCCGACGACGCCCAGCTGGATCCGCATGGTGCGAGAAATACGCAATTCTCGACCGTTGAGAGAAATCGCTCCGTAGAGAAAACCAGTGAGAACGGTGAGAACGGCAGACAGGAGCAAGACGGTGGAGGCGAAGCTAATGACGGAGTTGAACACGGGAAGTTCAAAAACGTAAAAGCCAACGTCCAAACCAAATTCGGGGTCGACGCGACCAAAAGGCTCGCGATTCATCCAGAGCAAGAACTGAGGCCACGTACCCGCCGTGCCGAGGCCCGCAAACAGCGCCAGCAACGCTGGGACACCCAGCATTGCCACCTTGCGGATGGGGTCAATAATCTGGCGATACCGATCGAGCTCGTTGCTGAGCTTGGCGTAAACAGGACGGAAGCGGTAAGCGAGGTTGGTCGCCAACCAGACTGGGATGAACATTGCCACGAACCCGATGAGGAACATAGCAACGGTGCCGCTCCAATTGGTCAGGAGAACTTCGAGGTAGCCGAGCTGGTCAAACCACAGCACCTCGGCGTAGAGAGAAGCAAAAAGGAAAAACCCGCCAAGGATGACACCAATGACCACCAGGGTGATGATCAGTGGCAAGCGACGAGTGTTGAGAATGCTGGGTGTTTGTGACACGGGGGATGGCCCTTCTTTGGGGTCAGGAGCCTTCAGTCTACAAACAACGCCTGAGCAGATGCTTCGGTACCGGGACACAGAGTGGGGACGAGCCCGGAGCTAATTGCGGTCAGGGCGTCCACAGCGTCGTCCAGCGTTGCCACCGCCACGACTCCAAGGCCTTCGGGGATGCGCCCCACGACATCGGGGCAGTTTCCTGCGGGAGCTAAAAACCACTCCGCGCCATCGTTCTTTGCACCATAAAGCTTGTGGCGAATCCCGCCAATGCTGCCGACTTCTCCCTGAGCGTTGATTGTCCCGGTGCCCGCCACCACGTGGCCCCCGGTCAAGTCTTGGGGCTCAAGCTTGTCGACTATGCCCAGAGCAAACATCAAACCGGCACTGGGGCCACCCACATTTTCCAGCGCAATGTCAATCTCAAGGGGGAATTCGTAGCGACCAGAAACCAGAATTCCGATCACGGGTATGGGCGATTGGCCCTCCGACATGCGCGGCACAACCGCAACATCAACCTCCACACCATCGCGATTAACACCCAACGCCATTGCGGAACTGATTCCCGCCTCGGCGATGATCTCTCGAAGCTGAGTGACCGTATGAACGGGTTCACCCTCCGCGCTGGTGATGACATCTCCATTCAACAACACCCCCTCGCTGGGACCACCCTCGAGTGCCTGATTAACCACGAGGGTGCTCGTGAAGGGAATCCCCACATAGCTCAAGGCGGCAGCAATCGCCTCCTGCTGCGAATTTTCCATGTCGATTTGAGCAGCTTCTCGGTTTTGCTCCACGGTGACACCCGGTGGATAAGCAACATCCACAGGAATGACCGTCCTCGTCGGGTCAAGCCAACCTGCCATCACATCCATCCACCCGGGCAAACTTTCGGGGTTTCCCGAGCGTGTGACCGTGGTGAGGCGCAATTCACCCGTGGTCTCAAAAACTTCCTGACCCGAAATGGTTATCAGATCGAACTCGCCATCACCGACGGTCACCGACCCGAGAGTGTTGTAGGTGGGGCCCGGGTTATCGATGACATAGGGGGCTGGAAAGAAGGAAAGCCCGATGACGATGACGCCCGTGAGGGCCAACATCAGCCATCCCACCCGAGCCGAGCGACCCTGAACCCCCGGGGTGGGATCGCGTTGCTCAAAAATGGTCATCTGGAGGCCTCCCCATCCACGGGCAAGCATAACCGCCAAAGCCTGTGGCAAGCCCACAGCGAAATGGCCCAGAAAACCAGGCTTTGCCCCGTTACCCTGGGGAGATGAACGATAGGCCAGAGGGCGACTTCCCCGACTTCGGCGACGAAGATGCCCTTCGCGACGCCTTCCAACGTTTTCTCCAAGGCGACCAGTCTTTCGACCCCGAAGAGCTGATGAAGGCAGCTGGAATCGACATTAATGGTCCCCAGCTCCAAGCCATGATGCGCCAGCTCGGTGCGGCTTTTGGCAACGAAGGACTCTTGAAAGCCCATGCGGCCAGGGACCATTGCGTCACGGTCGCCGGGGAAGGACAAAATCCTGTGGATCCCGCGACTAGGGGTGCCCTGGACGCGGCAGGTCATGTGGCAACCCTCTGGCTCAGTGAAGTGACAGACATCGCAGATTTACCTGACACCCCGGTGATCGCCACCCGCACAGAATGGGCCAGAAAGAGCCTGCCCGTCTGGGAAGAGATCGCTGAGCCGGTTGCCATCGCGATCCCCCGTGCAGTCTCGGGAATGCTCACCAGCAACGTTCCCGAAAGCCTCGCAGAAACCCTCGGTTCACTATCCGGGCAAATGGAAAATGTCTCCAAGGGACTGTTCCGTTTACAACTCGCACAGGTTGTGGGAAACCTGGCTAAAGAAGTGCTTTCGGGGGGAGACATCGGTATCCCCCTCATTCACGGGAGCTCTGAATATGACGTGCACGCGATGCTTGTTGCTCAGAACATGCGCGATTTTTCCCGAGACCTCGACGTTCCTGTGGAAGAAGCGGACATCTACCTCGCCGTCCGGGAGGTCGCCCACGCGAGGCTTTTCCGCCACGCTCGGTGGCTGCGTCTGCACCTCATTAGCGCGATCCGGGACTTTGCCGGCGGAATCAGCATCGATTCGGACGCCATCATGAACCTCCAAGAAGGGTTCGACCCAACCGACACGCAAGCCCTTCAGGAGCTCTTCAGCAGTGGGGCCCTCCTCCCAGAGCACACGGAGGACCAAAAGCGCGCGCTTGAGAGACTGGAAACGATGCTGACCCTCATTGAAGGGTGGGTTGACCACGTGACAAGTTTGGCCACGCACCGTCTGCCCAAGGCAGATTCATTGGCCGAAACAATTCGCCGACGACGCGCCAGCGGCGGACCCGCGGAGCGAGCCTTCCAAACGCTGGTGGGTCTGGAGTTGCGCCCCAGGCGCCTGAGAGAAGCGAGCGCCCTCTGGGCTGCGCTCACCACCCAACTAGGGGCCCCAGCACGTGACGCACTCTGGCAACATCCCGATTCACTGCCTGACGGCGCTGATTTCGACGATCCCGATGCCTTTCTTTACCGCCTCGCCCACCCCGGTGAAAGCCACGACGAAATGGACAAAGCGCTAAAAGACCTTTTGGATGAGGGCGCACCGGAATAAGCCTGTGCACAGCGGGCAACACCGCCCGACGTTTTTCGCCACTATCCCTCTTATGGCATACCCCGTTCTCCGCATCGACCCTCGGCTACCCCTGGTGTGGCAAACCCCCAGCACCCTACAGATTGGGGTAGACCCACCCCGCGTCGTTGTGGAAGACCTCAGCGAAGGGGCGCTGATATTGCTCGAGGCTCTGGTGACGGGAGTAACCCAGCCCGGCGCTGAGCTACTTGCCCGCGAGGCGGGGGTGTGCACCCTCGAGAGCAACAGAGTTCTTCACGCACTCCAGCCGGTATTCATCACGAAAACAGAGCTCCCCCTGCCAACATTCGCTCTCCTTGGCCAAAGCGCTCAACGGGGCGTCATGACAACACACCTTCGGGCGTTGGGACACTCGGTTGCTCTCACCCACAACCAGAAACCCCGCGCCACGGAGACCGTCCTGGTCGGAAATTATGTGCTCGACCCGGCGCTGTATCAACAGTGCATCAGCATTGACCTTGCCCACACGCCCGTGGTGTTTCAGGACCAGTCCGTCGTTGTTGGACCCCGCGTAACGCCGGGGAGTGGGCCCTGCCTTCATTGCGTCTGGGAAAACGCGGTGGCTCGAGAGCCCCATCACGGAGCAGTCATGTCCCAGCTCTGGCGACGATCAGCCCCCGCCGACACAGCGGAAATGGCGCTGCTGGCAACGACTCAGGTTCTTGAATTAGTTCGAAAACCGCAGGAAGGCTTGGTCCTTCGCATTGATGCTCTCAACCGTGTGGTGTCAGAGCACTTTGAAACACCCTCCCCAGAGTGTCGTTGCAGGAGCCTTTCTCTAACCTAGGGACGGCCCAGAGCCTCTAAGAAACGGCTCACGTGGCGCTGTGACCCGCCCTCTTTGGCGCGTTCAGCCAGAGAAAGATAAAGCTCGCGCTGCGCTCTGGTAATCCCCACATAAAAGAGCCGCCGTTCTTCCTCAATCTGTTCATCGCTGCGGGCATAGGAAATGGGGAATTGCCCCTCCGCGAGACCAATCATGAAGACCACAGCCCATTCCCGTCCTTTCGCCGAGTGCACGGTAGTGAGGGTGAGGGCTCCGAGGGCGGGTGAGTCACCGGCAGCAGACCTTTCGCCCAGTTCCTGCGAAAATTCCACCAGCGTCGTTGCCGTTGATTGTGACCTTGCTAGGTCACGCAAGGCCGCTAAGTCTTCATAACGAGAGCGCTCGGCACCGTGGTGCTCCACAGCAACAGGACCAAGCCCCAGCCCAAAGAGGATGTCCTCCACCACCCGGACGAGGTCGCCCGACACACCCGCGACAGCAGCGCCTCTGATTTCCATCACCGCTCGCTTGATGTGGGGTTCTTCAAAGAAGGCGGTTGCCCCCCTGACCCGGTAGCTAATGCCCCGCCCTCGAAGAGCGTTTTCAATGGCAAGTGATTGAGCTCCAAAACGCATCAGCACCGCAATGTCATCGGGTCCTATGCCCTGGCGAATCTTGTCCTCCACCACGCTGGCAACCCAGTGGGCTTCTGCCGCGTCGTGTGCAGCGACATGACGATGCAGTGGCTCGCCAGAGGCCAACACGGGGTCGAGGGTGAGCGCCCCTGGCTTCCCCGCCACCACACTGTTCGCAGCGTGAACAATTTCGGGGGTAGATCGATAATTCTTTTCCAGCTTCACCACGCGAGCGCTCGGATAGCGAGTAGAGAAATCGAGTAGGTAGTGGCTACTCGCACCGGCAAAGGTATAAATGGTTTGGCTGGCGTCCCCCACCACCACCACGTCTTCTCGGGGCCCAATCCATAAATCGAGCAGTCTTTGTTGCAGGGGTGAAACATCCTGATATTCATCCACCAACAGGGATGAATACTGCTCTCGCACTTTTTCTAAGACCTGAGAATTTTCTTCCATTAGCCCGACCGTCGCGAGCAAAACATCTTCAAAGTCAATCCGAGAGGCTTCGTCTTTCACCCGCTCGTAGCGTTCGTGAATGCTGGCCATCGCTTCGACCGACATACCACCGGGCACATCACCCGGGGTGAGCTGGCGCTTGGCCTGATACTGCTCAATTGTCAGACCGTGAACTTTACGCCACTCGATATCGGCGGCGATGTCTCGGAGGATTGCGGTGTCCACCCCGAGGTGGAGTGTCTCCAGCGCCTTGGCGACGAGGCGGCCTTTTGAACCAGAGATGTCGGGAAGGCGACCGCCGGTCACTGTGGGCCAGAAGTGCTGCAATTGGCGAAGAGCTGCGGAGTGGAATGTTCGGGCGGCGACTCCCCTGACCCCCAAGGCCGTGAGTCTGGTGCCCATCTCCGAGGCCGCTTTAGCGGTAAAGGTCAGGGCTAAGACGTGATCGGGTTGGTATTTGCCCTGTTCTATTCCGTAGGCGATGCGATGGGTAAGCGCTCTGGTTTTCCCTGTCCCCGCCCCCGCCAGCACGCACAGCGGCCCACCCCATGTGGTCGCCACTACTTTCTGGTGCTCATCCAAACCAGCCAGAGCATCCACTGCGACCACCTTTAGTGAGTCCCTCGCTCTAACCAGTCATCGATCATTGCCCGGGCGATAGAGGGCTGGCCAGGCAGGGTGATTCCACCAGATTCTGCCTGGATCGAATCTCGATCAAACCACCGCAGATCAACGATTTCTGTGCCATCCGGGCGCAAGTCGTTCCGGTGATCAGGGTCGAGCTCCGCCTGGAACCCCACCATCAGCGACGCAGGAAAGGGCCAGGGCTGTGAGCCGACATAGCGGGGGTTACGAACAACCAAGCCCGATTCTTCCCACACTTCACGAATCACCGCGGCTTCGAGAGATTCCCCCGGCTCCACAAAGCCCGCCAGCAGGGAATAGCGGTGGGATTCCCAGAGCGCATTACTTCCCAAAACGATGCGATCTTCGGCATCCGTGATGAGCACAATGACTGCGGCATCGGTGCGGGGGAAAATATCTTTTCCCGTTTCTAAGTCGACTCGAGTCCACCCGGCTTGGCTTTCCTTCGTGGCGGAACCGGTGGGAGGAGAAAAAGCATGAGCATCGTGCCAATTTGCCATCGCCAGGGCTTCAATAACCACCCCTGAATCTAGGTCGTCAAGGGTGTGGGCGAGGGTCCTGGCGCTCATCCACCGTGTCACATCAGGTTCCAAAGCTTCACCGACCCGGTCATCAACGACTGCAGCCACGAAACGGGTGCCCGCCGCGAGGCCCCGGTTTTCTCCGGTGGTCAGGCCCAGATATATCCGGTGGCGAAAATCGGGGATGTCTCCGGGGGAAAAGATTGCCAACTGGGGTGTGGGGCCCGGTGCCAAAAGTGCTTCCCCGCGCCAAATCACCACCACAGCGGTTTCTGAGGAGGCCCAGAGCTGCTCCAAAAAACCGGGAATTTTGCGGGACACTGCGTCGCGGTCTATGCGAGACCGAGACAGAGGCAGTTTGTCGGTGAGTGACACGTGCGCCCTTCGTAAGAAGCCTGACAATCGCCAAGAGTGGGCTCTCGGCGGTGTGGCTATCCTGCCAGGCAAAGCCTGTGGCGCATACTCTGGAGCAATGGCTCACACCCCCCTCATGCTATCGGC
>Ga0222687_1000380_pt1 | contig 11555 bp, 11 predicted proteins | sample AntAcemetage1163_FD_179837 | JGI IMG/M metagenome (GOLD analysis project Ga0222687, IMG submission 179837) | Saline water microbial communities from Ace Lake, Antarctica - #1163 | ecosystem: Environmental > Aquatic > Non-marine Saline and Alkaline > Saline | place: Antarctica: Ace Lake...
ATCTGGCGATGCTGCGTGCCACGCCGAACATGCATGTGTTCCGCCCCGCCGATACGATTGAAACGGCCGAAGCCTGGGAAATCGCGCTGACCAGCAAAACCACGCCAAGCGTGCTGGCCCTGTCGCGCCAGAACCTGCCCACGGTGCGCAAGACCCACACCAACAAGAACCTGACCGCGCAGGGTGGCTATGTGCTGGCCGATGCGGATGGCAAGCGACAGGCGATTATCATGGCCACCGGGTCCGAGGTGGAAATCGCGCTGGCCGCGCGCGACCTGTTGCAGGCCCAAGGCATCGGCACGCGTGTCGTGTCCATGCCCTGCTGGGAATTGTTCGAGGAACAGGACGCCAGCTATCGCCGCCGTGTGCTGCCCGCAGGCCCCGTGCGTGTCGCGGTCGAGGCGGGGATCCGGTTCGGCTGGGACCGCTGGCTGTTTGGCGAAGGTGGCAAGCGTGAAAAGTCCGGCTTCGTCGGCATGCATGGCTTCGGGGCCTCTGCGCCAGCCGAACGTCTGTATGCGGAATTCGGCATTACCGCGCAGGGCGTCGCCGACAAGGTCAAATCGCTGATCAAGTAAACCGGCGTAAGGTGGGTTCAAACCCACCTTACCCATCCGCCCGAATGTTGGCGCAAACATTTAGCGGTAACAGCACAAAAACCGCCCTGTTACCGTTAACACCCTGACAACAATTCACTTTTTTCTGGACACCGTGGCATACAATCTGCACGACACATGCAGACATAGGGGATGCCACATGACAATCACCATCGGGATCAACGGGTTTGGCCGCATCGGGCGCTGCACATTGGCGCATATCACCGAAGCGGGGCGCAATGACGTGCAGGTCGTCAAGATCAACGCCACCGGCCCCATTGCCACCAATGCGCATTTGCTGAAATACGATTCCGTGCATGGCCGGTTCGGCCATCCGGTGATTGTCAAAGGCAATACGCTGGACCTTGGGCGCGGCCCGATCGACGTGATGTCAAGCTATGACCCCACCACGCTGGATTGGGACGGCGTCGATGTCGTGCTGGAATGCACAGGCAAGTTCAACGACGGCCACAAAGCCGCCGTGCATCTGGACCGTGGCGCGCGCAAGGTGCTGATCTCGGCGCCTGCCACAAATGTGGACCGTACGGTGGTTTACGGCGTCAATCACCGCGACCTGCTGGCGACCGAACGGCTGGTGTCGAACGGGTCCTGCACAACCAATTGCCTTGCCCCGCTGGCCAAGGTGCTGAACGATGCTATCGGGATCGAACGCGGCATCATGACCACGATCCACAGCTATACCGGCGACCAGCCCACATTGGACCGCCGGCACGACGATCTGTATCGCGCGCGCGCCGCTGCGATGGCGATGATCCCGACATCGACGGGGGCCGCCAAAGCCTTGGGCGAGGTGTTGCCCGAACTGGCAGGCAAGCTGGACGGCACCGCGATGCGCGTGCCCACGCCCAATGTCAGCGCCGTGGACCTGACATTCGAGGCGGGCAAATCCGTCACCGTGGCCGAGGTCAACGCCATCGTGGCCGAGGCCGCAGGCGGCTATATGGGCATGGTCATGGCCTATGACGACGAAGCCAAGGTCAGCATCGATTTCAACCACACCACGCAAAGCTGCATCTTTGCCCCCGACCAGACCAAAGTCGTTGGCGGGCGCACGGTGCGGGTGCTGGCATGGTATGACAATGAATGGGGCTTTTCGGCGCGCATGGCCGATGTGGCTGCAACCATGGGGCGCTTGCATTAAACGCGGGCATTGCTAGACCTGTGCCATGACGAATGGCATCGCGGTTTTTCTTCTTGTGCTGATCGGGGCGGCGCTGGCCTATGACGGGCTGGCGAACGATTGGCAGGCTTTCACCTTCAGCTTGCGCAAATTCGTCGATTTGACGGAATATCTGGCCTTTTGGCGCTGACCGGATGGGGATCGGCGGTTGACCTTTTGCGATAAATCGCAATGTTAGCGCCAACATTCATCCCCAAGGAGGATCAGCATGGCCGTCAAAGTAGCAATCAACGGATTTGGCCGGATCGGCCGCAACATCTTGCGCGCCATCATCGAATCCGGTCGCACCGATATCACGGTTGTGGCGATCAACGACCTTGGGCCGGTGGAAACCAATGCGCATCTGCTGCGGTTCGATTCGGTGCATGGCCGGTTCCCCGGCACCGTGACAACGACCGAAACCAGCATCGACGCAGGCCGTGGCCCGATTGCCGTGACCGCGATCCGCAATCCCGCCGACCTGCCCTGGGGCGATGTCGATATCGTGCTGGAATGCACGGGGATTTTCACCAGCAAGCAATCCTGTCAGGCGCATCTGTCCACCGGGGCCAAACGGGTGCTGATTTCCGCCCCCGGCACTGATGCCGACAAGACAATCGTTTTCGGGGTCAACCACCAGTCGCTGACCAAGGATGATATCATCGTCTCGAACGCGTCTTGCACCACGAACTGCCTGTCGCCGGTCGCCAAGGTGCTGAACGATGCCGTGGGGATCACCAAAGGTTTCATGACCACGATCCACAGCTATACGGGCGACCAGCCGACGCTGGACACGATGCACAAGGACCTGTACCGCGCGCGCGCTGCGGCCCTTTCGATGATCCCGACCTCGACCGGTGCGGCCAAGGCCGTGGGGCTGGTGCTGCCGGAACTCAATGGCAAACTGGACGGTGTGGCGCTCCGCGTACCGACGCCCAATGTGTCGGTCGTCGATCTGACATTCGAGGCGTCACGCGCCACCACAGCCGAAGAAATCAACGCCGCGATCATCGCCGCCGCCGATGGCCCGCTGAAAGGCGTGCTGGGCTATACCGCGCTGCCGATGGTCAGTTCCGATTTCAACCACGATCCGCATTCGTCGATCTTCCATCTAGACCAGACCAAGGTGCTGGATGGCACGATGGTGCGCATCCTGTCGTGGTATGATAACGAATGGGGCTTTTCCAACCGCATGGCGGATACCGCTGTCGCAATGGGCAAGCTGCTGTAATAAAACCGTTTTTGAAATTCAGAGCCGGTCCCCTTCGGGGCCGGATTTTTTGTGCGCCTAGCCACGCAGGCGCGCGATCAGGGCGTCATTCACGGCGGGTGTGACGAATTTCGACACATCGCCGCCCAAGCGCGCGATTTCCTTGACCAGTTTTGACGCGATCGCCTGATGTTCGGCCTCGGCCATCAGGAATACGGTTTCAATCGAATCGTCCAATATCCGGTTCATGCCGACCATCTGGTATTCATATTCGAAATCCGCGACAGCGCGCAGGCCACGGATGATCACATTGGCCCCCACATCATGGGCGCAGGTGATCAGCAGGTTTTCGAACGGATGCACGATAATTTCACAGCCAACGTCGCGGCCCAGCGGGACACATTCGGCCTCGACCATGGCCACGCGTTCTTCCAGCGTGAACATCGGGCCTTTGTCGCGATTGATGGCCACGCCGATGACTAGCCGGTCCACCAGCGATGCCGCACGCCGCACGATATCAAGATGGCCCAGCGTGACCGGATCAAAGGTTCCGGGATAAAGACCTACGCGCATAAGGCACCTCTGGAAGAAAGAATATTGCGCGCAAGCAACACTATCGCGCGGCGGATTGCAACGGGGCTAGTGCCCCATGATCATTCCTTCGAGCGCGTCTTTTTCCATCGACAATTCCGACAGGCGTGCCTTGACCACGTCGCCAATGGAAATCAGGCCGATCATCGTGCCATTGTCCATCACCGGCAGGTGGCGGAACCGGCCTTCGGTCATCATCTGTAGCACCAGGTCGGCGCTGTCGGCGGTGGTGCAGGTGGTCAGCTTGGCGGTCATCACCTCTGACACGGGCGCAGACAGGCAGGACACGCCGCGTTTGCCCAATTCGCGCACGATGTCACGTTCCGACAGGATACCGTCCAGCGTGATACCATCCGCCGACACAACGACCGTCCCGATCCGGTTTTGTGACAACAGCGTCACAGCATCGGTCACCATATCGGTCGGCTTGACCGAGACAACACCCATATCGGCTTTGGATTTCAGGATTTGTCTGACGATCATGATGTGTCCCCCCCATGCGCTGACGATGCTTCAGCCTGTCAAACCGCAGGCGCATCTGTCAAGCACGCGATACGTTCCAGCCGCGCCACCTCGGCCACCAGCCCCGCGCTCAGTGCTGCAGCAACCCGCGTCAGCCGGTCAGATTGCCGCGCCGATTTGTGCCGTACCAGATAAAACGACCGCGTCAGGGCAATATCATCGGTCAGGATGCGCCGTAATTCCGGCGCAAAGGGCAGCGCGAAATCATGCACGATGCCCACACCCGCCGCGCGGATCATCTGCAATTGCACGGCGACAGAATTGGACGCAAGCTGCACCCCCCCTGCCCCCAAAGCCCCCAGATAATCCAGTTCCTTGTCAAAGATCATGTCGGGGATATAGCCCACGACAGGCCGCCCGCGCAGATCATCCAGCGTTGTGGCAGGGGGCGCATCGGCGCGCATCGCCAGATGCAGCTGGTAATCGGTGATCTTTTGCACGATCAGCTGGCCTGCAGCGGGCGGGCTGACAGTGATCGCCATATCCGCCTCGCGCCGCGACAGGTTGACGACGCGGGGCAAGGCCAGCACCTGCATTTCCAGATCGGGATTGTCGCGTTGCAGCGCCGCACAGACCTGCGGCAGCAGGAAATTGGCCACACCGTCAGGCGCACCGATGCGGATCTGGCCGGTCAGCGCCGTGGCCCCGCCGCGCGATTCCTCGATCGCCAGCGCGAATTGCGTTTCGGCATCGGCGGCACGGTCGCGCAAACGTTCGCCCAGATCGGTCAGCGCATAGCCTTGCGGCGATTTCACGAACAAAGCCGCCCCAAGGCTGCGTTCCAGCCGCGTGATCCGGCGGCCAAGGGTGGCCGGGTCCATTTTCGTCAGCGGGGCTGCCGCGGACAGGCTTTCCATCCGCGCAACGGCCAGAAACACCCGCATGTCATCCCAATTATCCATTATGTCCTGCATTAATGCAAAATGATTTTGGTATATTGTCTCTTTTACAGACAAAAACGCAAGCCTATAGTCCCCCAAACCCAATGGAGGATGCTATGCAGGAACTGACCCATTACATCGGCGGCGCACATGTCAAAGGCACGTCGGGCCGTTTTGCCGATGTCTATAACCCCGCAACCGGCGAAGTGCAGGCGCGCGTCCCACTGGCCAATGCCGCCGAGATGGACAAGGCCGTACAGATCGCCGCCGAAGCACAGCCCAAATGGGCCAAGGTCAATCCCCAACGCCGCGCGCGGGTGATGATGGCCTTTGTCGGCCTTTTGAACCGCGACATGGACAAGCTGGCCGAGGCGTTAAGCCGTGAACATGGCAAGACCATCCCCGACGCCAAGGGCGATGTGGTGCGCGGCCTCGAAGTTGTCGAATATTGCATCGGCGCGCCACAGCTGCTGAAAGGTGAATTCACCGACAGCGCCGGCCCCGGCATTGACATGTATTCGATGAAACAGGCGCTGGGTGTCACCGCTGGCATCACGCCGTTCAACTTTCCCGCGATGATCCCGATGTGGATGTGCCCCTGCGATTGCCTGCGGCAATGCCTTTATCCTCAAACCCTCCGAGCGTGACCCGTCTGTGCCCTTGATGCTGGCCGAACTGATGGAAGAAGCGGGCCTGCCCAAAGGTATCCTGCAGGTCGTCAATGGCGACAAGGAAGCGGTGGACGCGATCCTTGACCATGATGTGATCCAGTCGATCGGTTTCGTCGGGTCCACCCCCATCGCGGAATATATCTATGGCCGCGGCTGCGCCAACGGCAAGCGCGTGCAATGTTTCGGCGGTGCCAAGAACCACATGATCATCATGCCCGATGCCGATATGGACCAGGCCGCCGATGCGCTGATCGGGGCCGGTTACGGTGCGGCCGGCGAACGCTGCATGGCGATTTCGGTCGCTGTCCCCGTGGGCGAGGAAACCGCCGACCGCTTGATCGAAAAACTGGTCCCCCGCATCGAGGCGCTGAAGGTCGGCCCCTATACATCGGGCAATGACGTCGATTACGGCCCTGTCGTGACCGCTGCCGCCAAGGCCAATATCCTCAAACTGATCGAAAGCGGCGTGGCCCAAGGGGCCGATCTGGTTGTCGATGGCCGCGATTTCAAATTGCAGGGCTATGAGGACGGTTTCTTTGTCGGCCCACATCTGTTTGACCGCGTGACCAAGGACATGGACATCTATACCAAGGAAATCTTTGGCCCCGTCCTGTCCGTCGTGCGCGCCCAAAACTATGAAGAGGCTTTGGGTCTGGCGATGGACCATGAATATGGCAATGGCACCGCGATCTTTACCCGCGACGGCGACGCCGCGCGCGATTTCGCCAACCGGATCAATATCGGCATGGTCGGCATCAACGTGCCGATCCCGGTGCCTTTGGCCTATCACACCTTTGGCGGCTGGAAGAAATCCATGTTCGGTGATCTGAACCAGCACGGGCCGGATGCGTTCAAATTCTACACCCGCACCAAGACGATCACATCGCGCTGGCCATCGGGAATCAAGGACGGCAGCGCCTTTTCCATCCCGCTGATGGAATGAACTTGACGGCAAGGGCGCAAGCCGCCCTTGCCAAACCACCCGCAGGCGCGCAATAATTAAACGTTCGTTCATTTCTTGCTGGGAGAGGCATCATGGACTTTGCGCTGACCGAGGAACAATCCGCAATTTTCGACATGGCGCTGGCCTTCGGGCAAGAGCATATCGCGCCCTTTGCCCGCGACTGGGACGCTGCGGGCACGATCCCCAAAGACCTCTGGCCGAAACTGGCCGAACTTGGGTTCGGCGGGCTTTATGTCTCCGAGGACAGCGGCGGCGCGGGCCTGTCCCGTCTTGACGCGACACTGGTGTTCGAGGCGTTGTCATACTCCTGCGCATCCGTGGCTGCGTTTTTATCAATCCACAACATGTGCGCGCGGATGATCGACAGCTATGGGTCCGATGATCTGAAGGCGCGCATCCTGCCGCGCGCCTTGTCGATGGACCTGATCTTGTCCTATTGCCTGACCGAACCCGGCTCTGGCTCTGACGCCGCAGCGTTGAAAACCCGCGCCACCCGCAGCAATGAAAATTACCTGCTGACCGGCACCAAGGCGTTCATTTCCGGCGGTGGCTATTCGGACGCCTATATCGTCATGGCCCGCACCGGCGAGGCTGGCCCCAAGGGGATCAGCGCGATCCTGATCGAAGCCGACGCCTCCGGCCTGTCGTTCGGTGGGCTCGAGGACAAGATGGGCTGGCGGTCGCAACCCACGCGGCAGGTGCAGATGGATGATTGCGTCACACCTTTGGGCAATCTTTTGGGCACCGAAGGTCAGGGCTTCAGCTATGCCATGGCAGGGCTGGACGGCGGGCGGCTGAATATCGCGGCCTGTTCCATCGGGGCAGCGCAATGCGCACTGGACCAGACGCTGGCCTATATGAAAGATCGCAAGGCGTTTGGCCAATCGCTCGACCAGTTTCAGGGTCTGCAATTCCGGCTGGCCGATGCGGAAATCGCGCTGCAATCGGCACGGACCTTCCTGCGGCAAGCGGCATGGAAACTGGACACAGGGGCCGTCGATGCCACGAAATTCTGCGCCATGGCGAAAAAGCTTTGCACCGAAACCGGCAGCATGGTGGCCGATCAATGCCTGCAATTGCACGGCGGCTATGGCTATCTGGCCGATTACGGGATCGAGAAAATCGTGCGCGACCTGCGGGTGCATCAGATATTGGAAGGCACGAACGAGATCATGCGCCTGATCACCGCGCGCCAGATGATCCGATGACTGACATCATCATCCGCAAAGACGGGCGCGCGGGGCTGATCACGCTGAACCGGCCCAAGGCGCTGAACGCGCTGACATGGGACATGTGTCTGGCGATCGAGGCAGCGCTCGACGACTGGCGCACGGACCATCACGTTGAGCTGATCCTGATCGACGGCGCAGGGGATCGCGCTTTTTGTTCGGGTGGCGATATCGCCGATATGTATGCCAGCGCCAGCCGCGGCGATTTCAGCTATGGCCAGCGGTTCTGGCGCGACGAATACCGGCTGAACCGCAAAATCCACCATTATCCCAAACCCATCGTGACCTTCCTGCACGGGTTCACCATGGGGGGCGGTGTCGGTATCGGCTGCCACGCCAGCCACCGGATCGTGGACGCGTCCAGCCGGATCGCCATGCCCGAATGCAGCATCGGGCTGGTGCCGGATGTGGGCGGGTCACTGATCCTTGCACGCGCGCGGGGCTATCTGGGAACCTATCTGGGGCTGACGGGCGACCGGATGGATGCGGGCGATGCGATCTACGCCGGTTTCGCCGACCATTTCATCCCCGCGCAATACTGGGACGCACTGAAATCGGTCCTGATCACAACAGGCACTGTCACCGCGATCAAACCAACCCCACCACCGCCCAGCCGCCTGAAAGACTGGCAAAGGGCCATCGACACCGCATTTTGTGCGCCGGACCTGCCCGATATCCGCGCGCGGCTGGCGGAAGGTGGTATGCTGGCAGACCATGCGCTGCCGCTGCTGGATTATAACGCGCCGCTGGCCATGGCCGTGGCCGCACGGATCATCGCAGCGGTCAGGCGCGACCCGCGGATCGAAACCGCGCTGGACCATGAATTCCGCTATACGTTCCGCTGCGCAGCACAGGGCGATTTCATCGAAGGCATCCGCGCCGCGATCATCGACCGCGACCGCCACCCGCGCTGGCAAAACTACACAGACGACGACATCACCGCGATGACCGCCCCTTTGGGCAAGGACGCATTGATCTGGGAGGATGCAGCATGAAAATCGGCTTTATCGGGCTTGGCAATATGGGCGGGCCAATGGCCGCCAACCTTGCGCGCGACCACGCGGTGACCGGCTTTGACCCCGTGGCACAGCCCGCTGGCCTGACCCTGGCCGCCAGCGCGGCAATGGCCGCGCAAGACGCCGATGTGGTGATCACCATGCTACCCGACGGCAACATCCTGCGGGCCGTCGCAGCAGAACTCCATCCCGCGATGAAACCGGGGGCGATACATCTGGATTGCTCGACCGTCGATGTGGACAGCGCGCGCGCCGTCGCAGCACAGGCCACAGCCCACGGGCTGCACGCCATCGACGCGCCGGTTTCTGGCGGGATCGGTGGCGCCACAAACGGCACACTGACCTTCATGGCCGGCGGCCCCCTGCCCGCGTTCGAGGCGGTCGCACCGCTTTTCGCGATCATGGGGCAAAAGGCCGTGCATTGCGGGGCGGCGGGCAACGGGCAGGCCGCGAAAATCTGCAACAACATGATCCTCGGCGTGACGATGATCGCCACCTGCGAAGCTTTCGCGCTGGCCGATAAACTCGGGCTGGACCGGCAGGCGATGTTCGATGTGGTCAGCACCTCCTCGGGCGCGTCATGGTCGATGACCAGCTACTGCCCCGCCCCCGGCATCGGCCCTGTCAGCCCCGCCGACAACGGCTATCAACCCGGTTTTGCCGCGGAACTGATGCTCAAGGACCTGCGGCTTAGCCAGCAAGCCGCCGAAGCGGCCGCAGCCGACACGCCACTGGGCCACGCCGCCACCGCGCTCTACGCGGAATTCGTCGAAACCGAGGACGGGCGCGGCAAAGACTTTTCTGCCATGCTCCCACGGTTTGAAACACGCCAGCGCCCATAACTTCTTATTTCCAAAAATACTCTCGCGCGACGCGCCAGCGCCATCCCAATGGATGGCGCTGTTCCTATTCCGCCGCCACCTTGCGCGGTGTCAGCATCGGTTTCAGATACCGCCCCGTATGGCTTTCCGCGACCTCGGCCACCTGTTCGGGGGTGCCGACGGCGACGATCCGGCCGCCGCCATCGCCGCCTTCGGGGCCGATGTCGATGACATGATCGGCGGTCTTCACCACATCAAGGTTATGTTCGATCACCACCACCGAATTACCCTGATCGACCAGTTCGTGCAGCACTTCCAAGAGCTTGCGCACGTCCTCGAAATGCAGGCCCGTGGTGGGTTCATCAAGGATATAGAGCGTGCGCCCCGTCGACCGGCGCGCCAGTTCCTTGGACAGCTTCACGCGCTGCGCCTCGCCGCCTGACAGGGTCGTGGCCTGCTGGCCAACCTTGATATAGCCCAGCCCCACGCGCATCAGCGCATCCATCTTTTCGCGGATCGAAGGCACGGCGGTGAAAAAGCCCTGCGCTTCTTCCACCGTCATATCCAGCACATCGGCGATACTTTTGCCCTTGAACTTGATCTCCAACGTCTCGCGGTTATAGCGCGCGCCCTTGCAGGTTTCGCAGGTCACATAGACATCGGACAGAAAATGCATCTCGATCTTGATGACGCCGTCGCCCTGACAGGCCTCGCAGCGGCCGCCCTTGACGTTGAACGAAAACCGGCCCGGTTTATAGCCGCGCGCCTTGGCCTCTGGCAGGCCCGCGAACCAGTCGCGGATCGGGGTGAAAGCGCCGGTATAGGTCGCAGGGTTCGACCGCGGGGTGCGCCCGATGGGGCGCTGGTCGATGTCGATGACCTTGTCCAGATGCTCGAACCCTTTGATCGTCTCGCAGGGTGCAGGCGTCTGGCGCGCGCCGTTCAGTTTCTGCGACGCGTTCTTGAAGAGGGTTTCAATCGTCAGCGTTGATTTGCCGCCACCCGATACGCCGGTCACACAGACGAACATGCCCAGCGGGAAATCCGCCGTCACATCCTGCAGGTTATTGCCGCTGGCCTTGACCACGGTGATCTTTTTGCCTTTGCCCTTGCGGCGGGTCGTCGGCACGGCGATTTCGCGCTTGCCGGTCAGATACAGGCCGGTGATCGAGTTTTCATTGGCCATGATCTCGGCCGGGGTGCCTTGGGCCACCACCTGCCCGCCATGCACGCCCGCCCCCGGTCCAATGTCAAAGACATAATCCGCCTCGCGGATCGCCTCTTCGTCATGTTCGACGACGATCACGGTATTGCCTTGATCGCGCAGGTTTTTCAGCGTGGTCAGCAAACGGTCATTGTCGCGCTGGTGCAGCCCGATGCTGGGTTCGTCCAGCACATAAAGCACGCCTTGCAACCCCGATCCGATCTGGCTGGCCAGCCGGATACGCTGGCTTTCGCCACCCGACAGGGTACCCGAATTGCGCGCCAGGGTCAGGTAGTCCAACCCGACATTGTTCAAGAACCCCAGCCGTTCGCGGATTTCCTTGAGAATCGCCACGGCGATTTCGTTCTTTTGCTTGGACAGGCTATCAGGGACGGTCACGCACCAGTCATAGGCTTCCTTGATCGACATCTGCACGACTTGCCCGACATGCGCAGGACCGATCTTGATCGCCAAAGCCTCGGCCCGCAGCCGGTAGCCGCCGCAGGTGCCGCAGGACCGGTTGTTCTGGTAAGCCTCGAATTCTTCGCGGATCCAGTTGCTGTCGGTCTCGCGATAGCGGCGTTCCATATTGGGGATCACGCCTTCGAACGGGCGTTCAACCTGATAGACACGCCCACCTTCATCATAGCGAAACTTGATTTCATCAGTG
>Ga0222687_1000420_pt1 | contig 10805 bp, 10 predicted proteins | sample AntAcemetage1163_FD_179837 | JGI IMG/M metagenome (GOLD analysis project Ga0222687, IMG submission 179837) | Saline water microbial communities from Ace Lake, Antarctica - #1163 | ecosystem: Environmental > Aquatic > Non-marine Saline and Alkaline > Saline | place: Antarctica: Ace Lake...
TAAGATGGGTAATTATAAACCCACTACTTTCTTCATTCTTGAAAATGAGGAACTTGGTACCTGGTGGGTTGGTAAAACAAAAATAGAAATTGATGCTATGGATTTTCCCACTCGTAGGTCTGTATCGCAAAGTGAATTACTTACTAAACTCGAAAAGAAATTTGAGACACATCACAAGTATACAAGACCTTCACTTGACATACGTTTTCTAAACAATAATGGTATTGTGTGCTACGGAGTAGAGCGGTGGTTATCACAATTGGATAATAAGATACGAAAAGACCCACAGATGTATGAAGAACTTAGGAAACTATTATCATCTGGATGGACGAATGATGACTTCACAATGCCTTCAACCCTGCATGTCTTACACATCTGGAACCCTAACAAACTAACGAATATTAATGACGTATATTCAGACCTTAAAAGGAACTGGGGGGTGGGTGGTGAGGGACAGCTAAGAAGTTTCCATAAACTTAATAAATGTTTGAATGAACGAATAAGTAAACCAAAGGATGTATACCTGTATCAGAAGGGCCGAGCAAAGTTACTGAGAGAAATGAAGAAGACTGGGAAACGCCCTAAACAGTCGACAATTGAGAAATATAAGATAACACTCGAAGAAATTCTGGATATAAAGAAGATGTCAGAAGATCAGCTAGTGATGGAGGAGGCAATTTGTGAACCTTGTGAACCCCCTAAATTTCATAAGAAAGGGAGATACTGGTATTGTTTTTGTAATAAACGGACTGATATTTGCTCAAACTTTAAATGTAAAGAAGAAGGATTGAAATTGCGATTGAAAGTTGGTGGCTCTATATGCGAACATAATATAGGGCGTTCAAAATGTAAAGAATGTGGAGGAACCTCCATATGTGAACATGATAAACAGCGTTCACATTGTAAAGAGTGTGGAGGAAGTCAAATATGTGAACACAATATAGGGCGTTCACATTGTAAAGAGTGTGGGGGAAGTCAAATATGTGAACATGATAAACAGCGTTCACATTGTAAAGAGTGTGGAGGGAGTCAAATATGTAAACACAGTAGAGAGCGTTCTAAATGTAAAAAGTGTGGGGGTAGTCAAATATGTGAGCATAATAGAGTTCGTTCAAAATGTAAAGAATGTGGAGGTAGCTCTATATGTGAACATGATAGAGAGCGTTCAACATGTAAAAAGTGTGGAGGGGGTCAAATATGCGAACACAATCAGCTACGTTCTCGTTGTAAACAGTGTGGAGGTGGATCTATATGTAAACATAACAAACGACGATCAAATTGTAAAATATGTCATCCACAAAGTTATATAGCATCTTTAAGAAGAGGTAGAAGATGGAATGCTATAAAAACAATAAACCCTACCCACACACTCGACGACCTTTGTATGACATCTAAAGAATGGTTGAAGTACCTCAACAAAACATTCGAGGATAGGTACGGAAGACCTGAAACGGAAGAAGATGAAGTTCACATAGATGAAATAATCCCGTGTTCTGCATGGGATTTACCAGATGACAATAAGTATTGTTGGCACTATCTGAACTCTCAGTTATTATTAGCTGAGGATAATTTATCAAAAAGTTATTCATACGAAGAGAAGGACAAACTTGCTATGATAGAGAGAATTCAATCATCATTATAAAAGTCCTCCTCGGGGAGTACTTCAATCTCACACACGACTGGTTCGGGTTCCTTCATCTTACGAGGTCTCTTTACCTTTTCTTTTGGTTTAGGCAACTCATCCAGATGTTCCCTAAAGTAGAGAACTCTCTTCCAGAAGGCGTCCATTATGGGGAGGTTGGTTTTCCACCACTCGGGGTCTCTCTTTACATTGATAACCTGAAACTCCTCAGGTTTCGGCCAATTCGTCGCTGCAGGCTTATATTCTATAAAATCCGCTTCTTCAAGGTCTAAGATTTGCATACATAATTGTAGCTGCGGGAGATAATGCCGCGGGACTTCTCCAGGTACAATCTGTCGCATCGGAGGACACTTGATCTCAACCAGTTTACCACTTTCAGTGACACCATCTGGACTCCCACCAAGCCAGTCATATTTCGGATGTGGACACAATCCTAGATCATGGCAGACCTCCCCGTGGCGTTGTTCATAGAGTATTCTAGCCTCATTTTCGTAGAGCTCACCGTGTTTTGTGGCTGAATTACCCTCAAATTTTTTTCCCATCCCACATTTCTTGAGTAACAATTCATCAACCGTTTCGTACTTGTTCACGCCCAGAGCCGTGGCAGCATCTGAGGCAGTTAACATATTGCCACGGAGGGCAAGCCATTCTTCCGACTTCTGGGCGGCGAATTCAATTTCAAGTAGCGCTTTAACATTGGGATGCATCTTACATTAATTAAAGTTGTAGTTTTTAAGTTCTTCTTGTACCTGAAAATATGATTGTGCAGCATTTTGTTCGGCTTGTTTTTTACTCTTAGCCACACCCCTAGAAACAAAGCCATCATTGATATGGATATCAATATAGAAGAGACCTTCATGGTGTGCAGCTACTCTGTATTCTGGTAGAGGCCAATTTTGAATTTGGCAATGTCTCATTAATTTGTCCTTGAAGTTATCATCCACCATGATAGAATTCATATCCACAAATTTGGGATCTTGATAGATTCTAAGAATGAACTCCTTTGCGTGAAGAAGACCCAGGTCCATGTAGATGGCACCGATGAGGGCTTCAAAAACATCTTCCAAAATCTTGGGGTTGTTATTCCAGTTGTTTCTTAATCCCTTTTCATCCATGATGACGAGTGCATTCAGGTTCAATTTTTCTGCAATCTTAGCTAGGGTTTCACCACGTACCAGCTTTGTACGAGCTTTGGTCAGGAACCCTTCTTGCTTACTTTCATGTCTATCAAATAGGAACTTAGTGATGACAAACCCTAAAACGGAGTCACCAATAAATTCGAGCGTTTCAAACGATTCTGTAAATTGTTCATACTCTTTTAGAGCGGATTTATGCGTAAAAGCTCTTTGGTACAAGGACAGGTTCTTAATCTTTGTAGCAATGAGCGACTCGGCCTTCTCCTTGGTTAGGAAAGTGACCATCTTTGTTATGTTATATGTGTGTTATTTTTTTAAGCCTTTACAGGTTCCTTCTTAATGTAATGCGGACTGAGATACTTCTGGAGGTTAAGGTAGGTGACCACAACGTCAGCGGGGGGTGCGAGGAGGTCTCGGAGTGTATCGTCGAGGATAATTTGACGACCGTTCTCGGGGTGCTTGAGACCCTTTTCAGTGATGTACTTGTTAATGAACTTGGTAACCTCTGAGCGGGAGATGAGGTCTTCTGCGGGAAGCGCGAGGAATGCGCGCAACTTAGGTGTCACATCCTGCTTTCTGTTGAAGCCGTTGTTCTCGGACCTCACCTTGGCTTTCTCACCATCGGGGTCATCCTGGGTGTTCTTAACCTTGCGTACAAGCTTACTGAGATTCTTGATATCGTTGCGGAGGGCGGCGATTTCGAGTTCGATGTTTTCGAGAGACATTATATCTATCTTACTGACCTAATCTTTAAGTCAAGAAGAAAGAGACCAATAAGTACCAGCATACATATGAATATAGACACTGACACTTGAACGGGTGTCAATTTCTCAATCATGGTGGGTTGTACTGGACGGTCGATGAATCTAAATGGCTGACGAGAACCATCATCAGGGCACCCACCAAAACAACAGTCTTTTGGACAATGTTTTACATTGGCACCCTGACGAGAACCACAGAACTGATTGGTTTCACCTTTGTATGCATAACATCTACATTCGTCGATGACTCGGCAGACCATATTAATATATCACGATATATTAATGGATGACCAACTTTATTCAAAATCTACCATTGATAAATTTCTAAATGAAAATCTACTTTTCAAAGATGCTAAATTGAAAAAGTATTATGACAGAAATTTACAGAGGGACCTCGGTAAATTCAGGAGTCGTGTTCACAGTACCTATCGTACCAAAGATTTTGAGAAAGTTGTGTATCTTCTCATAACAGATTCGCTCCGAGATATCATCATAGAGACTATTGGTGAAATATCAGAGTATATGAAGAATATGGGTGATATCATCGTGAGTGGGGGGGAAGCTTTCAACTTATATGTGGATTTCAATGATAGAATAGTGACCCCTGATATAGATGCAAAGTTTGTTCCTAGGATGCCTGTAAACCCACAATACTTTGGAAAACTCCAAGCAACCAAATTGTTACTATGGAACAAGTTGGGTGAAATATCTAAACGTCTGAATACCCGAGTGAAGAAACGAATCATGAGCATGAAAAAGAAGCACCCCAAACTGTTTAAATTTTTGGGTGTCAGTTTCAAACCTTCTGGTTCAGCTGTATCTCGTCGGTATACTCTTATCAAAAAGAAAAAGAGTCAATTGGGAAATAAACCCTCTAAAGGTGATGTCTTTATCGATGTAGAATTGTTTGCACTCGATACAAATTTGCGTTTCTTTTCCCCTAAAACTGGGAAAATTGAGGATGTTACACTTGGTGGTATGCTTGATATTCCATTTATGCGACCCAAAGAATTTGGATATGAGGTTGTTCTGTCTAGACACAAAGGTATAACCTATAGAAACATCGATACTGGTAAATTGATCACGAACGATAAGGTTTATGTGGCTAGTAAAGAGTTTCTAATCGAGGATATATATTTAATGAGTAAACTCAATCTTCGTCCAGAAAAGAAACAACGAGACCGACTTCGTCTCGTAAAACTTGGACAATTGTTTGATAAGAAAGTCAAAAATTCAGATTCTATCGAGGAAGTTTTCAGGCGTGTAAAATCTAAACTTGTCAGGAAAACCCCAGCCACCAAGAAGGATGGGCGCGTTTCAATGAACCAGGCAAAGCGTGTAGACCCGTATAAGTATAAAAACTTTACAACCAAACCATCAGAAGAAAAGCTGTCTAAACAACTCGTTCAGGGGTTAAAACCGGTCGTGGGTAACGCTAAAGTCAATGGATACACGAATTCATCAGGTAATAAACAGTTAAATTTGAAAACTATGAAATGGAAGACTGTGACCAACAATTCTTACGTAAAGAACGAGTATAAACTCAGGGCTACCAACGCGAAGAATTTACCAAAGAATTTCAATGTTTCAAACACTTTGTATGGTTATAAACCCAGGAGAAATATGTGGGTACCAAAGGATATCCTGAATGGGTCAGCCGCTATACCGTTTGTTGGTTTAAAGAAATGAAACCTAATATAGACATAAATGATCTACACCACTCCCACCAAAGGTGAAGATGGACTCTATTTCGTGAAGGCTCTCAACGATGAAAAGCGTAAATGTTTTATTCAACTGAACAAGGTGAAGGTTGCCGACGTCTCAGGCGAGATCGTCATTGATATCGTATCAGAGGCGAACACCGCAAAGGTTGAGGGTGTTGATACCCAAAACCTCGAAGCGGCCCTCGAGAATTGTGAGACCTGGTTTGGTAAGAAGCTGACAGAAGGTGTCATCAAAGGTGCCTACACTTCTAACCTTGATGGTGGTATGATGACATGCGATCGCCTCGATGTCACCAAGGTATACAACGCACAGCAGGAGCCCATCGACTTTGAGACCCTTCAACCAGGGAAGAACTGTAATGTCATCCTAGAATTTGCTGGACTTTGGTTCGCCAAGAAGGCATTTGGTCCAACCTGGAATGTTGTCCAGGTCAAGGTTCACCCAGATCCTATCCTAGATGTATACCCAGACCAATATGCTTTTGTCGACGAGGATGAAGAATAAAAAAATTTGTTAACAGTATATAAAAGATGCCGATGTTCAACAAGGGCCGTAAACAAAATATTGTTATGCTCCTCGCCGTAGCTACTCTCATTTTTCTTCTATTCAAGATGAACTCCACCAAGTCTGGTTATGTCATTACTGAGCGTCAGTACTCCGCGTTCGGTGCGGCCCCAGCTGCCGGTCCCACCGCTGCCCCCGCCGCTGCCTCCAACGGTTGTGGTATGGACAAGGGTACCGGTCTCGCCTCTTCGCTCCTCCCCCGTGAGGTTGCTTCAGCCGAGGACTTTGGTCAATTTGCCCCAGAGGACATCCTCAAGGGTCAGAACTTCCTTGAACCCCGTGCCCAGATCGGTTTCCCCGAGACTATCGGTGGCGCTCTCCGTAACGCGAACCAGCAGATTCGCAAGGATCCCCCTAACCCCAAGGACCCCTTCGTGTGGAACAACTCCACCATTGTCCCTGACACCATGCAGCGTGGATTGTGCGCTTAAAGATTAGAAAGTAATTACATTTAATAATGACCTCAGTCCCTAACGAATTATCTGACAGCGTTTCCAAGCTGGTAGAACTTACAAAACAATTATCTGAAGCGAAATCTGATATCAAAATCTTAAGCCAGGAGGAGAAGCGTCTTAAGGAGAATGTTAAGAAGCACATGGTTTCTCAGGGTATTGATACCATTAACCTCAGGAAAGGGAAAATTAGTATTCGCAAGTCTATGCGAAAGGCGGGTATGAGTAAGGATGCAGTGAGGGATGGACTTTTCACATTTTTTAGTGGAGACGAAGCAAAGGTTGAAGGAGCCCTAAATGCCATTAAAGATGGGCTTAAAATGAAGGAATCTACTTCTATTTCATTAACTGGTATAAAAGATAAACCCGAGAAAGAAGATAAGTAATTAACTATGGTCTGGAGCCAATACGTATACGAAGCCACCAGCGGATTTGATCCCGACGTCAGTGATGACGACGAGTTCAATGATGAACACACTCCTCTGAATATCGAAGACTGGGAAGTCGAATACTCAGATGAACTACGGCACATGTGGAACAAGATCACTACACTCTTGTATGATGCCCAAATTGAGCATACAGGGCAATTTTGTGACTTTGTTGAATTTTGTTACATTGAACACGATACAGAATTGAGACGTGTAACATGGAAAGACCAGGAGCAGACATTATGGTACGAAGAACGACTTGATCATATTTGGAGAACTGTCAGGCGCAGTATAAACGATAACGGTCTCCATGAAGAAATGATGAGAGGTGCAACGTTTAATGATTTTAGCAACTTTGCGAAAAATTATATGTGTATATATTAAATGCTCCCAAACCTTACATCCCAGAAGGTTGCCATCCCCGCCGCCCTTTTTTTGGCTCTGAGCCCCGGTCTCCTTGTGACTACCGACGGCTCCAAAGTTTCATACATGAACCGAAAAACTGGTCAAACCGCGGTGTTCTTCCACGCACTCGTGTTCTTCCTGGTGTACAGTCTCATCGCCAAAGCTATGGGTCTCGTGCTCACCCGCAACGACCTTATCGTGAGCACTGCGCTCTTCCTCATGCTCAGCCCAGGTCTTCTTCTTACCCTCCCACCAGGGTCAGGGGGTGTTCTTCGGTCGGGTCAAACCAGTTTGAACGCGGTTCTTGTTCACTCGGTTGTCTTCGCGGTTGTCTTTGCGCTTTTGCGTCGTCAATTTCCTCAATTCTATTAAGTAGGAAGATGAGATATCTCGTGTTAGGACCAGCTTCAATGGGTATATATTCAATCATAGGGGCTCTAAAAGCACGAGAGACGGAACTCGTAAATGTTAAGGAGATATCTGGTTCTTCCGCTGGTGCAATTATAGCACTCTTTTTAGGGGTCGGGATGTCTATCGATGAAATTCTAGAAACTTCACTCTCATTGGATGTCCCCACTTTTGTTAAAATACGCATAGGTTCCTTTTTTAACAAATTTGGATTTGTTGATATGGGACCAATTCGTAAGAAGTTTGTAGATATATGTGGTTCTGATCCCACCTTTGCGGAAATTGATATGAAAATCTATATTGCCGCGTTTTGTATGAATACATCTGAAACTGTGTACTTTTCTAAAGATACACATCCAGATATGAAGGTTATAGATGCAGTGTGTATGAGCATGGCGGTACCGTTCATATTTGCATGTGGCACATACAATAATGAGACATACGTAGATGGTGGAATGAAGGAGGAATACCCATTGACACCATTCTTTGATAAAAAACCCCACGAAATAACGTGTATAAAAATTAAAATGAATCGTGTGTATCAAGAAGATATACAAACACCCAAAGCGTTTGTTCAAACCCTCATCCGTTCAGCACTTTCCAACAGGGTACAGTACAATACACCAATAGAACTCATGGAAATTAATATTGAAGACACGGATGTTTTTGATTTTAACATGAGCTATGAAGAAAAAATACAATTATTCAATCGAGGGTACACTTTTTTGTCAGCCTAATATATATGGATGTGGATACATTCAAAATTAGGCTGACTGCACTTCCTTTTCTTAGTAAGTCAGATGTAGCGTCTTACCAACAGAGGGTTCAACAAGGGAGAGTATCCCCAGAGACACTTTTTAGAGAAGCTGTCAGGGTGAACAAGCAGAGAAAAGCCAAGGAGATAATCAAGAAAAAACGGGAGTTTAGTTTTATGATTGCTGATATGGGGTTACAATTCTGGGATAGAAGGAGTCTTACCCAACTCATTGACGAGAACACAGTCCTTGTTAGACTTAAAGCGAGAGCTGAAAAGCTGGTCAAAATCCGTGAAAGGGAGAGTATAGGAAAGCGACGTGGAAGACTCGTTAAATTCCTCTCAGGTTTGAAATTAGACCAGACCAATAAAGACAAACTCATTGGAAGGTTTGATGGTGGGAATAGTGTTCAAGTGCTTACACAGAACGCGATAGCCCTAACAAAGAAGAAGAATTCTCAAGCCATCTCCAAAGACCGTGAGTTTCTGAAAAATTCTATTGGTCGTATTGGTATTAGTCAGGTTTTACAAAATGGCATTATGGCCAAGTTCAAACCTGGTAAGGATGCCGTGAGGAAACTCATAGAAGAAGCTAAACGTTTAAAACAGAATTCGGGAAAAAGTGTGATTAATGTAAGAAGGGGTGAACTTTCACAATTAGCGCAAAAACTCGACGTGGCTACCAACTTTTCTAAACGTGTCGCGAATGTGGACACCATTGAAAAAGCTGATGCATTGAAAGAAACCATCGAGAAGGCTGGTGAAAAGAAGCGAGTTGATACTATTGCTAATGAAAAAGACAGATTAACAAAGATTGTAAAAGAAATTGGTATACAAGGTGCATTCAGTGGTAGTATCGCAGCTATTAAAAATCAACTTGAATTAAACTCTGTTAAATTGGACATAGTAGAAGCCAGTAAAATTGTACTCGCGAAGCTATCAACGGAGAAAAATGTATCTTCCAATTTTTCCAACCCTATAAGTGCCCTCGTTTTTGTAGACCGTCTCGTTCCTCTAAAAAAACAAATCGAAGAAGCTGGTCTCCAGGTGAATAATAACAAAAAACAACAGAAGAATGAAATCCTCTCCAAAAATAAACAGAATTTCGTTGAATTTGTACAGAAAAGTACACTCCCCGTCAATAAACAACAAGTATTCATCAATCGCATGTCACTGGAAACTGTTAATATACCCAAGTTGCGCGAAGATGTGGCTACGATGGAGAAGAACCTTAAAAATACGCAACGACAAAAAGACCTTAATGAACTTGGTGCGTACATCAAGTACAAAAATGTCAATAAGACGGGTCTCCTCAATAAATTTCAAACAACGAATGTTTCACTCGTGAATATCAAAAAAGAGGTTGATACTCTCGTACAAAAGAAAAAGAATTTCCAAGCTGAAAAGAATAATTTAGCTAAAAAGGCTAAGAGGATTTCATTTAATTTAAACATTAAGAATGTCAACTCTAAAAATAATGTGAAAGCTATTCGTGAGAAGATTGAAAATGCATACAGAAAGAAGATTCAAAATAATAAAAAAGAGCTGTCAAATTTTGCTTTACAGGGTAATATTAATGCGTTAGGTAATCTAACCAAAATTAATAATGTCAACACACTCAACATGGCGAAAGAAATGGTCAAACAGGAAACAAAGAATAAATTGTACGCGATTACTACGACTCTTGATGTAAGTCCAATTTTAGTGTCAAAAATTGGTAATATAAATACCAAACAAGATGTCAAAAATATATCACAAGAAATCAAGGCTGCCATTCATAAAAAAAATATAAATATGAAAAATGCTAACCGCAAACAAGTTAGAAAACTTACGATACAAAACCGTGATTTGGAAACTAAACAATTAGAAATAAATAAACTTGGTGCATACTTAACCAATATAGGTTTGGAACCAAATCAACAACCATATTTTATAGAACAATATGTGAATTATAACAAACCAATTAATGCTATCAAAAAAGAAGCTGACAATTACTATGTAAAACTTTTCAGGGAATATAGAGAAAAACAAATACCAAAATTAATTGAAAATCTTAAAAAGTTTGCACTCAATGATTCGAATATTGAACATATCATGAATAAGTATACAAAGACCTATATTGAACCAAATGTTTTACTCGGGGAAGCAAAGGTTATCAATAATATGCGCAACTATGAAAGATGGGTTGAAATAGAAGAGGAGTTTGTTGATTATTTAGATACATTACCCCTAAAACCTGATAATCGTAGAAAAATCACTACAGCGCTTGAAGGGTATTTTGTAAATTTTAGACCACTCAAAAAATCCGCGACTAACATGGCCATTAAAACAAAGAATGAACCCCGTGCCCTCGGAAGAAAAGAACTCGAAAATCATATCAATAAAATTGGAGGTGTTAGTAGATATAACAAAGTTCAGTTCCTCAAGAAATATAATCGAGGTGAAGCAAATTTAAACACCCTAAAAAATGCATCTGAAAATTCAAAAGGTATGAAAAACGCTCAAAAGAATATTGAAAATAAGGCTAAAA
>Ga0222687_1000421_pt1 | contig 10768 bp, 10 predicted proteins | sample AntAcemetage1163_FD_179837 | JGI IMG/M metagenome (GOLD analysis project Ga0222687, IMG submission 179837) | Saline water microbial communities from Ace Lake, Antarctica - #1163 | ecosystem: Environmental > Aquatic > Non-marine Saline and Alkaline > Saline | place: Antarctica: Ace Lake...
TTGGACCCAGCGCAACGGCTGGCATGGGCGCGGAAATTCCTGTATCATGGTCTGAAGTTTGGGCATATGCCCAGGCTACGCAAAACCTGTCGGACCCGTGGGAATTTCGTGCTATTATGCAAATGTCGAAAGCCTTTGTAAAAGCTCGGCGAGATGGTGAAAGCGTGTTTGCAATTCCGCCAATTGAGCAAGTGATCAATGACTGACTTTGCAACGCTTTTTATAGCAGCAGACACACGCCAGATGAAGCAGGCCGAAAAGGCCATTGATGGCGTCACTAGGGCTGGCGGCGAGGCTGAAAGAGCAACCGACGCGCTTGGCATGGGTTTTGACGTCAGCGGAAAAAATGCCGAAACCGCAAGAGGCAAGTTTGACACGCTGGGCGGAGATGCGGGGCATTGGCTGCGGCGATGGGCGGCTTTCTGGCGCTTAATTGGCTGGATATTGCCGCTTACGCATCGCTAACAATGGCGGACATTGAACCTTGGGAGGCCAAGCTCTTGCGCAAAATGTCAGAGGCGTTTGTCTCTGGCATGAACGAAGGCACAAGCCCGTTTTCAATACCGCCAGCCGACCGCAAGTCTGCACAATAAACGGACCTCCCTGACCGGTGGGCCGCAAATATTTCAAGGATTAAAACATGGCAGACTTTGCAAACCTTGTCGTTGGTCTTGACACCTCTGCTCTAAAGCGTGGCGAGCGTGACATTCAGAGCTTTGGCGGGTCCGCTAAGAAAAGTTTTAATGCTGTCGCATTGGCAGCAGGCGCTGCGCTGGGGGCTTTTGTTTCGCTTGGCAGCGCGGTGCGCATCATTGCTGATTTTGAATCAAGCATTTCCCGGCTTGGAGCTGTAAGCCGCGCCACGGGTTCAGAGCTTAAATCCCTGCGCGACATTGCAAAAGAGCTTGGATCAACAACAGAGTTCAGCGCAAGCCAAGCCGCAGACGGCCTTAACTTTTTGGCCATGGCCGGGTTCAATGCAGCGGAGGCCATGGCGGCAATTCCGGCTGTTTTAGATTTGGCAACGGCGTCACAAATGGGCCTGGCTGAAGCGGCTGACACCGCTTCAAACATCATGTCGGGTTTTGGAATTTCTGCCAACAACGCCGCGCAAGTTGCCGACGTTCTGGCCGCCGCGTCTACAAGGGCAAACACAACTGTCGGGCAACTTGGGTCTGCAATGTCTACCGTTGCACCTATTGCCAAAGCACTTGACATAAGTCTTTCCGACACGGCAGCCGCTATTGGCGTTTTGTCCGATGCCGGTATTCAAGGCGAGCGCGCAGGAACCGCCTTGCGTGGCGTTTTGGCGTCATTGGCTGGACCTACTTCAGAGGCTGAAAAGGTGCTCAAGGGCCTTGGCCTCACGCTTTCTGATGTAGACCCTGCCGCAAACGATCTTAGCGTTGTGATGGCACGACTAGGCGATGCAGGACTTTCCACAGCGGACGCAATGACGTTGTTCGGACGCGAAGCAGCTTCCGGTGCTTTGGTTCTTATTGACGGGGCCAATCGCGTTGGCGAGTTTGGTGACGAACTTGACCGCGTAGACGGTGCGGCAAAGACAATGGCTGCAACCATGCGCGACAACTTGGGCGGCGATTTAAAAGGCGTAATTTCTGCGGCAGAAGGCCTGGCAATTGCATTAGGCGACGCTGGCTTGACAGCTGTAATTCGCGCTGTTGTCCAATCCATAACAGGACTAGTTCGCGGTCTAACCGCTGTTGCAGAAAATGCAAAAATTCTAGGCGTTGTAATTTTGACTCTTGCCGCCACGCAAATCCCAGCGCTGGTTACGGGCTTTGTCGCGCTGACTGCAGGCATGACTGCAACAGGCATTGCTACAACTATATTCACGTCCATAGTCACAGCGGCGCGGATTGCTCTTATCGCACTTGGAGGGCCGCTGGGTCTTGTCTATGGCATATTGGGCGCGGGCGCTACGGCGTGGGTTCTATGGGGTGATAACGCAAAAGAAGGCGAAACAGCGGCTTATGACGCGGCGCTTGGGACTAAAGAATTAAATTCGGCACTTCGAAAGTTTTCGCAAGATGTAACACCCGCAGCGGCGGCTTCTGCCATTGATATGGCAAACTCGAACCACGAACTTGCAAAGTCTGCTTTTGATGCGGCACGCGGAGAACTGGCAAAAGCGCGAGCTGTTGCAACAGCCGGAAATGCCTTGCTTGACGCAAATCCATTAACTGCAGGCGGGGATTCTGGATACTCAATTGCAATGGCTCAAAATGCGGCAACCGCATTGGCGCAAGTCTCAGAAGCCGAGCGCCAATTGGCATTGGCTGAAGGTGAACGAAAGCGAGCGGTAACAATGGTTACTGGCGCACTTTCTGAGCAAATGACGCAAACGATTGCAACAACATCTGCAAATAGCAAATTGGAAATTAGTCTTGACGCTAGCGTGTCGGGGCTTTCCAATGTTAGCGCTGGAGCTGTCGCCGCAGCAAGCTCAATTGAGGAGTTGACCCCAGCACTGACAGACGCAGAGAAAGCAGCGCAAAGCTACGCTAGCACCATGCAGGGGTTTGTCGTGGATGGCATCGGAAAGGCCGTGGACAACATGGTTGACGGCTTTACTGGCGGCTTGAAGTCGATCAAGGATATATTTGTTTCCACGATAAAGCAGATGATTGCCTTTGCGATCAAGAACAAGATCATGCTGTCGCTGGGCATGGGCGGAAGCGCGATGGGAACTGCGGCATCTGCGGCCACTGGCGGCGCTGGTATGCTTGGCAGTATAGGTTCCTTCGCAGGAAGCATTGGTACCGGCGCATCGGTCACAATGAATGGATTAATGACTGGTGGCGGCTTTAGTCCGATGATGGGTGCTATTAGAGGCGGGCTTGGGGCCGGTGGCGCGGCAGGCATTGGCACGGCTATCGGCGCAGCGCTTCCCGTGATTGGCGCTGTCGTTGCTGGACTGACCTTGCTTTCGTCTATCGGTGCCAAGCGTGCAGCCAAGCGACTTGAGGCGGCAACTAATGCCAACAATGCTGCGCTGGAAAATGTTGAGAAAGAGCATAACGCGCGCGTTTTGGAAATGACGACACGGCTGCAAGCCAATGCAGATGCTACGCAAGCCCTGATCCAGTCGTTGCAAACGCTGGCCGAAATGGAACAAGAGCGCGAACAGGCCGCGCGGGCAATCCTTAATGAGCGTGCCAACCTTGAAATTGAATTGCTGCGCCTGCAAAACGACACGGTTGCTTTGCGCGAGCGTGAGATTGCCGCGACAGAGCCGGTCAACCGCCAGCTTCGCCGCTTTATCTTGGCAATGGGTGATGCGGCAGAAGCGATCGAGGCACAGCGTCGTGCCGTTGAAGGGCTGGCAAGCGCAGGTCGGGGTATTGTTGAATTTGTGCGGGGCATAACTGGTCAGGCACAGCTTTCGTTCCGTCAGGACTTGGCGCTAGCGCAGGGCGGCGATGTGGGGGCCTCTGGACGTATCACTGAGTCAGCACAGGGCGCGATTGACCAAGCTCGCTCACAGGCCCGCACGGGGCTTGAGGTGGACCGTTTTATTGCGCAAACTGCAACAAGCCTGTTGGCATTGCCCGCAGTGGCAACATTTGAGGAAATGCAGATTGATCTGCTTGATGAAATCAGCAGCGGCATTGGCGATCTGACAAAGCTGCAAAGCGACACGCAGCAAAAGATGATGCGAGCAATTAATGATGGGTTCTTTACCATCGACAGCAACCTTGATGGCAAGCTGACGTTTGCAGAGTTGCAGCGCGGGCTGGGAGATATTGCAACCGATCAAGAATTGCGTGCAATATTTGGTTTGCTAGACAAAAACCAAGACAGCGTTATTGACGAATTCGAAAAAATTATTAGCGGGCAAGACGTAAATAACAATAGTCTCGCATCCGTAATTAAAAATGGTTTTGGTCTGCTTGATACAAACCTTGACGGCAAATTGACGTTTGACGAACTGAAGCGCGGGCTGGGGCATATTGCAACCGATCAAGAATTGCGTGCAATATTTGGTTTGCTAGACAAAAACCAAGACAGCGTTATTGACGAATTCGAAAAAATTATTAGCGGGCAAGACGTAAATAACAATAGTCTCGCATCCGTAATTAAAAATGGTTTTGATCTTCTAGATAGCAACCTTGATGGCAAATTGACGTTTGCAGAGTTGCAGCGCGGGCTGGGGCATATTGCTACTGATGCTCAACTGCGATCTGTGTTTAACGCTGTTGACGCCAACGGCAGCGGCACGATTGACCGGCTGGAAAGCCTCGGCGGTTCAAACGAAAACATCGACGAAAACACGCTGTTTGCGGCGCGGGAGGCGCTGAACCAGCTTTCAGAACTGAAGCTGATCGCAGGCGAGACGGCCAACAACACACGGCGTGTTATGAATTTGACGACGGCAATTCAAGATTTAATTTTGTCTCAAAGGTTATCAGCCCAATCGCAAGTCTCAAGTTTGGAGGCGCAAAGGGCTGCGGCTCAGAAAACACTGACAAACGCGCAGAATGCCATATCAGGCACCCCTAGCACAGTCGTCTTGCAGTCTCGCAAAAAGGGATTTTTGGGCATTGGGAGTCGTCCAGAAATCCGAGGCGCAAATCCCACATTCATTGCGCTTGAAGCGGACATCCGCCGCGCGCAGGAAGAACTGGCATATTTGGATGCACAGCTTAGAGCCGTCCCTAGGTTTGCCGCCGGCGGCTCTCACATGGGCGGTGCGCGCATCGTGGGTGAGCGCGGTCCAGAACTTGAGTTCACGGGGCCAAGCCAAATTCACAGCAATGCAAACACAATGCAGATGCTTTCGAACGCGCCTGTTGTGTCTGAGTTGAAAGAACTGCGGCGCGAAATGGCTGCCATGCGCGATGAGCAGCGCCAGCTTGGTATCCAGACTGCCCGTAACACAGATAGAACTTACCGCGTTCTGCGCGAGTTTGATGTAATTGGCCTGCCACCGGAGCGCCCAGCATGAGAGTTATTGACCCAATCGAAATGACGGATGCGATCCTCACATCCAGCACGGTGCCAGAAAATGACTTCGACTTGTGGGATGTTGGCACTGCATACGTTACTGGCGACAAGGTTATCGTTCTTAGCACGCACCGCATTTATGAAGCGCTGCAAAACAGCACAGGCACCAATCCGACAACGGACGACGAAACAACTTGGCTGGACATTGGGGCCACCAATCGCTGGCGCGTTTTTGATGGATCAATCGAAGGGCAGACCACGCAGGCCACGTCAATTGAATACGTTTTTACGGTTGACGGCAACTACGGCGGCTTGGCGTTGCTAAACCTAATCGGATCTGCGGTCACTGTTGACATCACAGACGTTGTGGATGGTGCCTTGCCAACAATAACGGTTCCACTTTCTGATTCGTCTGGCGTAATTGATTGGTTCACTTATTTCTACGCACCAGTCGTTCAGCGCCGAGAGGTTATTCTTTCTGACCTGCCAATTTATAATGGGGCAATCGTTACTGTTGAATTGACAGGCAGTGGTACAGTAGCGATCGGGGAGATTGTCCTTGGCGTTGACAATTCATTGGGCAAATCAACCACTGGCACATCGCTTGGGATTGAGGACTTTAGCACAAAAAGCAAAGACGAGTTTGGCCGCACGTTTATTCTTGAGCGCGCGTTTGCAAATACAGTCAGCTTTGAGTTTGCGTTTCCAACTGCTACATCGCGCAGGGTTCGTCGCATCCTTAGCGATCTGCGCGCCAAGCCCGCTGTTTATTACACCAACGAAGAACAGATTGACTTCGGCGGCACGGTCTATGGTTTTCCAAGAGATTTTCGTATAAACTTGCAAACGCCAACCATTGCGTTTGCCACACTTGAAATCGAGGGCTTGACATGAGCATCACACAGCTACCACCAGCGCCAAGTAGGACGGACCCGGCTACGTTTTCAACGCGCGCTGATACGTTCGTGGCTGCGTTGCCCACCTTTGTGACAGAAGCAAACGCAACAGCCGCAAATGTAACTGCAAAAGAAAACCAAAGTGAAGCAAGCGCGGCGGCAGCGGCAAGCAGCGAGGCGGCAGCAGCGGCAAGCGAAAACCAGGCCCTTGAGTATCGCAATGAAGCGGTGGCGGCTTCTGGGGCAGTGCTGTGGGTCGCTGGGACATCATACGCGATTGGCGATGGTGTTGTTTCCCCGACTAACTTCAAATCCTATCGCGACAAAGTTGGAGGGGTTAGCAACACGGACCCTGCCAACGATTTAGCTCGCTGGTTGATCCTTGAGGTTTCGCGGCTAGAAGCAATCGCAGCCACCAAAGCTGTCACAGCCGTAGATGTCTTCGTGTACGACACCAGCAAGGACTCAGACGGTGGGGCATGGCGTAAGCGGTGCCAGCATACGAGCTGGTATAACGAGCCGCTCAACACCGCCACGCGCGGGGCACGGCGCGAGTTCCCGGCAGTGGCTTTGATCGTCGCCGAGGCAGCAAAGATCACGATCTATGACGCTGACGATCCTGCGTTGCCTATGTGGCGCGTCGAACCCTATGCTGGTTCGTCAATCAAGGCGCTGGCAGCACTGAACGCCGCAATTTGGGTAGCGACCACAGTGGGCCTGATCTTTTCTGACTACGCGGGCGATGATCTCGGCACGACAGAGCCGGACTACACCACGGAAACGACACCGGCGATTATTAATAACGCCGTCAAAGACGTAGCCATGACGGTTCTCCCCAACGCACCCATCGACCCTGCGACTGGTCTGCCCGTGCCTACTATTGCGGTGGCGACTGCGGCTGGCGTGAGTGTTATCAAAGATGATGGGACGGTTGCGGACAGCCTTTCTGTCCAAACAATCATAAATTTTTCCATTGGCGACTCTGGTGTTTTTTACAGTACAGGGAATTCTGGGCAGGAATTTAGATATGCAACGTTTTCTGATATAACATCGGGTGACGGATTTGGTGATCTTATTGCCAATATTGGGGGGGGAACCAGTTCTAGTCGCTTCGAATTAGTTACAAGAACAAACCACTCCACAGCTAAAGGCTCAACCTTATTTATCGGTGGGCAAGCCGCAGCAGGAACCACGTCTAATGGTGTTGGTATCTATCAAACTGACACTTCAGATTTCAACAGAACTATGACCGCCGTTATCAAATCCACATACAACACTGGCTGGATGGTCGGCAACATCAAGGGTGCCTTCCTTAGCGATACCGACGACACCGATCTGGTTGGAGGAAATGATGCTGACCGCAGCGTTAATGCTAATCCGCTCACTGTGAATGGAACGATCACCCGCACACCTGTAGCAACTGGCGCTGATCTTGTTGGGTACAGCGGGTTCTCCGAGACCAACTATCTCGAAGGCACCGACGCGACCTACGCCGACACGCTCTATGCGCTTGGCTGGGAGCAAACCGCGGGCGTCTGGGAGTTCAAGCACGGGTTCGTCAGCGCAGCGCCGATTGACGGGCTGACAATCACGGGCACGACGCTCAAGATCGCCGGGACGAAGCCGAAGGCGCTGGTGCGCGTCACCGCGACCACACCGACGGCCTCCCAGCTTGCCAAGATCCAGGCCGACGAGAAGGTTCTGTTCCAAGACGGGGCGCAGGCCACTTTGTTCGGGGCATCTGACGCTGTGACGGCCTTGGCTCATGACCCTGTAACTGACTTGCTTCATGTGGGAACCTCGGCAGGACGTTCAGTCTTCCAAGGTCTGCGTCGGGTATCTAACACAACAACTGCGGTGGGAACTGCAATCAGCGCATCTAACGGATTGGTAGTGGAAGAATGACTGTCATAATTGAAAAACCAGCGGTCAATCTCCGTGAGGAACTGGCCGACCTTCGTAATCAACCCCGATATGTGCAGGAAGTATTCTGGTTTGCAGGTGACGCAAGCGAGACCGACTTCGCCCTTGATCGTGGGTGGAAGCCCAAGTTTGTCTATGACGCTGGGGCATTGCAGAAGGAAGGCTCAGCGGACGACTACACGGTCAGCTACGACGGATTCATCTACACTGTCGTCTTTTCCACTGCACCTGCCAGCGGCGCTGACGTGGGCATCATCTCTGAGCGGGAGGATTACTGATGACTATCTTTGTAACCAAAGGCGACTTGCCTCTCACCGCATCACAGCTTGAGAAACGTGCGCAGAAGCACATCAATCGTAGCTGGCCTGAGCAAGCCCGTGAGAAGTCCATCCGCCTAGCCGACGGTGCCTTCGATGCCTTCATGTCTACATTCTCTGCTGACCATGATGTGAATACGGCTAACAACACTTTCAACTGGCAGATCCAAGATTACACCAAGGCGACTTCACGGTTGGCTCGGTATGTCTTGGCTGATGGTCGTCCTGAAGTGTACAAGGATCAGCCTACTGGTGAGTTCCTCACAGAGAGTGTGCTTGTACAGACAGCCATTGATCCTCTGGATGCTCAGGTTAAACAGACTGTCTACGACGACGAGGGCAATGTCACTGGCACCACTATGGTGGCCAACCCGCTGATCGTTGCTGACGATGCTGAACGTGACGCAGCGCAAGCTGTTGTTGATGCAACCCCGCAGGACGTGAAGGAACTTGACTAATGCATGAACTGGTAAAGACATTTTGACCGCGTCATTGCATTGAGACTTTACACCGGAAAGCTGTTTTAATGTCTGAAGATGCTAGACTTGCGCGCATAGAAGCTAAGCTGGACCAGATGGGCGAAGCTATTGTCGCGCTGGCGCGTGTTGAGGAACGAATGGTTACTTTGTTTAACCGGTTGGACGCAATCGACAAGGACCGGTCGGCACAGGGCGCGCGGCTGCTAGCAATAGAAACGCAGGCGGGTAGCAACGGGCAAACTCTACGATTTGTTGAACGGGTGTTTTGGATAGTTGTTTCTGCTGGCATTGCGTTCGCGTTTGCAAAGATGAGAGGTGCTTAGATATGCGAATATTCCTTTCCGTTGCGTTTATTGCGTTTGGGTTCCCGGCATTTGCCATTGCGCCATGCTTGCCCCATGATGAAATGGCAAAGTTTCTAGCCAATCAGTTCCAAGAGCAACAGCGGTTTGTCGGGCTAGATCAGGGCGGCAACATGCTAGAGCTTTGGTTCAGCCGCGGCGGCACATTTACGGCGCTTATAACGGCACCAGGCGGGCAGACGTGCGTCGTTTCTGCTGGCAACGCTGGCAACATCATCGCAGCAAAAAAGCCGGGGGTTGACGGATGATTCACTACGAATCCACGGACACGCGCGGGCTTGCGGTTTACAATGACGGCATTTGCATCCTTGAGACAGACGACCCGTTGCTACTGCACAGCCTATGCCTTGCGCTTTTGATGGGGCAGACGCAGATTTCTGGAGTTCGCATCCCTGACTTGATTACGCTATACGGCGTGATCGGCGCGGCAGTGTCCCGGCTCAAGGCGGGGGAGCTTGCATGATCACCGCAGACCAGCAAGCGGCGATTGACGCGGTGGCAGAACACGGGTCGCAGCGGGCAGCGGCAAGGGCGCTGGGGATTAACGGCAAGAGCCTGCGCAGTCGCCTAGAGCGCGCGGCAAGGTGGCAGGAAGCGCCGAAAGGGCAGCGCGAGGCGATCCTGCACAGCGGCCTAGATATTGGCATTGCCAAGGCTGGCTGGCGTAAGGTCAAGAACGCAGACGGCACAAGCGATAGCGTATATTGGCGCGCGGCGGATGATGCACGCGACCCGGGCGACATCGTGTCGGCGCTCAAGGAGGGGCTGGAAGATTGCGCCCCTGCTGCAACAATCATTGCCCCTGCGGCGGCTAAAGAGTTGTGCGCAATATTCCCGGTTGCAGACTTACATATGGGGATGCTGGCGGATGAAGAGGAAACGGGCGTTGATTGGGACAGCAAGAAAGCCGGGGCCGTGTTTTCTGCAACGTTCGGTCGGCTGGTCAGCGTTACGCCCGCCGCTGGTGTCGCCGTGCTGGCGCAGCTAGGGGATCTTACGCACACTGACGACCAGCGCAACGTCACACCACAGTCAGGCCACCAGCTTGACGCAGACACGCGCTATTTCATGATCCTGCGCCGCGCCGTTGCCGCTATGCGATGGGCAATTGACGCGCTGCGGGCCAAGTATCCGCTAGTGATCTATCGCGGGTGCCGGGGCAATCACGACATCACAGCCCATCACGCCGTCACTTTGGCACTGGCCGAACACTACCGCGACACGCCGGGGGTGGAAGTCATCACCAGCGCGGGCGAGTTCTATTGCTACGAGTTTGGCCGGAACATGGTTCTTTTGCACCACGGCGACCGGGCCAAACCGGAACGGCTGGTGACATTCGCCGCATCTGAGTGGCCGGAGCTATGGGGCCGCACACGTCATAGGCTGGCGCTGTCCGGGCATGTGCATAATGAGACTCGAAAGGACGTTGGCGGCATGGCATTTGAGTCCTGCGGCACAATTATCCCTAAAGACGTCCACGCCTACACCAACGCCTACATTGCGCGGCGCGGCCTGGTTAGCATCGTGCTGGACCATGATGCAGGGGAGGTAAGCCGTGCTCGTATCGGGGTATGACACGCCCAACAGTATCGCGCAGGATACATCGCCTTTGCTTTCGTGACGCGGACCAATCACTATGCGCCCGCGCCTACTCGCGCCGCCATTCGTCGCTGTTCTGGTCCGCGTGGGTTTCGCTGTTTGGTCCTGCGCATTGTGAACGCTCATGGCTATTTTATTACATCACATTAAAGAGGACGCAAACAATGAACCGCGCTGAAACCTGCATTCCCCGAACGCTGGCCCATGAAGGTGGGTGGTCAGAT